>Ga0105103_10001550_pt1 | contig 12550 bp, 9 predicted proteins | sample PPLLaktember2015_2_FD_79107 | JGI IMG/M metagenome (GOLD analysis project Ga0105103, IMG submission 79107) | Freshwater sediment microbial communities from Prairie Pothole Lake near Jamestown, North Dakota, USA - PPLs Lake P7 Core (6) Depth... | ecosystem: Environmental > Aquatic > Freshwater >...
TGGAGTGGCGCGAAGTCGCCGCTCCCCGCCTGCAGGGCCCGGGGGAGGCACTGGTCAGGCCCGCCTCGGTGGCGCGCTGCGACCTCGACCGCGCGGTGCTGTACGGCGAAGCGCCGTTTCGCGGCCGGTTCCTGCACTTCCTCCGCAATCACCTGCCGCCGGCCGTCGGCCAGAGCGGCCTGTTCCGCAATGCGCCGTTCAAGGGCCCGTACGCCTTCGGGCACGAGTTCGTCGGCATCGTGACTGAGGTCGGTGACAAGGTCCGGGCCGTGCAACCGGGCGACGTGGTCGGTTGCTCGTTCCAGATCTGCTGCGGCACGTGCCCGTTCTGCCGGGAGGGCCTCACCGGGAACTGCACCGGCGTGCCGGCGCGCTCGATGTACGGCTTCGGCGATCTCGGCGGCGACTGGGGCGGCGCGCTGAGCGACTCGGTCCGCGTACCGTTTGCCGATTTCATGCTCGTGCCCCTGCCGGACGGACTCGATCCGCGGGTGCTCGGCAGCCTGCCCGACAACGTCGTGGACGGCTGGCGCACCGTGGGCCCCTGGCTGCTGGAGCGCCCCGGGGCGTCGGTGCTCGTCATGGGTGGTGGAGCGTTGAGCGTCGGCCTGTACGCCGCGGGCATCGCCGTGGCGATGGGCGCGTCCGCGGTGACTTACGTCGATGTCGATCCCGTCCGCCGCGAAATCGCGCGCCGGCTCGGGGTCGGCGACGTGCTGGCCGAGCCGCCGTCGCGCGTGCGGCCCGACTACGACGTCACGGTCGAGGCGAGCGCCAGCGAGCCGGGATTGTCAGTGGCCATCCGCTCGACGCGGCCGGGCGGCGTGTGCACCAGCGTCGGCATCTACTACCAGGCCACGACGCGCATGCCGCTGCTGGCGATGTACGGTACCGGCATCACCTTCGTGCACGGACGCGTCAACTCGCGGACCTGCATGCACGACGTGCTGCCGATCATCCAGTCCGGCCGTTTCCAGCCCGCGATCGTCACGGGCCTCACGGCAGACTGGGACGATGCCGCGGAGGCGCTGCTCGATCCCGCGGCCAAGGTGATCGTCACGCGATCCGGATGAGCAACTTGCCCGCGACGTGCCCCGAGCGCGACTGCTCGATGGCGCGCTCGGCGTCCTCGAGCGCGTATTCGCCTGCGATCTCACAGCGCAGCCGTCCCTCTTCGACGTACCCGACGAGTTCCCGCATGGCGGGCTCGTTTGGTTGCAGCATCAGCGCGTGTCGCGTGAAGCGGCCAAGGCGGTTCAGGATCGGGTCGATCGTGTAGGTCGCTGCATTCGGCAGCGTGCTCGCGTAGTGGCCGCCGGGCACGAGCAGCCGGGAGTGCATGCGACGGGGCAGGTTCGGCACGCAGTCGAGCACGGCATCGAAGCGGCCCGGCCAGTCGCCCGGCGCCGCGGAACGGTAGTCGATGAACGCGTCGGCGCCGTGCGCGGTGACGAACTCGCGCCGGCCTTCGCTCGCCACCGCGGTGACGCGGGCGCCGCGGGCCTTGGCAACCTGCACGGTGAGGTGACCGACGCCGCCCGAGGCGCCGTTGACGAGCACGTTCGAGCCGCAACCGACGCGCGCCAGATCACAGAGCGCGACGGCGGTGACGCCTGCGCAGGGCAGGGCGGCACCGAGCCGGTCGTCGATCGACGGTGGCCGGCGATATACGAAGCCGGCCGGTACCGGCACGAACTCGGCGAAGGTGCCCGCGCTGCGCGCGAAAGGATCGATGAAGCCCATCACGGGCTCGTCCACGACCCAGCCCGCGACGCCGGGGCCGATCGCCGCGATGCGTCCGGCGAAGTCGGAGCCCATGGTGCGAGGCAGTCCGCCCTTCACCAGGAAGCGGAAGCTGCCGGTGGCAATCTTCCAGTCCACGGGATTGAGGCTCGCACAGGTCACGCGCACGAGCAGTTCGCCGGCGGCGAGCGGCGGCACGGGGACGTCGTCGATGCCCGGGCGGGTGGCTGGACGTGCGGCGTGGTAGCGGAAGGCGCGCATGGGACACTATCGGGCCGCGGCCGGGAGGGAGATGCCGGAATGCTGCCACAGGCGGTTGGAAAGGTACGAGTCATCGTCACAGGCGTCGCGCTCGCGCTGCTGCTGGCAGCGACGGGTTGCGGCGAGCGCGACACCCCCGAGTCGCGGGTCCGCGCGATCGTGGCCGAGGGCGAGAGCGCGGCGGAATCCCGCGACCTCGCGCGCCTGATCGCCCTGGTCTCGCCCGATTTCCAGGACGGGCGCGGCGGCGACCGCGAGGAGCTCAAGCGTTACCTGCGCGGATACTTCGTGGTGCACCAGTCGGTGCACCTCCTGACCCGCATCGAGGGCATCGAGTTCCCCTACGAGGATTACGCCCGCGTGCGACTCACCGTGGGCGCGCTGGGACGCGAGTCGGCCGCAGCGACTGCCTTCGACGTGGCGGCCGACGTCCACGACGTCGCCCTCGAGCTCAGGCTCGAGGGCGACGACTGGCGGGTGGTGCGCGCCGAGTGGCGGTCCGCCCGGCTCGACTGATCAGAACGAGTACTTGGTCGTGAGTTGCAGGCGGTTGAAGTCGCCGTCCGTGCCGTTCTCGAGCTCGCGCTCCGCGTAACGGAACTCGGCGCCGATATCGAGCTTCGGCAGCGGCGAGTAGAACAGGTTGCCCAGCACGCTCCAGCTCGACTTGTTCGGGCTGTATGCGTTCGTCGAGGCCGACAGCGAGACGTCGTTGTCGTACGACTGCATCGCGTAGGCCAGGGTGCTGCGCCAGGTGCCGCCCCAGACGTGCCGGTAGGCCAAGAACCCGGCGTAGCCGTCGATCGACTCGAGTTCGCCGTCGCCGTTGAGGATCGCATCGTTCGCGAAGTTGAGGGCCACGTAGCGGCCGAGATTGCCGTACAGCGCCATCCATCGGACGTCGTCCTTGCCGAAGGTGAACTTGCCGGACACGCTAAGCGCGCCGGTCCAGGCGCTGTCGTCGATCGGCGCGTTGACGCCGGTGAGGCTGAACTGCGCCCCGGTGGACTCGTGCACGAGCTCCCGCACCAGACCCGCGACGGCGACGTGACCCCACGGTCCCTTCCACGCGTAGCGCGCGGTGAGGTCCGGCATCCACCCGTCGTCGCTGCTGAAGGAACGCCCCGGCTGTCCCGCCGGCGGCACCGGCAATGGTCCGGCGGTGTAGGGCGTGATCGAGGTCTCGCGGTTCTCGGCGGACAGCGAGAGTCCGCCCTTGGTCCAGCGCACCTGCGGCTGGCGGACGAAGGTCGTGCCGTCGGTCGTACCGATGAAGTCCGCGACCTCCGGCAGCGTGGGGACGTCCATGAAGTTGGACCAGGTCTGGCCGACCAGCCAGGTGCGCCACTGCACGTAGGCATGGCGGATGACCGGGGCGTAGGTGTTGCTGACGTTCTGGCTGCCGAGGTTCGATCCGAAGAAGTCGACCTCGAAGCGGGTGCTGAGTTTGTCGCCGCCCTCGAGGATCGTGTCGGTGCCGAAATTGATGCGCGACTGCTTGATGTGGGCGTTGAGGTCGGTGCCTTCGTCGAGGCCGCCGACCGGCGTCTGGCCGGGGACGTAGAAATCGCGTCCCGTTGCGCTGTCGCCCAGCTCGCCGTCCGACGTGTTCGTGAAGTTGGCGTCGGCCTTCACGAATCCGGTGAGCAGGAAAGTCGTGTTCGGCGCGGCATTCGGTGTGATCGACACGCCCTGGATCGGCGCCGCCGCGGGCTTGGCGGGAGCGGCCGCGGCAGTGGCGGCAGCGGGTGCGGCTGGCGGCGCGGCGGCCTTCCCGGAAACGAGCTGCTGCACGAGTTTCTCGAGCTCGGCAACCCGCTTCTCGAGTTCGACCTCCTTGGCGGTCTGGGCGAGCGTGGCGACGGGCAGTCCGAGTGCGGCGGTCGCGAGCGTGATCGTGATCAGCCGTCGCAGCTCGGTGCCATTGCGGATGGATCTGGGCATGGGTCGTTCCCCCGTGTGTAGGCTCGGGCGATGCTGCGCTCGCGATCGCGCGCGACGGTATTCGCCATTGGTCGTACGCGAGCGGCCGGCCCGATCTCCTGGAGGTATATTCGGAGACAGCATGACTCGCCAGATCATCGTCGCGGACGATCATCCGCTGTTCCGGGAGGCGCTCAAGTCGGCGGTCGGCCGGCTCGAGGCCGCGACGCACTTCGTCGAGGCCGACTCGGTCGCCTCGCTGCTCACCGCGCTCGAGTCGGAGCCCGACGCCGACCTGCTGCTGCTCGACCTCAACATGCCGGGTGCACAGGGCTTCAACGCACTGGTGCACGTGCGCGGCAGCCGGCCGGACCTGCCGGTAGTGGTGGTTTCCGCAGACGACGATGCGCAGACCATCGCCGGCGCGCTGCGGTTCGGGGCGCAGGGGTTCATCCCGAAGTCCACCGAGGCGGGGCAGATCGGACAGGCCATCGAGGCGGTGCTGTCGGGCGAGATTTACACGCCGCCCGGATTCCACCCGCCGCGCGCGGCCCAGGGTTCGGACGAGGACCTGAAGGTCGCGCGTCGCGTCGCCGAGCTCACGCCCCAGCAGTTCCGCGTGCTCGGCATGCTGTGCTCGGGCCTCCTCAACAAGCAGATCGCCTACGAGCTCGACGTGTCCGAGGCCACCGTCAAGGCGCACGTCACGGCGATACTCCGCAAGCTCGGTGTCGCGACCCGCACGCAGGCGGTGCTGTCGGCCGGGCGGCTGGCGGTCGACCGCGCCAGCGTGAAACCTCCACCCGACGAAGCGGAGTGAATCAGGCGCCGGCGGCCGGGCGCTGGCTCGCCAGGGCGCCCATGAGTGCGCGCAGCGCCGCGGGCTTGACGGGCTTGCGCAGCATCGGGAAGCCGAGATCGCGGGCCCGTTCGGCCAGTGCCGCCGTGTGGTCGGCGGTTACGAGCGCGCCGATCGGCGGGGCCACGTCCGCGCGGCACAACTCGACCAGCAGTGCGAGCCCGTCGTCGTCCCCGTCGCCCAGCCGGTAATCCGCCAGCACCACCGCCGGATGCTCGGCCGCGGCGAGCTGCCGTGCAGCCTGCGAATCGGTGGCTGTGACCACCCGCACGCCCCAGCGCGACATGAGCGCACTCATGCCCGCGAGGATCTCCGGTTCGTTGTCCACGCACAGGACGGTCATGCCGACCAGGCTCGAGGGTGCGGCGACTGCAGGTTCGCACGGCGACTCGGCGGCCAATGCAGGCGCCGCGGCGCCCACGGGCACGCGGACGCGGAACATCGAGCCGCGGCCCGGCACGGATCGCAGTCCTAGCTCGAGGCTGAGCAGGCGTGCGATCCGATCGCAGATCGACAGGCCGAGACCGAGACCCTGCTCGCCCCACGGCGAGACGCGGTCGAGACGCCGGAACTCGTCGAAGATCGCCTGCTGGTGCTGCTCCGCGATGCCCGGGCCGGTGTCCCAGACCGTGATCTCGACGGACCCGCCGCGCCGCCGGCAGCCGACCAGCACGCCGCCGCGCTGCGTGTAGCGCAGCGCGTTCGAGATCAGGTTCTGCAGCACGCGGCGCAGCAGCACGCGGTCGCTGCGCACGCGGCAGGCTGGCCGCGTCACGCGCAGGCGCAGGCTGCGACGCTGCGCCAGCGGCGCAAACTGTCGTTCGAGGCCCTCGAACACCTCGGCGAGGTCGAAGTCCGCGATCTCGGCCCGCATCGTTCCGCTCTCGAGGCGGGCGATGTCGAGCATGTCGTCGAGCACTTCCTCGGCGGCCCGCATCGAGCTGTCGATGCGGGCGGCGATGGTCCTGACCGTCTCGTCCCCGGCCCGCTCCTCGAGCGCCGAGGCGAACAGTCGCGCCGCGTTGAGCGGCTGCAGCAGATCGTGGCTCGCGGCGGCGACGAAGCGGGTCTTGGTGGCGTTCGCCTCCTCGGCGAGGCGCTTGGCGTCGCGCTGCGCCTCGAGCGCGGTTTCGAGCTCGCGGGTGCGGTCGGCAACGCGTTGCTCCAGCGTCTGCGTGGCCTCGCGCAAGGCGAGTTCGGTCTGCTTGAAGTCGGTGATGTCGGTGTAGGTCGTGACGTAGCCGCCATCGGGCATCGGTCGGCCGCGGATCTCGTACACGCGGCCGTTGCGGCGCGTGCGCTGCACCACGTAGGCATGCCCGGCCCGCATGTGTTCCAGGCGCTTGGCGATCTGCTCTTCCGGGTCGGCGTCGCCGAACACGCCGCGCTCGGCGTTCCACCGGATCAGGTCGGCCACCGGACGGCCGACGTACACGATGCCCTCGGGATACTCGAACATCTCGAGGTAGCGGCGGTTCCAGGCCACGATCCGCGACTCTGCGTCGGCCACGGCGATGCCCTGGGAGACGTTCTCCATGGTGGCCTGAAGAAGCTGGCGGTTGAATCGCAGCTCCTGGGAGGTCTCGTCGAGCAGTTCGGCCACGTCCTCGGCGGCGATGCCGCGGCCGCGCAGCGCGTGCGTGAACATGAGCCGCGCCGAGGAGGCGCCGATCGCGCCGGCGACGACGCGCTCCATGGACTGCAGCAGGCCGCGGTCGGCCGGCTCCGACGGCCGGGGGATCGGTCGCGCGGTCTGCCGGCAGTAGTCCCGCAGCGCGCTCTCGGCCGTGTCCGCGCCGAGGATGCGTTCGGTGACCGCGAGCAGGTCGCCGACCCGCGCGCCGCCGGCGTCCGCGACGCCCGGCACCGGCAGGCCGCCACGCAGGAACGCGGTGGCCGACATGCGCTCGCGCAGCGACACGCCTCGCAGTCGCGAGACCACGCCCAGCACGAGCACGTTCGCGCCCGTGGCGAGGGCGGCGCCGACCAGCAGCGGCGTCCCCGCGAGCGGCCCGGCGCCGAAGGTCGGCAGCAGCAGCGTATAGATCCACACGAGATAGCCCGTGGCGAGGCCCCAGAAAACCCCCATGCGCGTGGCGCCGCGCCAGTACAGGCCCGCGAGGATCGCCGGGGCGAACTGCGCCACCGCGGCGAACGCCAGCAGTCCGATCGAGGCGAGGCTCGCGGGCGTTCCCGTGCTGCGGTGGTAGGCGTAGGCCAGCATCGCCAGCAGCACGATGGCGATCCGCCGCAGCCAGAGCACGAGCCGGCCGACGTCCGCGCCCGTGTCGGGCCCCAGCCACTGGCTGCGCCACAGCGCAGGCATGACGAGGTCGTTGGTGATCATGGTCGCGAGCGCGATGCTCGAGACGATCACCATCGCCGTGGCCGCCGACAGTCCGCCGAGGAACACCAGGATCGCGAGGCCGGTCTCGCCGTGGGCCATCGGCAGCGTGAGCACGAAGCTGTCGGGTGGGTGCTGCTCCGAGAGTCCCGCACCGAGGCCGGCGAGGACCACCGGCACCACGCACAGCGTGAATACGGCGAGGTAGGCCGGGAACAGCCAGCGCGCCTTGCGCAGGTCGGCCGGATCGGCGCACTCGACCACGCCGACCAGGAACTGGCGCGGCAGACACACGATGGCCGCCGCCGCGAGGACCGTGGAGGCTGCGAACGACGGGCTCACCAGATCCCTGAGCTCGCCGAGATGCGTGGCACCGATCGGCGGCGCCTGGTCCAGGTGCAGCAGCGCGAATACGCCCACCGCCACGAAAGCCAGCAGCTTGACGACGGACTCGAAGGCGATGGCCACCATCACGCCCTCGTGGTGCTCGGTGGCATCGAGGCGCCGCGTGCCGAACAGGACGGCGAAGAGTGCCATGAGCATCGCCACCCACAGCGCCGTGTCCGCGTACCAGGCAGGGTGCGGGCCGTCCGAGCCCGTGAGCACGTCGATGCTCGCGCCCACCGCCTTGTACTGGAGCGAAAGGTAGGGCACGGCGGCGGTGAGCGCGATCACCGTGACGAGCGCGGCGAGGGCCGGGCTCTTGCCGAAGCGCGAGGAGACGAAGTCGGCGATCGAGGTGACGTTGTGCGCCCGGGCCACCGACACCAGCCGCACCAGGAAGGGCATGCCGAGCAGGAATACGAGCGCGGGCCCGAGGTAGATCGGAAGATACGCCCAGCCGTCGCGCACGGCCGTCCCCACGGCGCCGAAGAACGTCCAGGTCGTGCAGTAGACCCCGAGCGCAAGCGCGTACACGTACGGCCGCCAGCGCGTCCGGCCCGGGTAGATGGAGCGGCGTTCACCCACGAACGCGACCGCGAACAGCAGCCCGAGATAGGCGACTGCGAGCACCGACAGCAGCAGGCCGGAAACCATGGACGGACTGTAGCGGACGCACGGCGGGTGAGGCCATGCCCGTCTTCTCGTACAATTCGCGCCCCCGACCGTCCCGCGCACAGGATTTCGCCGCCATGCTCGACGCCAAGCTGCTCCGCTCCGATCCCGAGGCGATCGCCCGCAACCTCGCGCGGCGCGGTTTCGTGCTCGACGTGGATCGCCTGCGTGTACTCGAGGAGCGGCGCAAGAACGCGCAGGTCGCGGCCGACGAGACGCGCGCCGCGCGCAACGCGCATGCCAAGAAGGTCGGCATGGCGAAGGGACGGGGCGAGGACATCGCTGCGCTGCTCGCGGAGGGCGAGGTGCTCGCCGCCCGTCTCGCGGGACTCGAGCAGGAGCAGACGGCTGCCACGGCAGAGTTCGACGAGGTCGTGATGGGACTGCCCAACACGCTGCACGACAGCGTGCCCGACGGCCGCGACGAGTCGGCCAACGTCGAGGTGCGACGCTGGGGCACGCCTCGCGAGTTCGACTTCACGCCCCTCGACCACGTGGCGATCGGCGAGAAGCTCGCGCTCGTGGACTTCGAGTCGGCGGCACGGATCTCGGGAGCGCGCTTTGTCGTGCTCAAGGGCGGGGTGGCGCGCCTGCACCGGGCCCTGATCCAGTACATGCTCGACCTGCACACCACGAAGCACGGCTACACCGAGGTGTACGCGCCGTACCTCGTGTCGCGACAGACGCTCACGGGGACGGGGCAGCTGCCGAAGTTCGAGGCGGACCTCTTTCGCGTGGTGGGCGGCGAGTCCGAGTACTTCCTGATCCCCACCGCCGAGGTGCCGGTGACGAACCTCGTGCGCGAGACCATTGTCGAGGCGGGCACCTTGCCGCGGCGGTATGCCGCGCACACGCCGTGCTTCCGTTCCGAGGCGGGCTCTCACGGCAAGGACACGCGCGGCATGATCCGCCAGCACCAGTTCGAGAAGGTCGAGCTGGTGCAGATGGTGCGGCCCGAGGACTCGTACGCGGCGCTGGAGGAACTCACCGGCCACGCCGAGCAGGTGCTTCGGGGCCTCGGGCTGCCGTACCGCGTCGTCGCGCTGTGCGGAGGCGACGTCGGCTTTGGCAGCACCAAGACTTACGATCTCGAGGTGTGGCTGCCCGGGCAGCAGAAGTACCGCGAGATCTCCTCGTGCAGCAACTACGAGGCGTTCCAGGCGCGGCGCATGCAGGCGCGCTGGCGCAACCCGGCGACCGGCAAGCCCGAGCCCCTGCACACGCTGAACGGCTCGGGCGTGGCCGTGGGGCGCGCGCTGGTCGCGGTGCTCGAGAACTACCAGCAGGCCGACGGCAGCGTGGCCGTGCCCGAAGCGCTCAGGCCCTACATGGGCGGAGTGGAACTCATCGCGGGCTAGAGCCGATCGGTAGAATGTCCGGGTTGGAGAGGTGGCAGAGCGGTTGATTGCACCGGTCTTGAAAACCGGCGAGGCGTCAAAGCCTCCGAGGGTTCGAATCCCTCCCTCTCCGCCATCGAAACCCTTGCCGTCGTTCCGGGCCTGGATGCCCGGACGCCGGATCCAAGACGAGTGCTCTGGCTGAGCCTCTGGAGTTGCCGCATTGTCGTCGGTGTTCGTCGTGCACGGCTTGACTGACGCAGCCGTGTCGCGCGCCGGCATCGGCCCGGTGCTGCTGTTTCTCGTCGTCGCGGCGCTGTCCGCCGCCGGCATCGCGCGGTCAGCGCCGTCAGCTGGCGCTTCGAAGCCCGACGTCTCCGCCGCGCGCTGGGGCCTCGCGGCGTATCTGGCCGGACTGGCCGTCGCCCTCGCAGCGGCCGGGCCCGCGGCCGGCGCCACATGGACGCTGCTCGCATTCGTCGCCGCGGCGTGCGTGCTGCTGCCGCGTCCGCTCGGGTGGGTGTCGCTGCTCGGCGTCGCGGGCCTGCACGCGATCCTGACCTGGATCAGCCGGGTCAAGGCCGACCTCACGGGCCTGCCGGTGACGGTACTCGACATCCGCATCGCGTTTGCGAACCCGGCCGGACTCTGGGACGCGCTGGCTTTGCCGCACTGGACGAGATACGTCGCGACCGCGGTGCTCGTGGTTGGGTGTCTCGGCGTGCTCGCGGCCGCGCTGCTCGCCGTTCGGCGCTTTTTCAGGCGGGGTGCTCGACTGGGACCCGGCGACGCGCTGAGGGTCGTCGCGCTCGGCGTCATCGGCCTGCTGATCCATCTTCACCTGCAGGTGGTGTACGCGGAAGCGGCGCGTGACGATTCCACGTGGGAACCGCGCAGCGTCGCCGCGCTTGCGGGCAGGATGGGAGTGCTGCCGTTTCTGGCGTACTCGTATCGCCTCGAGTCCCGGTCGACCGGCGACATCTACGGCAGTGACCGTGACGCGTTGCCGCCGAGCGCGGCGGAGTTGCGGGAGGCGGTCCTGGGCGTCATGGACTTCGGGACCGACGCGGATCGGGCATCCAGTAAGTTGCCGAACATCATGGTGCTGCTCGCCGAATCGACCTTCGATCCCGGGGCGGCCTTCCGACTGGAGGGCGACTGGAACGACGAACTCTTCAGGGCAGGGGAGTCGACGGCGGCGATCGGCCCGCTGCACGTCAATGCCGTCGGCGGCGGCACGTGGATCACCGAGTTCGAGACGATCGTCGGGCTCGACTCGAGGCTGTTCGGGTACTCGGGGATGTACTCACACGCCTCGCTGTCACCGTTCGTCGACCGCAGCATCGCGACGTACCTGCGGGACCACGGTTACCACACCTGGGCGTTCTTCCCGCACGGCGGCGAGTTCTACAACGCGCGCAATGCCTATGCGAACTACGGGTTCGACCGGATTCTCGACAGCCGGGACCTCGGCAAGGGCGACTGGTTCGCCGACGACGTCGGGATGGCCGGCGGGGTGGCGGCGGCCCTCGGCGCCGATCCGCGTGAGCCGTTCTTCGCCTACGTGCTGTTCCTCGAGAACCACGGCCCGCACGAGTGCGGGATGGACGACGACTCGGCCATTCCGGTCCGCTTCGCCGACACCGGGGATTTCGAGCCCAACTGCGCGCTGCACGACTACCTGCGGCGGCTGGGCTCCACGACTGCCGCCGTACGCTTCCTGGTCAGCTACCTCGCATCGATCGAGGCCCGGACGGGACGACCCTTCGTGCTGCTGGTGTTCGGCGACCACCAGCCGCATACGTTCGTCAGCACGGGTGGATTCCAGTACGACTACGGGGCGTTCCGGAAGCCCGCGGACACGCGCACGACCTTCTTCCACTTCATTTCGTCCGTCCCGGGGAGGCAGCTCCGATGCTGCTCCACCGCGCCGTCCGCGGCGGTCCTCCCGTCCCTGCTGAGTGGATTCGTCGCGACCTCGCCCGACGACGTCTACCTCGCAACCAACCTGTGGCTGCACGCGCAGTGCGGTTCCGAGACGGTCCCGCTCGACTTCGGCAATTTCATGGAGCCCTTGCAAGGCCGCGACGTCGACCAGCGCACGGTCGACTGCAGGGAAGCCTACGGGCGGGCACTGGCGTCGTATCGCCGCTCCGGCGTCGTCCGCCTGAGCCGCACGACGATCGCTATCCGACCCTCGAGCGTTCGAGCCACGCCTTGACGGGTCGCTGCAGGGCGATTGCCTGCCGGATCTCGAGCAGCAACGGCCCGGAGCGCGTCGCATACATCTCGATGACTTCGGCCGGCACGGGGTGCCCGAAGGCCTGCTGGTACGCCTGGAGTGCGGTCGTGAGCTGGGTCGGCAGCGGTTGCGCGAGGTTCATCCCTCCCTTTTACGCGCCTTCGGACCATTGCGCTGGTTGCTGATGCCGATTGACAACGCGCGGGTAAACTCGTCGCTCACCTGCAGGAGATCTCCACATGGCCGACGACACCCGCGAGGAAGGCGCGTTCGAGCTCTACGACCTGAAGGTCGAGGTCGTGGCGCCGCCGGGTGCGCGGATCTGGTGCGGGTCCAGGCCGGGCGACCACTTCACGCTGCAGGGCGAGATGCTGTACCTGCCGCCGGGACAGGGTTTCTCGATCTATTCGCTGGCAGCCGTGCTGCCGCTGCTCGCGGCCAAGCAGCGCGTGTCGTCTGCCAGCGACTGGATGAGCACGGACGCGGAGGTGGCCTGCCCGGACCCGAACTGCCCGACGCGCCTGCGCATCACGCGCACCGGCAGGCGGCGGTTCCGGCACGCCGATACCACGGCCATCCCCCTGCCCGTCGTCGAGCCGCCGCTGGGAGGCGCGCCCTGATTCCGCAGGTCGCACTGGCCGCGGACTACCGCGTCTCGCGCCTCGTCAAGGGCGGTTGGCACCTCGCCGGCGGGCACGGCGCGGTCGATCCCGCCGAGGCGTGCCGCGACATGGCGGCGTTCGTCGAGGCGGGGTTCACCGCTTTCGACTGCGCGGACATCTACA
>Ga0105103_10001552_pt1 | contig 12533 bp, 14 predicted proteins | sample PPLLaktember2015_2_FD_79107 | JGI IMG/M metagenome (GOLD analysis project Ga0105103, IMG submission 79107) | Freshwater sediment microbial communities from Prairie Pothole Lake near Jamestown, North Dakota, USA - PPLs Lake P7 Core (6) Depth... | ecosystem: Environmental > Aquatic > Freshwater >...
GCTGAAAATTGAATTTATTAATATTAATTGACTCGATTGGATTAGTCGAAGATTATATCAAATTTAATTCATCCATTTTGATGATGCACAGAAAAAGCGATTAATATTATTATAATTTGAAAGAGACAGTGCGCTGATTGTTATTAGTTTCAGCTATAGTGATTTTTAAGAAATCATCAGGAATAATTTCTTCTGCTTTTTCTGGCCATTCAATAAAACAATAAGCATCTTCATCGCAGTATTCATCGAAACCTATATCGAAGAGTTCATCAACCTTTTTGATCCGATAAAAATCAAAATGATATACAGGCAATGAGTTTTTAGCCGAGTATTCGTTTACAATAGCAAATGTTGGACTGCTCACAAGATCTTCAACCTGAAGTTGTTTACATATTGCAGTAATAAAAGTTGTTTTGCCCGATCCCATGGACCCATAAAAAGCATAATGCTTATAATGTGAAGTTAATTCGAGAAATTGAGCAGCAATTTTATCAATGTCTTGTTCCAAATAAGTTAATTGAAAATCTTTCATCGAATTAATTTAAAACAGACGTGATTTTAATACAATCAGGGGCAGTATCATTTCTTCCATCGAAATTCCGCCATGTTGATAAGTGTTCGTATAATAATTAACATAGTAATTATAATTATTTGGATAGGCAAAAAAATCTGTATTTGTAGTAAATATATACTTCGAACTTATTGTTGTTTTCGGCAGATAGGCTGCTTCAGGTTTACTTATTTCAAATACTTCTTTGGGATTATACGACATATTTTTGCCCAGTTTATATCGCAGGTTCTTAGAAGTTGTTTTATCGCCAACTACTTTTATTGGGTGGTTTACCCTTATTGTGCCATGATCGGTTGTAAGTACTACACTTACATTTTTTTCTGATAAAGCTTTGAAAAGCTCGATAAGATGTGAATGCTGAAACCAGGATAGCGTAAGTGAACGGTATGCCGAATCGTTTGAAGCCAGTTCACGTATCATTTGCATTTCGGTGTTGGAATGCGAAAGCATATCAACAAAGTTATATACCAACACTACCAAATCATTTTTTAGTAGATTATTTAAATTTTCAATAACCTTATCGCCGGTTTTGGCGTGAAAGATTTTTTCGAAATAAACTTTACTATTCAGTCCATGACGCTGTAATTGACTTTTTAAGAGTTGTTCTTCGTAGTCATTCTTATTTCCTTCATCGTCGTCGTTGAGCCAAAGATCAGGATATATTTTCTGAATGGCTGAAGGCATTAGGCCTGCAAATATTGCATTACGTGAGTATTGTGTAGAAGTAGGTAAAATACTACAATATGTATTTTCTTCTTCTGTAAGGTAGAAATCATTAATAATAGGTTGTATTGTCCGCCATTGATCAAAGCGAAGGTTATCAATCAATATAAAAACAACTTGTTCATCTTTTTTAAGTTTTGGAAATACAAACTGTTTAAAAAGATTAGGAGAGATTAATGGACGTTCGGCTGAATCGGGTTTAAGCCAATCAAAATATTTCTTTTTAATGAATTTTCCGAATTCTGAATCTGCTTCAGCTTTTTGCATCAGAAAAATCTCATTCATGCTGTTATCCTGAAGTTTATCGAGTTCAAGTTCCCAATAAATAAGCCTTTTATATATTTCGCTCCAGTCATTAAAGTTTCGGGAAGCAGAAATTTGTGCCCCTATGTTAACAAATTGCGATTGGTAGTTTGATGAAGTTGTTGATGTAATTAGTTTTTTTGTGTCTATATTTTTTTTAATTGAAAGTAGGATCTGGTTTGGGTTAACAGGTTTAATAAGAAAGTCGCTTATTTGCGAGCCAATGGCAGCATCCATAATGTCTTCCTCCTCGCTTTTGGTAATCATTACAATGGGTATGGCAGGGCGGGTCTCTTTAATTTTGTTGAGAGTTTCCAGTCCACTAAGTCCGGGCATGTTTTCATCTAAGAAAATAAGGTCGAAAGAATTTTCTTGTACAAGCTCGATTGCATCAGATCCGTTATTGGCGGTTGACATATCATAACCTTTTTCTTCGAGGAACAAGATATGGGGCTTAAGCAAATCAATTTCATCATCGACCCATAAAATACGGACTTTCTTTTGCATATTATTTTGTATTGATTAACAACGTTTTGCGCAGCCTTCACATCACAATATGTAATTGCATATTGTGTGAATATGTGAACTATTATAGAAGCTTATTTATAATTTTCTTTAAAGAAATATAAATATTGCTCTGGTTTCTGATTTTGATTTAGTATTGTGTAATTGCTTTGTGAAATGATTATTGCTTCAGCATGGCTAACCCCAACATCATTGAAGATACTATCGTTAGCTGTTATGCTGCGATAATACTTCATGGCATCTTCACCATTAGGGAATTTACTTACGAGGCAAATATTGGTCTGAGGGTTTAAAGTCGATTTGGTTACTTCTAAGTTGAGGTCGCTGAAGTTGTCGATATTATAATTAATAATATTGAATACCAACTGGTTTACCCCAGCATTTGAAGGAACAATATAAGCAAAGTAATGTAATTCGTATGGTTTTGCTGAATATAGCTCACGCGAAATTACCTGCTGCTGAATTTCGTATATATTCGGATTCTTATTCAGTAAATAATTGACCATGATCTGTGCATTTTCGGCAAGGTCGGTACGAGGGTATTTATCAATATACTTCTGAAGGTCAATAACAAATTGAGCAGTATCTTTGCTTAAACCTGCTGAAACAGTGTAAATGTATTCATATTTAGGCCTTAGTTCGTGTGCAGGATTATCAACAATAGCTTTTTCTGCACGTCTTCCTGCTTCTGAATAATTCTTTGAATTGAAAAAGTTAAATGTTTCTAAGTAATAGTCGTATTTAGCTTGTTCCTGTGCCTTCAGTTCTGCATGGTAATTCGGATTTGTCAGCATCATAGCTATGCTACTGCCAGGGAATTCATTAACAATTTTCTGCTTGTACATATTTGCCTGATCGGTCTTGTTATTTTGTTTTGCCATTAGGTGCAGTTTGTAATATGCCTGAAGCCTGTTATCATATTTTGGGTATCTTCTTAACAATTCTTCATATGATTCGGCTGCCTTAGGGTAATCCTTAAGTTCATCATGGTATACCTCACCCATTGTATACAAACTATTAGCTATTCGTTTGTTTGACTCAATTTTAGCAGAGTCACTAAATGGAATATCTTTCAAATAGTACTGGCGTGAACGCTTATTTATAACCGGAGATTTTGCTTTTGTCCCGCTTTGATCATCTCCTTCTTCTCCCTCATTTTGGGTAATTTCAGTATTGCTGACAGTGCTTTTATTTTTCCTTCTCCAGTTATCTTCAAGTTTACGATTACCCCATAATTTAATAAATTCTTTCTGACCCAATGTTTTCAGGGTAGGATTGTAGAAATACCAGCCAGTTGAAACCGTTGAGGTAGTAATTTCACGATTTAGTTCAAAGTCCTGCATACGGTTCATGTTTTCTTCGGCTTGAAGGCGTTTTAATTCCTGTTCCCTTTCAGTTTCATCTTCAATAACTTTATCGATTAATGCAAATAATTCAGGCTGGGGTTTTTTAGACAAGTTTAAAACACTGTCTTCAAAATGTACAGTATTCATACTGTTTACAAGATTTGAAAGACTGGTAGATTTGATAAAAATTGTCTGGTAATCCGGAAAATCCGGGCTGATAAAAGTCACTGTGGTATCATAGTATGATTGCGCATTTACATAATCGGGCCTTTCATAATACAAGTCGGCTATAATAAGACTTGATTTTGCTTTCTGTTGATTGTTTGTGGTACTGGCCTGAAGTGATTTTTTAAAATGAACCATAGCTTCTGGTTTATTTCCATCCTTAAGATATAACTGTCCGATGGCATAATAAATCTGATCCTGAAAATCAATATTTTTATCGTCCTTCAGCATTTTATTAAGCTGTTTTTCAATATCTTTTCTTGATCCTGCACCTCCCTGGTAAGCAAGCGCCCTATTGATTTTTGCATTAAAAGCCATTTTATATGGAGGGTTCATCCTGATAACCTTATTAAAACATTCAGCAGCTTTTACATTATTATCCGTTTTTGCATGCAGTTGCGCCAGAAGATAATAATACCTTGCTTTTGGTATTTTCCTTCTTGTAAGGTCGACAGCTTTGGTAAGATTATCGATTGCTTCGCTATATTGGTCCTGTTTTAGATAATAATCGGCCCAGGTAGCATAAATTTCACCATTAAGCTTTTTTGGGATTAAAATATTTTTACTTAGTTCATTAAGGATATCTAATGCTTCACGAAGGCGTTTCTCTTGAATTGCAATGCGTGCAAGCCACAATCGGGCTTCATAAGCTGTATTTTCCTGGCCGAAGTTTGAAATCATATAATTAAATGATTCGGTGGCCATTGAATATTTTTTTTGATAGAAATGCGCTTTTCCCATTAATAAATAGGCTTCGTCGGCCCATTTATTATATTCTTTTTTATTATAGAATTCTTTTTGTTTTGCTGACAACTCTTTTTTGGGTTTCTTTTTGGGCTTAACAGTCAGTGAATGCATTGAGATCAATTTAGTTGCTTTTGCGATCGATCGTTCCATCTCTCCAGCAATGGAGCTTAATGCATCTTCGCTTGTATATAGAAAGACAGGCAATAACTCAGTAAAATCATCATCATAGGAAGTTTCGAGTTTCTGAATTCCCAGTTTAAAACTCTGGGTACCATTAAAAAGAATATTGTACCGCGAAGTAAGGTTGTGGTATGATCGGGTAATAGCTGTGTTTTTCTTGGTCGAACAGGCGATAACCCCAACAATTATCAATACCGTGAATGTGTATTTGTATAATCTGCGCACTTATATTTTTGATCAGTTTTACAATATAACTCGAAAAGCCTAAGTATATTTTGTACAAAAATAATTTCTCGGTTCAAAATAGCTGTCTTTTATTCAAAAAAAAACAAATAACATGAAATATTTTCAACTAAACAGCAATTATTTCCTTTATCTCAGGTGCTTCTTTTTTTATCGATTGCTCAATACCAATTTTAAGTGTTTGCATGCTGAATGGACAGCCATCGCAGGCGCCGGTTAATTTTACCTTAACTGTTAAATCGTTTGTAACTTCAATAAGCTTTACATCACCTCCATCAGCAACGAGATATGGTCTTATTGCTTTTATTGCAGTTTTTACTTTTTTAACGATATTAGCTTTGACCACTTTATCCATACTTCATTGTTTTTGGTTAATAAATATTATTTTTTCGTAACCTCTACTTTTTTTGTCGGATCGAATAAGGTGTTTCTTTTTATTATCTCGATTCTTAGTTTTTCAGCAATATTTTTAAAAGCTTCACTTGTAATATCCTTTTTTATTACAGAAGGGGTACCTTCATCGCCACTTTCGCGAATGCTTTGAACAATTGGGATTTCGCCCAGGAAAGGGATATTCATGTTTTCAGCAAGCTTTCGGCATCCTCCTTTACCAAAAATATAATATTTATTTTGTGGTAATTCTTCCGGTGTAAACCACGACATGTTTTCAACCAAGCCTAATACCGGCACATTAATTGAATTGCTTCGGAACATATTAATGCCTTTAATGGCATCAGCAAGTGCTACATCTTGAGGTGTACTAACAATAAGTGCGCCTGTAACAGGCACATTCTGAACAAGGGTCAGGTGTATATCACTTGTTCCTGGAGGAAGGTCGATAAACAAATAATCGAGTTCATCCCATTTTCCGTCCGACATAAGTTGGGTAAGTGCATTTGAAGCCATTGGGCCTCTCCATATTGTTGGATCTTGAGGGTCGATAAAAAAACCAATGGAGAGTATTTTAATTCCGAACCTTTCAACAGGAACAATCATATTACGACCGTCGATATTTACAGTATGAGGCTTTTCGTTTTCAGCTCCAAGCATTTTTGGTATTGAAGGGCCAAAAATATCAGCATCGATAAGGCCAACTTTAGCTCCCGATATACCAAAGGCAACAGCAAGATTTGTTGCAACAGTTGATTTACCTACGCCGCCTTTACCTGAGGCTATGGCAATAATGTTTTTAACTTCGGGCAATATAGCCCTGGCTTGTTTCTTGACTATTGGTTTTATTGAAGAAATAATATCTATTTTTATTTCAACTGAAAGGCCAAACTCTTCCTGAAGCTTTATCTCACAAGCCTTTTTAAGGGTCGATTTATGGGGATCGTTTGCCGAGGCAAAATTCAGCGCGAATTGTATTTTATTAGTTTCGATAGTCAGCCCTTTGACCAATCCAACGGAAACAATGTCTTTTTTTGCTGATGGGTGAATTATAGTTTTAAGAACTTCTAATACCTGATTTTCACTAATGTTCATCGACTTGCATATTTTTTACATAGCCAGCAAAGATATTAATTTTTATTTAGATTAAATCGCAATAAGGATCCCAAAACAGAGCTTTAAAATTGATTACCTGATCGTTGATTACCTGTATGCCTTCCGATTCAAGAAGTTCTTGCATCATATCGGGATGCCTGAAATGATGCTTACCGGAAAGTAAACCATTTCGGTTAACAACACGATGTGCGGGTATAAATTCCTGTCGGGTATGACAATTATTTAAAGCCCAGCCTACCATTCGCGATGCACCGGGCGCTCCAATAACCCTTGCAATAGCACCATAGGTAGTAACTCTTCCTGGCGGGATTTTAAGGGTTAACTCATAAACCCTTTCAAAAAAATTATCATTCTTTTTCTTCATCCGGAGGTTCAATTATGTCACCTTCCTTATTGATATTAAACCTGATGTAATTTATTTTTTTCCCTTCGTTTAACCAAATGTTCTCGTAGAAAGTTTTAATCGACAAAATTTCACTATCATACGAAGATGCATAAAGGTCGCTGGTTAAAACTTCAATTTTCAGGTTATTATAGTTAGCAAGGGCTGAGGTATAATCAAAAAGTTCTTTACTGTCAGTCTTTAGGTTAACCCATCCATCTTTTTCTATAAAATTTCTGTACCGGTTTAAAAAAAGGCTGGATGTTAGTCTTTTTAGAGGTTTTTTTGGCTGGGGGTCGGGGAAGGTAATCCAAATTTCATGGACCTCATTTTTAGAAAAGAATGATTCGATAAAATCGATGCGGGTACGTAAGAAGCCTACATTCTCGATTTTTTCATCTGTAGCTTGTCGGGCGCCTTTCCATATACGTGAACCTTTAATATCAATTCCCAGGAAATTACGATTGGGGTATAATTTTGCAAGACCTACAGAGTACTCGCCTTTTCCACAGCCTAATTCGAGGGTAATAGGTTTTGAAGTCCTGAAAAATTCTGAATTCCATTTTGCTTTCAACCTAAAATCATTTTGAAACACCTCTTCAAATGGAGGTTGCAATACATTCGAAAATGTCTTCATTTCGGCAAATTTTGCCAGCTTACCTTTCGACACTTATTATGGGATTTAATTATGATATTGCAAGCGAATACCCAGATCGAGGACATTATCCAACACTGAATCGCGCATAGCCTGCGTTATTGTTATTTGATAGACGCCATTAACCGGGAATAAAATATTTTCTTTATATGGAACGAGTATATTATTAACATCGCCTATTCCTTCGCCAAGCCATCGGCCTAAATCATCGGCCAATATAATTTCAAAAGTATCTTTAAGGGTATTGCCTTTTGGTGATTGAGTTTCAATAAAAAACCAAATATTACTGTAGGCATATCGGCCTGAATTTCTCAAATGTAAAAGTATATCGTATGCTTTGGTGGTATCGGTAACAGGTATATCGAACTTATAAGTGTCTGATGAAAGCCAACCTTCTGACGGTAAGGCAACAATCTTCTCATAAACCTTTTTTTTATCTACCGAACAGGAAGAAATACATAATATAATCCCTAACAGTATAAATATTTTATTCATTTTTTTTGAAATTACGCCCTTTAGGCCTGAATTTTTTCTTTTTTCCATTATTCCTGGATTGTGTAGGTGTATCTTCAAATCGGGTAAGGCTTTCAGAGCCAACAGCATTTTGATATTCAATAACTGAAGCTATCGAAGATTCTTCAACTCCTTTGATTTTTTCAGGTATTTCACCTTTTTCATTCATTTCAATAATTTCTTTTATCTGATCGACTGATATACAAATAATGCTTTGACCCTTTTCAGTATTAATACTGTACCACATTAACCGTTTAAAAACATCGGTTTTTTGATGGAAGGCTTTACCTTCTTTAAGGTTTAATGGTTTTGATGTATCGGGAAAGTCTTCCTGGGCATCGAGATAGGCATCAACTTCGTAATTAAGACAGCATTTTAATTTACCGCACTGGCCAGCCAGCTTTTGAGGATTTAACGATACTTCCTGGTAACGGGCTGCGCTGGTTGTAACAGAAACAAAATTAGTGATAAATGCGGAACAACATAATTCACGCCCACATGAACCAATGCCACCAATACGCCCTGCTTCCTGGCGAGCCCCAATCTGTCGCATTTCAATTCTTACACGGAATTCTTCGGCCATTACCTTTATAAGCTCACGAAAGTCGACCCTATCATCGGCAATATAATAGAATATGGCTTTGGTTTTATCGCCCTGGTATTCCACATCGCCAATTTTCATTTCAAGTTTAAGGTTTTCGGCAATTTTACGTGCCCTAAACATAGTTGTATTTTCGAGGTCGACAGCTTCTTTCCACTTATCGATATCGGCCTGCTTGGCTTTTCTGTATATTTTTTTAAACTCATGGTTTCGGTAATCGATACCCTCATCCCTGAGCTTTTCACGGACAAGCTGTCCGGTCATGGAAACAATACCAATATCGTGCCCTGGCGATGCTTCAACAGCTACAATATCTGATTCGGCAAGGTTTAAACCATTGGAATTATGGAAAAACCCTTTTCGTGTATTTTTAAACCGGACTTCAACTATGTCGGGGAAATTATGTATTGCTGATACATCTTTTAACCAATCGAACGAGGAAAGCTTGTAACATCTTCCTTTATGGTTTTCCACGCAAGATTTATTCGATTGATCATTTGTTTCAGGCTGTTCTATATTATTGTTTATCAATTCTTCGCTCATCTTTCAAATTACATTAAATGAAATGTCCCCCTTCTCCTCAAATTTTCAAAAGCTTATAACCAGGACATATAAAAAAGCCAAATTTATTAATTAACCTGATTAATTCATAAAATTCATTCATTATGTTGGTTACGATTAAGTCACACTAATTTTTTCAAAAACAAAGTATAACTAAATCGGGTTAATCCCGCAAATTGCGGGACAGATGCTTTGCTTTAGCACAGATTAAACTCAGAATTTATGAATAGGGCAAGTTAAAGAGTGAAAAAATAAAGATAGGTTGAAAATTTAACTTTTCTACTTCAGTGAGGTGAATAATCACTATTATGAGTTAGCTCTTTTGAAAACCTAAAATTGGTTTAGAAGTTAATAACGATGAAAATTTAACCCCTTTATGGCAGTACCTTGCGCCATGTGGGGTTGCTAAACTTCGCTGAGCCCCTAAAGGAAAACTACGGCCAGCTTGGGGCTTACATTTTAAATATTACGTTATATATTTGCATCCATTTGAATATCAATCATGTTTTTCAAAACAAACCTTATTTTGTAGTTTTACCGGACAACTGTGAATGCAAATAATTAGTTCTTTCTTTGTAGATAGTTTTTCACTATTTTTGCACAAAACAGTTTAAAGTCTTATTATTGAAGATTTAGACCCCAATGCCAAAATTGTTGTTTTTAATGTGATTGATACTTACCTGCGTGATGCAGTGGCCCGAAAGGCATATGCACAAAAATAAAACATTACGATTATGAAGCAAGTTGTTTTAAACATACCCGAAAGCGAGTACCGCTTCTTTATGAAAGTGATTAAAAATTTTCCTTTCGTGGAAGTGGACGAAAAGAAAAACAAACTTCTGGAACAAGAAGCAAATCTAATCCCTGCAAACCGCAAAATATGGGGTCGCATTAAAGAAGGACTTAAAGAGGTTGAACTCATTGAGCAGGGTAAAATGAAGGCTAAATCTGCTAAAGAGTTTCTCAATGAGCTATAATCTCATTATTACCCCAGCTTTTGAAAGGGATGCAAAACCCTTGCTAAAAAAACACAAATCGCTTTAAAATGATTTGGCTGGCTTGTTTAAATCGCTCGAAAACGAACCCACGCAAGGCAAATCACTTGGTAAAGATTGTTATAAAATACGTTTGGCAATAACCAGCAAAGGTAAAGGAAAATCTGGTGGTGCAAGGGTAATTACCTGTGTTAAAATCATTTCAGAAAAAGTATTCCTGCTTACCATCTACGATAAGTCCGAAAAAGAAGATATTTCCGACAAGGAACTTAACGAACTGTTGAAGTTTATTTAAAGAAAAATCCCCGGTTCCCCGAGGCTCTTATCTATTTTATAAATTTATTTGTACTGTCCGGTTTAGGGATAAATTGTTTATATTGATATGTTTCGTTAATTGTCATGCGCTCTGAACCATCCTTTGAACGCTTAACTTCTGTTATAACAAATGTCGTGTCATTTATAATCTCACCAGTCTTTAAATAAGCTGCCATGCCTTCTATCATTTTGGGCTCATAATACTCTATCTGAATAGTGTTGTTCTCTATTAAAAACAAACCCCATGAATCCTTATTATTAATACCTGAACCAGATGTAAACCCATCTAAGTATTCATCTGGATTATCACTAACACCTGGTATAAGGACAACGCCATTTCGATAAAAAACATATAGACTAAAATAATCTTCGTTTTCAACTGAAGAATAATAATATCCATCTATTTTCAACTGTTTTCCAAAATATTCGTTTTTATTTAGTTTAAAACTATCATCTGTATATTTATCTTTTATACAGGATACAAACAATAAATTAGCAACTGCTATTATTAGAATATTGATTGTTTTCATACTTCTTTATATATGTGTTATTACCAACCTGTATTCCCGCTTTCAGAGCCAAAATACCAATAAAATTCCGGGTTTTTATTAACAACTAATACATTAGGATAATCAAACAAATCATGGCACCAATTTTGGAAATAATCTCTCTCTAAACATGGCGCAAGTCTGCGACTTGTGCCTTCTGCCTTCTCTCTTATACATAACTAGTCTCCATATGCAAGTTCAATGTTAACTAATCCTTTTTCTCCTGAATAATCGTGGGCACTACTATATGGATATTCAATGGCTGAATCAACAAAACCATATTGAACCTGATTTTCATGTATATTATTTAGCTTTTGTTCAAAAAAGTTCAAACTGTCGACAAGAATATCTTTCTGCTCATGCCCCAAAAAAAATAAACTACACGATATTTTAGGTAGTTCATTTCTGTGCAGAAATTTAAATTATTAGGGGCAGGCCAGGTTGTTGAAAACAAACTTACTGTAATAAACCCGTTCAAATAACAAAAACCCACAACCCTCCGTATTTTGTGCTTTTAGCTTTTATCTTTTGGCAGTTATAAACTACCCTTTAAAAACGATAAAGTTACAAACTATGTCGGGTCGTTTTATACAAACTACAGCCATCTGGAAGATATTTCAATGCTTATAATCAATGTTATATTGTATAAAGTTCTGCCAGTAGAATCTACTTTTTGCATATGATTCATGTATAATCTTGCCATTCTTAATAATTATTCCAAAAATAATAGGATCACAAATATCTATACAATCATTTATCTTTATTTTCTTAGTTCCCCACGAAATAATTTCAATAGAGGATTCATCTTTAAAAAAATATTTCAATGTATCAATGTATTGTCGGACATATTTTTCCGAAATCTTTGAATAATCTTCGTCTCCATGAAAAAAGCAAAGTAATGATTTATCTTTTACTTTATAATATTCGAAAGGAATAGTATGTACGAGTTCGCCCAAACTACATGGGTGAAATATTGTGTAAGAAGTAGTAATACTATCTATCTTTTGATGGTCAACATAAAGAACAAATGGCGTATTTAACTTAAATTTATTTTGATAAAAGGAATATATTAAAATTGAATCGTTACTAGCAAATGAAAGTCTAAAAGTCACTAGTAAAACCAGAGTTAATAAAATTTTAAAAATAGTATTCATCGATTTAGCATATTATATAATTCTGATGGAGTTAAATTATAAGGTACCATATAATCCAAATATCGATACCATGTAATATTATTATTCGGAACGCCAACTGCTATTACAGGTAGTTTCATTTGATTTGCAAAATTAAAATCATTTACACCTACATTGCTACCAGAAGGGTGAGGATGAATTATATATTGAACTATAGCTCGATTGACAGACAAACATTCATCCAACACAATAACATTTCCCTCCCATTTAACATATGAATATCCATGATATCCTTTTTCATCTTTGTAATTTTCTAAATACATATTATGGATGTAAGAATACCTTTATGGCGCAAGTCTGTGACTTGTGCCCCTATAATTGGATGTTTATAATACATCTCCATAAGCTAACTTCAAATTAATTAATCCTTTTTCCCCTCCATAATCCCGGGCGCTGCTATA
>Ga0105103_10001553_pt1 | contig 12524 bp, 18 predicted proteins | sample PPLLaktember2015_2_FD_79107 | JGI IMG/M metagenome (GOLD analysis project Ga0105103, IMG submission 79107) | Freshwater sediment microbial communities from Prairie Pothole Lake near Jamestown, North Dakota, USA - PPLs Lake P7 Core (6) Depth... | ecosystem: Environmental > Aquatic > Freshwater >...
CGGCGCAGGCACACGTGCGTGCCGCCGGCGGCGGTGACGGCCCACGTGTACGTCCAGCCGTTGCAGTGGAACATCGGCAGCGTCCACAGATACACCGACGCCGGCGTCAGCGCGAATGCAAGCGCGTTGCCCAGCGCGTTGAGGTAGGCACCGCGGTGGTGATAGACGACGCCTTTGGGGTCGCCGGTCGTGCCGGACGTGTAGAGAAGCGCCAGCGCGTCCCACTCGTCGCGGGGGCCCGGCCACGCAAAGCGCGGGTCCCCTTCGGCGAGCAGCGCGTCGTAGGTGATCGGGCCGAGGCGCGACGCCGGGTCGCCGTGCCCCGGACCTTCGGCGTCGTCGAGGTCGACCACCAGGAGCGGCCGGTCGAGCAGCGCGAGCGCTTCCCGCACGACCGGTGCGAACTCGGCGTCGGTCAGGACCACCTTCGCCTCGCCGTGGGCGAGGCACGTCGCGATCGTCCGCGCATCGAGCCGGATGTTCAGCGGATTGAGGATCGCGCCGAGGGCCGGCACCGCATAGTGCGCCTCGAGCATCGCGGGGACGTTGGGCGCGATGATCGCGACCGTGTCGCCGCGGCCGATGCCGCGCCGCGCCAGCGCCGAGGCAAGGCGGCGGCAGCGCGCGTCGAGCTCCGCGTAGGTCCACGCGGCGGCGCCATGACGCAACGCGACCTTGCCAGGGTAGACGAACGCGCTGCGCTCGAGGAACGAGACCGGCGACAGCGGCACGTAGTTCGCCGCGTTGCGGTCGAGGTCGCGCGCGAACGGGTGCAACCCATCGCCAGTACCTACGCCCATCGTCGCCCTCCTCCGCCGCCGCTCGTACGGGAAGCGGCACCGCGCCCGACCTAGCCGTTCCGGTGGCGCAGGAGCCGCTGCTGGTCGCGGTTCCACTCGCGCTCGCGGATCGCGTGCCGCTTGTCGAACTGCTTCTTGCCCTTCGCGAGGCCGATCTCGATCTTGATGCGGCCATTCTTGTAGTGCAGGTCCAGCGGGGCGAGCGTGTAGCCTGCGCGCTCGACCTTGCCGACCAGCCGCGAGATCTCCTCGCGGTGCATCAGCAGCTTGCGGGTGCGCGTCGGATCGGGCTTGACGTGCGTCGACGCGGTCGAGAGCGGGGAGATGTGCGCGCCGAGGAGCACGATGTCGCCGTTCCTCACGACCACGTAGGCCTCCTTGAGATTGGCGCGGCCGCCGCGGATGGCCTTCACCTCCCAGCCCTCGAGCGCGAGCCCGGCCTCGAACCGTTCCTCTATAAAATAGTCGTGAAAGGCCTTGCGGTTCTCGACGATGCTCATCCTGCCCGTCTCCTCGCGCCCCGAGCCGCGCCGGCGCGCGAACGTCCGCGGATTCTAGCAACCCCATGCAGCGCGTGAGGAAGTCCGTGCTCGTCCCGTTCAGCGCGAGCGCAATGCACGCGCTGGTCGACAACGTCGCGGCCTACCCGACGTTCCTGCCGTGGTGCGCAGGCGCGCACGTCCTCGCCGAGGGCGACGGCCACAAGACCGCACGGATCGACATCGACTACCACGGCGTCCGCGCGCACTTCACCACCGACAACCACACCAGCCCCCCGGACTCGATCGTCGTGACGCTTGCCGACGGCCCGTTCCGCCATCTGCACGGCGAGTGGCGATTCACCGCCCTCACCCCCGACGCGTGCAAGGTCGAGTTCGAGCTCGCCTACGAGTTCTCGACGCACCTGCTGGAACGGATCGTCGGGCCGGTCTTCAACCACATCGCCTCGACCTTCGTCGACGCGTTCGTGCGCCGCGCCGAGGCGCTGCACGCGCAATGAGGGTCGAGGTCGCCTACGCCGGGCCGGAGGGCACGGCTCTCGTCGAAGTCGAGCTGCCGGACCGCGCGAGCGTCGCCGATGCGGTCGAGGCCTCGGCACTCGTCACCCGCTTCGGCCTGATCGACGCGGCGCTCGGCATCGCGATATTCGGTCAGGCCGCAACCCGGGCGACGCCGCTTCGTCCGGGCGACCGGGTCGAGCTCCTGCGCCCCCTGCGTGCCGACCCCAAGGACGCGCGGCGGCGGCGCGCCCGAGACAACCCCCTGCCACCGTCGCGGCCGCGACCCAAGCGGCGCCGGCCGGCAGCCTGACGCTGCCGTTTCTTCCGTCATGCAGTTGTCATAGCCCGCGAATCCGACGACAATCGCGCCGATGCCGCCCGCCCCGACCCGACGAATGGCCCGCCTGGCGCTTGCCACGGGCATTGTTGCCATGGCCACGCTCTCGGCGCCGGTGGCCGCGGACAACGCGTCCTTCGCCGTGTCGGCACGCGAGACGGTCAGCGACGTCGCCGGCAAGGTGCGCGACGGCGCGCAGGACCTTGCGGTCTACGCGCTCGGGCTCCTCGGCGTGCGCTACCGGTTTGGCGGCGAATCGCCGGAGTCCGGTCTCGATTGCAGCGGGCTGGTCCGGCATGTCTTCCAGCAGGTGACGGGCGTCACCCTGCCGCGTACCGCGAAGGAGATGAGCCGCGTCGGCGACGGCATCGCCGTGCACGAACTCGAGCCGGGCGACCTCGTGTTCTTCAACACGCGGCGCATGCCTTTCTCGCACGTCGGCATCTATCTCGGCGGCAACCGGTTCGTGCACGCCCCCGCGCGCGGCCGCGAGGTGGAGGTTGCAGACCTCGGCAACCGCTACTGGCAACGGCAGTTCGACGGGGCGCGGCGCATTGCCGGCGCGATTCCCGCGCTGGTGCCGCCGCTGATCGGCAGCGCGAACGCCGCCACGCCGCCCGAGACGGCCGCGACGGACGAAGGCGTCCGGTAGCGGTTACTTCGCGCCCGCGCGCTTCAGCCGCTCGACCAGGATCTTGTCGTCGTTGCGCTCGGCCCAGGTGAGGGCCGATGCGCCGTCGGCGTTGCGGTGGTTCACGTCGGCGCCCCGGGCGATCAGCAGCTCCGCCGTGGCGAACTTGCCCTCGCGCGCCGCCATCATCAGCGCGGACGTGCCGTTCGGCGACCCCGCGTTGATCTTCGCGCCCTCGCCGAGCAGGTATTTCACGAGCTCGTCGTGGCCACCCGTCGCTGCGTAGATGAGCGGCGTCCACCCCGGATAGTCCAGCGCCGCGCCCTTCGTGCGCAGCTTCTTCGCGATTTCGAGGCGGCCGTTGAGCGAGGCCAGCATCAGTGCCGTATCGCCGAAGGTGCTGCGCGCATCGACCTTCGCGCCGGCGGCGAGCAGCGCATCCAGCGCGTTCGTACTGCCCTCGCGTGCGGCGGTGACGAGCGCCGGATGGCCATCTTTGCCCACCACGTTCGGATCGACGCCCTTGGCGAGCATCGCGCGCACGGTGTCCACGCGGTCGTTGGCAACGGCAATCACGAAGTCGTCGACCGCCGTCTGGGCGGCCGCGGCAGCAGGCAGGCCGAGCGCGACGGCGAGGATCAGGAAGCGGCGGCGGTCAATGGACAGGCGGGGCAGTGTCATGGGGAATCTCGAACAGGCGAAAGAAGTTGTCGGAGGTTGCGCGCGCGACGGTCTCGACGTCGACGCCGCGCAGCCTTGCGATCGCCTCGGCGACGTGCACGACGAGGGCAGGATGGTTGCGCTTGCCGCGGTGTGGCACCGGCGCCAGGTACGGGCTGTCGGTCTCGATCAGCATGCGCTCGAGCGGTACGCGGCGCGCGACGTCCTGCAGGTCCACCGCGTTCCTGAACGACACGATACCGGAGAACGAGATGTGGAAGCCGAGATCGAGGGCCGCCTTCGCGACGTCCCAGTTCTCGGTGAAGCAGTGCATCACGCCGCCCGCCTCGCGCGCACCCTCCTCGCGCATCACGGCCAGGGTGTCGTCAGCGGCGCTGCGCGTGTGGATCACCAGCGGCTTGCCCGTCGCGCGCGCCGCGCGCACGTGCACGCGGAAGCGCTCGCGCTGCCAGCCGAGGTCGCCTTCGCGCCGGTAGTAGTCGAGTCCCGTCTCGCCGATCGCGACGACCTTGGGCCGCGACGCGAGCTCGACCAGGCGCTCGACCGTGGGCTCCTCGGTGTCCGCGTAGTCGGGATGCACGCCCGCGGTCGCGTAGAGGTTGTCGTGGGCCAGCGCGAGCGCGTGGACGCCCGTCCAGGCGGCGAGATCGACCGAGATGCACAGCGCGTGCGTGACGCGCGCGTCCCGCATCGCGTCCAGCAACGCCGGCAGGTCGGCGACGAGCTCGGGAAAGTCGAGGTGGCAGTGGGAATCGACGAACATTGCGGGGATCGGGGATCGGGGATCGGGTATCAGGTATCGGGCATCAGAAGCCTGCCCCGCACCCGCGTGCCGGTCACTGATTCCTGATCCCTGATTACTGACTCCCGACTACAGTGTGTGCGTCGGGCGCTGCGAGGCCAGCTGCTCGCCGAGGAACTTCTCGATCGTCGCCCGCGCGGCCGCGCCGGTCTCGTCCTGGGTGAACTGCACGCCGATGCCCTGGGTGCGGTTGCCCTGCACGCCTTCCGGCGTGATCCACACGACCTTGCCCTGGACCGCGATGCGGTTCGGGTCGTCCATGAGCGAGAGCAGCATGAACACTTCCTCACCCAGCTTGTACTCGCGCGACGTGGGAATGAAGATTCCCCCGCCCTTGAGGAACGGCATGTACGCAGCATAGAGGGCCGCCCGCTCGCGGATGTTGAGCGACAGCACGCCCGGTCGTGCAACCGTACCGGTCGGGGGGGCGGCTGCGGGGCGGATCGCCATGGTCAGGTAAGAAATAGCGCGCGGTAGTCGATCAGCAGGGTTTCGGCGACGAGACGCGGCTGCAACGGATGTTGGAGCAGTGCCCGCTGTCGCAAGAGCGCCCGATGATAGCGGAGAAGCGAAAGACGTGCCACCCGTGGTCCGAGCCGCCTCAATGCGGATGCGAAATCGGGGTTTCGAGCGGGCGAACCCCCGCCGGCGACGCGGGCGAGATCTGCGGTCCAGCCGATCAGGCCGTCCAGTGCGTCGCCCAGCCGGTTCCGACGCTCGTCCTTCGGCACCAGGTCGATGCGCGCCGCGAGCGCGACGGGGTCGAATTGCTCGGGCGCGGCGAGCATCCGCAGCCATTCCCCGCGCTCGGCCTGGCGCCCTGGGTCGGCAAGGTGCCGTGCCAGGAACGGCGCCCCACCGGCCTGCGCCAGCACGGTTTCCGGATCGGATACGCCCTCGGCCGCCAACCAGGCCCGGGCGAGGTCGGGTGGCGGCAACGGCACGACCCGCCGCAGGCAACGGCTGCGTATCGTCGCCGGCAGGCGCCCGGGCTGGTGCGAGACCAGCAACAGCGAGGTTCCGGCGGGAGGCTCCTCGAGCGTCTTGAGCAGCGCGTTCGCGGCGGCGTAGTGCATCGCCTCGGCGGGTGCGATCACCGCGATCTTCGCGCCCCGGCGATGGCTGGTCACTTGCGACCATTCGGTCAGGTCACGGATCGCGTCGATCTTGATCACGTCCTGCGGCGTCGCGTGGCCCTCCTCGTCGTAAACCACGGGATCGACCAGGCGCAGGTCGGGATGCTGCCCGGCGGCGACGTAATCGCAGCTCGCGCAGGCGCCGCATGCCGAACCGTCGGCGCGCGGCGACTCGCACAGGCGCGCACGCGCGACGCGCATCGCCAGCACGCGCTTGCCGATGCCCTCGGGTCCCTCGATCAGCAGCGCCTGCGGGAAGCGTGCACCCGCGCCGAGGAGCTCGCGCTCGGTCGCGGCAAGCCACGGCAGGCCAGGCGGAAACGGCGGCCGCCCGGACGAACGTTGCTGGAGTTCGTCGCTCACCCGAGCGCTTCGACGATGGGTCCGAGGTCCGCGCGCACGGCCTCGAGCGGCCGATCCGACGCGATCACGCGAAACCGCGACGGCTCGGCCGCGGCGCGTGCGAGATAGGTGTCGCGCACGCGCGTGAAGAACGCGCGCTCCTCGCGCTCGAACTTGTCGAGCACGCGGCCGTCGCGCTCGTTCCGCGCGAGACGACTGCTCGCTACCTCGACCGGAACGTCGAACAGCAGCGTGAGGTCCGGTTGGCAGTCGCCATGCACCCACATTTCGAGCTCGGCGATGAACGTGCTGTCGACGCCGTGCCCGCCGCCCTGGTAGGCATGCGTCGCGTCGGTGAAGCGGTCGCACAGCACCCAGTCGCCGCGCGCGAGCGCCGGCCGGATCACGTGCTCGACGTGTTCGCGCCGCGCCGCGAACATCAGCAGCGCCTCGGTGTCGTGGGTCATCGGCTCCGACAGCAATAGGTCGCGCAGACGCTCGCCAAGCGGCGTGCCGCCCGGCTCGCGCGTGGCGACGACGCGCTTGCCGCGCGCGACCAGGGCCTCGGCGAGCCACGCGGCGTGCGTGCTCTTGCCGGCGCCGTCGATGCCTTCGAGCGTGATGAAGGTGCCTCGCGGGTGAAGTGCGTTCACGGGTTCGGGGGGGCCGCGCTCACTGGACTACCCTCCGCGCTGAGGCGCTTCGGGCCTGATTCGCCCTCGGGGCGGCCCTTCGGGCTCACTGGACTACCGTCCGCGCTGAGGCGCTTCGGGCCTGATTCGCCCTCGGGGCGGCCCTTCGGGCTCACGGGACTACCCTCCGCGCTGACGCGCTTCGGGCTCATCGCGCGCCCTTCCTGAGCTGGTATCTTGCCACCGCGCGGTTGTGGTCGGCGAGATTCCTCGTGAACTCGCTCGAGCCGTCGCCACGCGCGACGAAGTACAGGTAGTCGGTGGCGGGCGGGTTGACCACGGCCTCGAGCGAGGCCTGCGACGGGAGCGCGATCGGCGTCGGCGGCAGTCCCGCGCGGGTGTAGGTGTTGTACGGCGTGTCGGCCTCGAGGTCGCGGCGACGCAGGTTGCCGTCGAACGACGCCCCCATGCCGTAGATCACCGTCGGGTCCGACTGCAGCCGCATGCCGATGCGCAGTCGATTCGCGAACACCGACGCGACCAGCGGCCGGTCCGCGGCACGTCCGGTCTCCTTCTCGACGATCGACGCCAGGATCAGCGCCTCGTAGGGCGTGGCGAGCGGCACGCCCGGGGCGCGCTTGGCCCACGCGGCGTCGAGGCGATCGACCAGCAGCCGATGCGCTCGCGTGAGGAGCGTCATGTCGCTCGCGCCCGCCGCGAAGAAGTAGGTGTCGGGAAAGAACTGGCCCTCCGGATGCGGGGCGTCGATGCCGAGCTTCGTGAGGAGTTCGCCGTTTGGCAGGTCGAGCAGGCTCTTCGTCACGTCGCGGCTGTCGCGCAACGTCCTGACGAAGTCCGCAAACGTCGCGCCTTCGACGACCGTGAGCGAGGTCTGCGTGACGTCGCCCTGCGTGAGCTTCGACAACAGCTGCGGCAACGCGATGCCCGAGTGGAACTCGTAGTTGCCGGCCTTGATCGCGCGGTCGACGCCCTTCCAGCGCCCGAGTGCAATGAGGAAAAGCGGATGCGGGATCACGCCCTCGTCGGCAAGGTCGCGTGCGACGGCAGCGAGCGTCGAGCCGGACTTCACCTCGAAGTCCCACGGTTCCTTCGGCACGACCAGCGGCCGCTCGAGCATCCACTTGCCCACGACCGCCGCCGCGAGGGCGAGGAGCAGTCCGGCGACGAGCAGGTGGCGAAGGAGACGAGCGATGTTCATCGACGGAGGAGCGGCACGCTCGCGGGACCTCTGCGCAGCCGAGCGCCGATTATAATGGCCTGATGCCATCGACCCGATGCGCGCGAAGAACGCGCGGCTTCACGCTGATCGAGATCATGGTCGTGATCGTGATCCTCGGCGTGCTCGCCGCGCTGGTCGTACCGCGCGTGCTGGACCGACCGGACGAGGCGCGGGGCGTGGCCGCGAAGAGCGACATCGCGGCGATCATGCAGGCGTTGAAGCTCTACCGCCTGGACAACCAGCGCTATCCCACTGCCGACCAGGGCCTCGCAGCCCTCGTGGCGCGGCCCGAGACGGACCCGATTCCGCCCAACTGGAAGCCGGGGGGCTACCTCGAGAAGCTGCGCAACGACCCCTGGGGCCGACCGTACCAGTACCTGAATCCGGGCCTGCGCGGCGAGGTCGACGTGCTCTCCCTCGGCGCCGACGGCAAGCCCGGGGGCTCCGGCCACGATGCCGACGTCGGTTCCTGGGATCTCTAGCAGACCGTTGCGCAGCCGGCTCGCGGCTGCGTCCATCGGGACCCCCCGCACGCGGTTCGCCGCCTCGCGCGGCTTCACGCTGATCGAGATCCTGGTGGTCGTGGCGATCCTCGCGATCGGCGGGGGGATCGCCGCAGTGACGCTTTCCGGCGACGAGCGCGCCTCGCTTTCGCGCGAGGCGCGGCGCTTCGCCGGCGCGGTCGAGTACGCTGCGGATCGCGCAAAGGTGCGGCACGAGACGCTCGGAGTGTCGGCGGACGGAGAGGCATGGCGCTTCTGGAGGCGCTCCGCCGACGGCCGTTGGAATGCGTTGTCGGACGATCCTGCGCTCGCGCCGCGCGCGCTCCCGGCGCCGCTGCGCGTTGTTCCGAATTCCTATGCCGGTGGCCCGCTGCGGCCCGAGGCGATCGTGCCGCTGCGTGCGTCGGGCCGCAACGAGCCCTTCACTTTCGTGCTCGGGAATAAGCAGTACCAAGCAGTCGTGAGCGTCGACCCGCTAAGCCGCGTCTCGGTGGGCAACGCGGAGCCGATCGGGCCATGATCCCGCACGCTCACTGGACTACCCTCCGCGCTCACGCGCTTCGGGCCGAATTCGCCCTCGGGGCGGCCCTTCGGGCTCATGTGTCCACGATCGCGGCACGGGCAGGTGCGCGCGGTTTTACGCTGATCGAGATCCTGGTCGCGCTGGCACTCCTCGCGGTCGCGCTCGCCGCCGGCATGCGCGCGCTCGCCCACGGCGCCGACGGCGCGAGCACGCTGAAGGCACGCACGCTCGCGCTGTGGGTCGCCCAGAACCGGCTCGCCGCCGCGCAGATCGCTCCCGACGCGCTCATCGCCGGCGAGAGCCGCGGCGGTGCCATGCAGGCCGGCATGGCCTTCGTCTGGACCGTCAAGGTGAGCGCCACGCCCAACCCCGCGTTCCAGCGCGTCGACATCGCCGTGGCCGAGCGCGACACACCGGGTTACATGCTCGCCCGGCTCACCGGCTACGTGACGCGCGGGGACACCCGATGAGGGTGACTCCGCGCGGTTTCACGCTGGTCGAAGTGCTGGTCGCGCTCGCGATCCTCGCGATCACCGTCGCGCTCGCCTACCGGGGCACGGCAGCCTTGGTCGACGGCGAAGTGCGGCTCACGTCGGAAGCCACCCGCTGGCGCACGCTGGACGCGGTGTTCACGCGCCTCGAAGCCGACCTGCGGCAGGCGCAGCCGCGGCCCATTCGCGTCGGCGCAGCGCGCGAGCCCGCATGGCTCGCCGCCACCGAGGCCCACGGCAGCAGCGCGATCGTGTTCTCGCGAGCTGGCCCGGAGTTCGACGCCGACCCCGGCACGGCCGGGCAGCGCGTCGGGTATCGCCTACGCGACGGCGCGCTCGAGGTCGTCTACTGGCCCGGGCTCGACCGCTCCCCCGGAACGCGCGAAACCGCCTGGACGCTGGTGCGCGGCGTGACGCGCCTGCGCATCGAGCACCTCGATGCCGACGGCGGCTGGCGCGACACGTGGCCGCGCTTCGGCGAGCCCGAGATTCCCCGCGCGGTGCGCGTCCTGCTCGTGCTCGACTCCGGCGAGGCGATGGATCGATGGATCGCGCTGCGCTGAGCCCGTTGCGCGCGCGCGGTGCGGCACTGGTCACCGCCATGCTGGTGGCCGCGCTCGCCGCCGCCGTCGTCGCGACCCTTGCGGCGTCGCAGAGCCTGTGGTTGCGATCCGTCGAGCTGCGCCGCGACCAGGTGCAGGCGCAGGCGATCGTGCTCGCGGGGCTCGCATGGGCGCGCGATGCGGTGCGCAAGAAATCGGGCAACCATGCGGTCGACCACCTCGGCGAGCCGTGGGCGCTGCCGCTGCCGCCCACGCCGCTCGACAACGGCTTCGTCGACGGCGCGATCGTCGACGCCCAGGGCCGGCTCAACCTCAACAATCTCGGGGAGGACGGCGCGCTCGCCCGCGCGACCCACGACCGCGTGGCCCGGCTGTTCGCGCGCTCGGACATCGCCGGATCGGCACTCGATGCGATGGTCGCGTCGATGCGCAGCGCAGGCCAGGCAGGCACGACACCGCAGAGCGCCCCCGGGACCTTCGTGCGTGCCGCCGAGGCCGCCGCCGTGCCCGGGATCGATGCGACGCGCCTTGCCGCGCTCGCGCCCCTCCTCACCGCCCTTCCCGACGCGACGCGGGTCAACGTCAACACCGCACCGCCCGAGGTGCTCGCGCTCGTCGCCAACGGCCTCGACGGCGAATCGCTCGCAGCACTCGTCGCCGAGCGGGCGCGCAAGCCGTTCGCGTCGATCGGTGAGTTCAGGAGCCGCCTGCCCTCGGGCGCGTCAGCCCCCGACGACGCGTTGCTTGCCGTGCGATCCGAGTACTTCATCGTCACGGTCCGTGCGCGCCAGGGCGAAGCGCTCGCGCAGGGACGCGCGTTGCTGCGCCGGCGCACGGACGGTGCCCCGCTCGTCATCTGGCAGACGATCGAGTGATCCGCACCGTCCTGCGGCGTGCCGGCGCCCTGCCCTTACACTTGCACTTATGAAAACGCTGCGAGTCCGGCTCGAGTCCCCGCCCGATCCCGCGCGCGCCGATCCGTGGGTGCTCGTCGACGACAACGGCCGCGCGCTCGCGAGCGGCATCGACCCGCCGCAACGCTGGCCCGCCGCCGATCGGCGCGTCGCCGTGCTCTCCGCCGATGCCATACGTGTTCTTGCGCTGCAGTTGCCTCCCCTTCCTGCGTCGCGCGTCGCCGCCGCGGCGGCCTTTGCGCTCGAGGATCGACTCGCCACGCCGCTGGACGATGCCATCGTGGCGGTCGGGCCGCGGCGCGAAGGCGAACCCGTCGTCGCGATCGTGGCCGGCCGTGCGCTGGCGGCGGCGCTTGCCGCCGTGCAGCCCCGGTTCGACCGTGCGATCGTGGAGGCGCAACTGCCGGCCGACGCGCCAGGCTGGGGCTGGTACGAGAGTCGCGCCGGCGGGTTCGTTCGCGCCGGCGACGGCGGCGCGTTCGCGGTCAGCGTGGCCGCCGACCCGGCGCTTCCGCCCGAGCTCCTGACCGCGTTGCGGCAAGCCGCGCGCGCGGGAACGGCGCCCGAGCAGGTAGTTGCCTCGCGGCCGGCCGACGCGGGGCTGCTTGCGGCCTGGACGCGGGAGGGCGGCGTGCCCTTCGTCGCTGGCGAGCCCTGGCGGTGGGAATCGGCGCCGGCCTCTGCCTTCGCCGCCGCGATCGACGTGCTCGCGCCGGCGCGCGCGGCGCGAGCGGCGTCGACGAAGCGCGAGTCGTCGCTGCTCCCGACCGCCCTGGCACTCGTGGTCCTCGCCGGCGGCCTCCACCTCGCGGCCACGGCCGGCACTTGGGGCTGGCGCAAGCTCGAGCTCGCGCGTTCCGAGCGTGCGCTCGAAGCCATCGCGCGGGAGTTGGGTGTGACCATCCCCGCGGACATCGCGCGCGTGCACGCGGACGCGCGCCACCGGTCGGGACGCGCCGCGCCGTCGGACGCGCTGCCGCTCCTCGCCCGCGCGGCACCGAGCCTCGCGGCGCTGCCGGCCGGCGCGCTGCGCACGGCGACGTATGCCCAGGGCGCGTGGACCATCGACCTCGCCAAGGTCGACGAGGCCGCGTTGGCCGCGTTGCGCGATGGTGCCGGCAGCGCCGGCCTCACCGTCGTCCACGCCCCGACCGCGAGTGGGTTCCGCGCGCGCATCGGAGTCGCACCATGAAGCAGGCTTGGCTCGTGGCGTGGCAGCAACGCTCGCCGCGAGAACGCGTACTGCTCGTGCTCGCCGCGATCGCTGTCGCCGGTGCAGCAGGCCATGCCCTGCTCTACCGTCCACTGGTGCTGGATCTCCACGACAGCGAGCACGCGGCGGCGCGGGCCCGCGCCGACGTCGCGGTCGCACGGCAGCTTGCCGACGAGGTCGCAGGCCTCGCGCGCGAGCCGCGCACCGCGCCGACCGCCGACCCGCGTGCCGCAGCGAGCCGGGTCGCTGCGGCCACCGGGCTCAAGGACGCACTGACCGCCATCGACGTGCGCGAGGGCAGCGTGCGCGTGACGTTCGCCGACGTCGGCCTCGACGCGTTCGCGGCCTTCGTCGAGGCCGCGGGCCGCGAGGAACTGCTGTTCCCGTCCGAGATGCTCCTCGCCGCGCGGGTAACGCCCGGGCGCGTGCGGGCCGAGGCGACGTTCGAGCGCCCGCGCGTGGCGCGATGAGGGCACTGGCTTTCGCCGGGATTGCGATCCTCGCGTTGCTCGCGGCAGCCATCGCGTTCGCCCCCGCTTCGCTCGTCGATTCCCGCTTGAACGCCATGACCGACGGCCAGGTGCGCCTCGCCGCGACCGAAGGGACGCTCTGGCGCGGCCGGGGTACCGTGGTGATGGGCGAAGGCGTGCCGCGCATCCCGTTGGCGTGGCAACTCGATCCCTGGTCGCTCGCACGCGGCGAGGCGCTCATCACG
>Ga0105103_10001554_pt1 | contig 12514 bp, 5 predicted proteins | sample PPLLaktember2015_2_FD_79107 | JGI IMG/M metagenome (GOLD analysis project Ga0105103, IMG submission 79107) | Freshwater sediment microbial communities from Prairie Pothole Lake near Jamestown, North Dakota, USA - PPLs Lake P7 Core (6) Depth... | ecosystem: Environmental > Aquatic > Freshwater >...
CTCATCACCGACGGCCGCTTCAGCGGCGGCACGCACGGCTTCGTGGTGGGGCACATCACGCCCGAGGCGGCGCTCGGCGGACCGCTGGCGCTGGTGAAGAACGGCGACCGGATTGTCATCGACGCGACGGAGCGGCGGGTCAGTCTCGAGATCGCGCCGCGCGAGCTGGCGGCCCGCCGCCGGGCATGGCGGGCGCCCCGCGTTCGCTACACGCGCGGCGTGCTGGCCAAGTACGCCCGGCTGGTGGGCTCGGCGAGCCACGGCGCGGTCACCGATCCAAATCCTTGAATACGAAAACAGATGCTTCCTCTTGCAAACGCATCGCCCGGCGCATAGACTCCCCGCCGGTAAGTTGATCTTGTAAGCGGCGTTTCGCAGGACACCTTTCGCGGGCTTCCCCGGTGAAAGGTACGTCGTTTTTGTCTGTGCCGGCAGGTGCCGGTGTCAGGCTCTGGTGGAGGGAACGAAGAATGAGAAGCCCCTTGAAATATCTGGTCGTTGTTCTCGCGGTGCTCGTGGCCGCAGGCGCCGCGTCCGCCCAAACGTTCACGGGCGGGTTGCGTGGCGTGGTGCGAGATGCGAATGGCGTGATCCCCGGTGTGACGGTCACGCTCCTGAACGAGGGCACGGGCCAGGCGCGTGATGCCGTCTCGAACGATGAGGGTGCGTACAACTTCGCCGCGGTGCCGCCCGGCACCTACACGGTGAAGGCGGAGCTCGCCGGGTTCAAGACGTTCGAGAACAAGGGGCTCCGCATTGCGGCCCAGCAGTTCGCGACCATCGACATCGCGATGGAGGTCGGTGCGCTCGAAGAGACGATCACCGTCACCGGGGCGGCCCCGCTCATCGACACCTCCAACGCGACGGGCGGCGGCGTCATCAGCACCGAGCAGTTGAGCACGCTGCCGAGCGGCGGCCGATCGGCCTTTCTCTTCGCAGTCACGCTCCCGACCGTCGTAGCCTCGGGCGACCCGCAGTTCAACCGGCAGCAGGACCAGACCAACGCCTCGCTGCTGTCGCTCGGCGGCGGCACGCGCCGCGGCAACAACTATCTGCTCGACGGCGTGCCGATCGGCGACATCCGCAACCGCGCATCCGCCAACCCCACGATCGAGGCGCTGGACGACGTGGCCGTGCAGGTGCACCAGTACGACGCGGAGACGGGGCGCACGGGTGGCGGCACGTTCAACGTAGCGACCAAGTCGGGCACGAATACCTTCGCCGGCAGTGGTTTCTACCAGAACCGGCCCCGCTGGGGCGCCGCCAACAACTACTTCTCGGAAAAGGCCGGCGTGCCGCTGCCGGACACCTACTACAACCTGGGTGGCGGCGGCTTCGGCGGCCCCATTGTCCGGAACCGCACGTTCTTCTGGTACGCGATGGAAGGCTACGGTTCGAAGACGACGCGCAACGCGCAGAACCGGCTGCCGACCGCCCGCGAGAAGAACGGTGACTTCTCGCAGACCTTCGACCAGAGCGGCAACCTCGTCGTGATCTACGACCCGCTCACCGGCAATCCGGCGACGGGCCAGGGGCGCACACCGTTCCCGGGCAACGTCATCCCGACGAATCGTCTCAACCCGGTTGCGCGCAACATGTTGAGCTACCTGCCGGACCCGCAGCAGGATCGCAGCAACGGGCTGCCGAACTTCGAGAGCCAACCGGTGATCGAGGACCGCGCGATGATGTACACGGGCAAGGTGGACCACCGGTTCACGGACAAGGTCTCGCTGTCGGGCTTCTACCTGTACAACAAGACGGACGAGCCGTGCGCTAACGAAGTCGTGCCGCAGGGCGATGCGAACGCGTTCATCGACAACGACGATTACGTCCTGCGTCGGCGCGTCCATGCGCTGTCGGTGAACAACACCTGGCTGCCGAGCAGCAACACGGTGCTGACGCTCCGTGCCGGCTGGACGCAGTTCCGCGACGATGACACGCTGTCGGTGGGCTTCGACCCCGCGAGCCTGGGTTTCGCGTCGGCGTTCGGCAGCGCCATCCAGACGCAGAAGTTCCCGGTGGTCAACGCGACGGACTACTACACTCTGGGCGCCATCGACCCCTCCGACCGCAGCCTGTACTCGTGGAGCGCGAACGCGACTCTGTCGAGACTGCTCGGGCGGCACACCGTCAAGGCGGGGTTCGACTACCGGACCATCGGCATCGACACCCAGGCGTTCTCGGGCGGCGCCGGCGTGTTCAACTTCGACCGCCGCTACACCTCCGCCAACCCGAACGTCAACGGCGTAAACGGGGCGGCCCCGTCCGGAAACGCCATGGCGGCCATGCTCCTGGGCTTCCCCTCCGGTGACCCGGATAACCTGAGCCGCATCAACGTGTCGGCGCCAGCCAACTACTTCCTCAACTACTACGGCGGGTATATCCAGGACGACTTCCGCGTCAACTCCAAGCTGACGCTGAACGGCGGTCTCCGCTTCGAACACGAGACCGGTCTTCAGGAAGAGGAAGACCGCTTCACGGTGGGCTTCGACCGCACGGTCAACCCCGGCGGCCAGGTCGGTTCCGTCGTCAATCCGCTCACGGGGCAGCCGATGCGCGGCGGCTTGATGTACGCGGGCGTCAACGGCAATTCCACCGAGCAGGGCGATCCGCCGGCCATCAAGATCTCACCGCGCATTGGCGCCGTCTACTCATTCAATCAGAAGACGGTTATCCGCGGCGGCTACGGCCTTTACTGGGCGCCCTGGCCCTACCAGTTCGTCGGCGCGGCCAACTACGGCCAGGTGGGCTACAGCCAGGACACGTTCATCCAGCAGGGGCAGTTCTCCCCCACGACGACGCTGACCAACCCGTTCCCGGCGGGCGTTGTGCAGCCGCGCGGCAACTCGCTGGGCTACTTGGAAGGCGTCGGCCGTCAGATCGAGTTCATCGACCAGGACAAGAGGGCGCCCTACGTCCACCAGTACTCGATCGACCTCAACCGCGAGCTTGGCGGCAGCATGGCCGCGGGCTTCGAGTACTCGGGCTCGACGATTCGTAACGCGAGCCTCGGCGGCGCGAACGATGCGACCCTGAACATCAACCAGCTCGACCCGAGCTTCCTGTCGCTGGGCTCCGCGCTCAACGACCAGGTGACCAACCCGTTCTTCGGCCTGCCCCAGGGGCAGGGCGTAAACGTCAACAGCCCGACGATCAGCCGCGCCCAGCTGCTGCGGCCCTTTCCCCAGTACCTCAACATCCTCATGCGGCAGAACACGCAGGGCGAGAGCCAGTACCATGCGGCCATCTTCAAGTTCGAGAAGCGCATGAGCAACGGCTGGGGCGGCCGCGTCAACTACACGTGGTCGCGTCTGCGCGACAACTTCTTCGCCGAGACGAACACGTACTCGGCGGTCCAGGGCAACGCGCAGAACGCGTACGACGTGGGCGCCGAGTACGGCGTCAGCATCCTCGACGTGCCGCACAAGCTCGTGCTGTCGCCCATCTTCCAGCTGCCTTTCGGTGAGGGCAAGAAGTGGGCGACCAGCGGCGTGGGGGCCGCCATCCTCGGGGACTGGACGGTCTCCTCGATCATCGCGTTCGAGAGCGGCTTCCCGATCAACGTGTCGAACAACTCCAACAACCTGAGCGGCGCGTTCAATCTCATGCAGCGTCCGAACCTGACCGGCTCGGACCCGGTCACCGATGGCGGCCGCGAGGAGCGCATGTTCACCGCCGAGAACCCCGGCCTGTGGCTGGATGCGGCGGCCTTCGCCAACCCCGGACTGTGGCAGCTCGGGACGGCGCCCCGCACGCTCGAAGACGCGCGGACCCCGCACCGGAACAACTGGGACTTCGTCGCGACGAAGGATATCCGTCTGGGCGGGACCGCCCGCGCGCAGGTCCGCTTCGAGATGCTCAACATCACCAACACCGTCAAGACGGCCGGCCCGAACCAGTCGTTCGGCGGCGCGACCTTCGGCCGCATCACCACGCAGCGTGGATTCATGCGTCTGACGCAGCTGATGTTCCGGCTGACGTTCTAAGCACGCGGGTACGAAGGGCTCGCCGCCCTTCGGCAGTATCACGGAGAAGGGGCGGTCCAGGAGGACCGCCCCTTCTGTTGTACGATTCCGTCATGCTCGTCTTGCGCGCCGCGACCGTGGCCATAGCCCTCGCCGCCCTTCCGCCCATCGTGTGGGCGAGCGAACAGGCTCCGGCGAAGAAAGCCCCATCCGCCGCGACGACGGCACCACCTTCGGCGCGAGCTGCCGATCAGGGACCGTCACTCGGCGCCGTGAGGTTTTCCAACTCCGGCGCACCGGCCGCCCAAACCGCCTTCATCCGCGGCGTGGCCTGGCTGCACAGCTTCGGCTATGAAGACGCTATCGATGCCTTCCAGGAGGCGCAGAAGATCGATCCGTCGTTCGTGCTCGCGTACTGGGGCGAGGCGCTGTCCTTCGACCAGCCGTTGTGGTTCATGGAGGAGCCGAACAAGGGTCGGGCGGCGCTGCGCAAGCTCGGAGGCACGGAGGCGGAGCGGCGCGCAAAGGCCAGGACACCGCGCGAGCAGGGCTATCTGTCGGCAGTCGAGGCGCTCTACAGCGCCGGCGACACGCGGTCTCGGCACCTCAAGTACTCGGAGGCGATGGCGAAGCTGGCTGCCGCCTTCCCCGACGACGACGAGGCGCAGGCGTTCTATGCGCTGAGCCTGCTGTCCGTGCTGCCCCGGGGGGACCAGTCGCTCCCGCTGCGCCAGAAGGCGGGCGCGATTGCGGAGGCCGTGTTCCGGAAGAACCCGCAGCACCCCGGCGCCGCACACTACATCATTCATGCGTACGACCATGGGGCGCTGGCACAGAAGGCGCTCCCGGCGGCGCGCGCCTACGCCAGGATCGCCCCGGCCGCGAGCCACGCGCTCCACATGCCCGCGCATGTGTTCGTCCAATTGGGACTATGGGACGAAGCGGCGGCCACCGACAAGGCGTCGTGGGATGCCTCGGTGCGCTGGGCCGCGGCCCGGCGGCTGCCGATCTCGGCGAGGGACTTCCACAGCCTGACGTGGCTGCACTACGAATGGACGCAGCTCGGGAGATTCCGGGAGGCAGCCGGCGCGCTGGCCATGGTTGACGAAACGCTCAAGGCCGCGACCACCACCGCCACCATAGGCGGCCATCATTACACCGACAGCGCCATCGGGCGCGGGACGGGCGTCGCGGCGCTGCGCCTCGATCGCGGGTCGATGCGCGCCCGTTACGTGCTCGAAAGCGAGCGCTGGCACGAGATGCGGGGCGAGGGCACCTTCGATGGAATCGACGAGTTGTTCGCCCTCGGGATGAGCGCTGCGATGCTGAAGGACCGCGGGCGCGTGGAAGCGGCGATCGAAGAGCTGCGAAAGGCCTCCGCGCCGGGGCAGCCAGCTGAACTCCGCGAGCAGGCCGAGATCATGCTGCACGAGATGCAGGCCGTCCATCTGTTCGCCCAGGGGCGGCACGCCGAGGCGTTCGTGCAGATGGACCGCGCGACGCTGCTGCAGGCGCGTATGCCGAAGCCGATCGGGCGCCCGTATCCCGTGAAGGGCGCCGACGAACTCTACGGCGAGCTGCTGCTCGAGGCAGGGCGCCCGCAGGCGGCTGTCGAGTGGTTCGAGAAGGCGCTGCGTCGCACCCCGAACCGCAGCCGGGCAGTGCTCGGCCTGGCTCGGGCGAAAGCGGCCGCGGGAGACGCCGCGGGCAGCCGCCGCGCCTACCAGGCGTTCCTGCAGAACTGGAATGGCGCCGACCCGAACTTGCCCGAGGTCAAGGAAGCCCACACCGCCGTGTCGCGGTAGGCTCTCTCTTTCAGACAGCGTCGATACGCACCCGGCGGGCGTAAAAAAACATGTCCAGCCGCCGCGTGCGGACGCCCGGCTCGGGGTAGCGCAGGGCAATCGTGTAGGTGCCGGGCCCCGGCGGCGTCCAGGGATATGACCACACGGCCCACGTGCGCGTGCTCGTCGGGCGCGGACACAGGTCGAATCGCTGCCACGCCCCGCGGGACTCGAACCGGATCTCCAGCGTGCTGACGGGCGTCGAGCCACCCCAGACGATCCCGACGACGTGGTGGACGACGGCGCCGTTGACGCGGCGGCGCTCGACGCGGATGGGCATCGCCGCGAGATCGATGACCGGCGCCGCGTAGTCGCGCGCTTCCAGCGGGCGTCCGTCTTGGTGCGTGCGGCCGGCGTACTCGGCCATCTGCAGAGTCACCGCCGTGTCCGCGGGCACCGGCGTGATCTCGCGCACCCACTTGATCCATGCACAGCCGTACCATCCGGGGACGACCAGGCGCACCGGCGCCCCGTGCTCCGGCGGCAGGGGCGCCCCGTTCATCTCCGTCGCCAGAAACGCGCCAAGGCGGGGCAGTTCCGCCAAGGGAATGATCCAGCTCGCGCCGGGCACCGAGTACCGGGCCGAGGCCTCGTGGTCCTCGCCGCCGACCAGTACCCCCCAGGCATCGGGCCCCATCGAGACCCGCGAGACGACATCGGCGAGCGGAACGCCGCGCCATTCTGCGGCGCTCAACAGGCCGAAGTTGTTGGGGTCCGTGTTCCCGGCGCACTCGATCAGGTGTGCACCCATGGGGACGGCCATGCGGCGGAGCTCGTCGATTCCCAGCCGGGCGGCCTGTCCATCTGGCCCGACGGCCACCTGCCACCCGGCAACCCGTTCGGCCAGGCCGGGCGGCGCATCGGTTCGCAGGAACATCTGGCCGGCAGGGGTGATGAGGCGGTCGGGCGTCAGTCGGGAGATGTCGGTGAAGCGCCGCCGCTCCAGGCCGGGGCCGCCGACCGTGGCTTCGTAGATCGTGGGACGGGGGCGATCGCCGGTCACCGGGAGAACCTCGATCAGCTCGCCGGCGTTCACGGCGGCCTCGCAGTGCGTCTGGGCGAGCAGCCGCCGTACCGACGCGTCATCGAGCGTCCACGCACCCGCCGCGGCGGCGGCGGTCCGAAGGAAGCGGCGGCGGGAGGGCATCGGTCATAGATTACGCCCGCCGCCCATATAATTCCCAGATGCGCCTTGCTCTTGTCGCGCTTGCCCTGACCGTGTCCGGCCTTGCCCCGTCAGCCCAGGCGCCAGCCGCTTCGCAGGCCGCGCCCGGCGATCGGGCGCAGCAGCCCACGTTCCGTGCGGACATCACACTCGTCACCACGGACGCCATTCCCCGGGACAAGGATGGCCGCTTCGTGGCGGACCTGACGAAGGACGATTTCACGGTGATCGAGGACGGCGTCGAGCAGCAGGTCGAGTCGTTCGTCATGGTGCACGGCGGACGCACCTTCAACCTGCTGAATCCGCCGCCCCCGTCCGCGCCGGAAGGCATCGTCCTGCCACCCACGCGCCGGCCGGCAGACACGGGCACGTCCGGCCGCGTGCTCATCATCTTCATCGACGATCTGCATTTCGAGCCCGAGTTCACGCCCCATGTGCGCCGGCTGATCCAGCAGGTGGTGGACACGCTGCTGCACGAGGGCGATCTGGTCGCGATGGTGTCGAGCGGTCCATCGGCCATCGAGATCGATCCCACGCCCGACCACCGGCTCATCGCCTCGGCGGCCACGCGCATCCGCGGGTCGGCGCCGACGCCGACCGAGATTTTCCGGATGATGGAGACCTCGAGCGGCCCCGGCGACATCCGGTTCCGGGCGCAAGTCGCCTTCCAGACGATGTATGCAATGGTCGGGTCACTGGACCAGATCCGCAATCGCCGCAAGGCCGTCATTTACATCAGCCCCGGGTACGACCTCGATCCGTTCGCCGAAGGGCGCAACGGCCAGGACCGCATCATGGGTGGACGCTTCGGCGACCCAATGAAGGAGCTGATCGACCAGGAGAACCCGTATTTCAAGATGAGCGGCGTCCGGGCGGATGCCGACCTGTTCCTCCTGATGAAGGAGCTCACGCTCACGGCCAATCGCGCCAATGCCACCCTGTTCCCGATCGATCCGCGCGGCCTCTCCGGGGTGGTGGACGCGGGGCAGTACGTCGATCAGAGCGAGATGCGCACCTTCCTCCAGAAGACGACCAGCAGCCTGCGCTACCTGGCCGAAGAGACCGGGGGTGTCGCCATCGTGAACGACAACGACTTCGAAGGGGCGCTGAAGCGCATCGATGCGGAGACGAGCGACTACTACGTGCTGGGGTACTACTCTTCGAATCCCGACCCGACGCAACGGGTCCGCGACCTGGAAATCAAGGTGAAGCGACCCGACGTGACCGTGATGGCGCGGCGCGAGTACTCGCTGAAGACGCCGGGGACGCCGCCCAAGCTCAAGGCGCCGGCGCCGACTCGGAAGCAACGATGAATTCTCGCCACTCCTCGGCCAGTGCGCGGTGGCGGCCGCCCGACGCGACGTAGCGATCGAAGGCGTTGTCCAGCCGCGCGCGTGCCTCGGTTCGCGCCGCCGTCGCGTCTCCTGACACCAGCCCGGCGAACAGGGCGTGCACCAGCATCCACTGCGCCTCGGCGTCCGCCGGCTGGATGGCGAGCAGCGCCGTCAGCCGTTCCTCCGCCTGTTCGTATCGGCGCGCGGCAATGTCCGCCGCGGCGGCCACGCGAACGAGGCTCCCGTCCGTGCTGCCCGCCTCGAGCGCCTCCCGGGCGGCGCGTCCCGCGTCCTCGATCTGTCCGAGCCGCACCAGGGCTTCGGCAAGCGGCGCTGCCACCAGCGTCGCGGGCCAACCGGCGGCGCGTGCCGCCTGCCACGCGACGATGGCGTCGGCGTCCCGGCCTTCGAGGGCGCGCGTGACGCCCAGCCAGAACTGCGTCGCCCCTTCGGGTGCGCCGGCTGCGCTCGCACGTCCGAGGCGCACCGCAATCGCCCTCGCCGAGTCGCCGAGGGCGTAAGCGGCCACGCTCTGCAGCAGGATGGCGGTGCCACGGTCCGCGTCGGTGATCCCAGGGTCCGCCATCAGGTCGACGAAGCGGTGCTGGCGCGCGAGCGAGAGCAGCGGACCGAGACCGGCCGACGCGGCATGCGGAGCGAGGGCGTCGAGCGTCGCATTGAAGACGCCGTCCTCGAGCATGCGTGTACGAACGAACGGCGAAGTGAACGCCGGCGCGCTCGCCAGCAGCGCCGCCGGGGTCGGGACGATGCGGAAGCGGGCCTCGGCGGTGCTGGAGACGCGGGCCAACCGATCGGTGGCGAGAATGGCCAGGCGGTAGTTGCCGCGCGGCAGCGTCTTCAGCGGCGCGGCGAACGCGGCCAGCAGGGGGTGTCCCTGCAGAAGGTTGAAGTCCGGCGCCAGGGTTCCTTCGGTGTATTCGAGCGGCGCCAGCGTGGCGGCCAGCTCCTCGCCCGAGGGCGTCTGGCGGTACAGCCGCAGGGCGATCGTCACCTCCGGCTTGCCGGTGATCGAGGGAACCGCGTTGAAAATCTGAAAGGCGACGGAGAGCCGTTCCTCGTTGGTGAATGCAAGGTCGGCAGCCGGCTCCACCTCGGTACTGCCGATGGCGTACGGGTGCGCGGTCTGCTGCTCGGCCGTGTAGACCTCGGTGCGAGCGCGAATCGCGTCCGCGAGGATGACGCTCCCCATGGCGAGCCCGGTCATCTGCACCGGCGGCAGGCTCACCGCGTGCCGCAAGGCGCCCCCGCGCATCGGGCGGTTCCTGGTGTCGACCACCGTCCAGGCCACGACGACCTGGTAGTCGCCCGGGCCGGCGGTGAGCGCGCGCTGGAACACGGCGGGACGGCCGGATCGTGCGACCACTCGCGCCTGCAGATCGAAGTCCTCGAATGGCATGAGGTTCAGCGTCGCCTGCCCCTTGCCCTCGAGGGCCTCGCGCCGGGCTTTCTCGCGTGCCTCGGCCTCCTCCCGCTGCTTCCGCATCTGCCGGTCCATGAGTTGCAGGACGGCAGCGTTCTGGCCGGAGCCGTCGCGCGTCATCGTGGCGGCCGTTCCACCCATCGGCAGCTCGCCGGAAGGGACGGTGACGACGCGGGCCGCGCGCATGGGCAACGGGTCGCCGCGCTCGCCGAGCAACCACGCCTCGACGGTCGATCGTGGCGGGGGCGTGGTGGAGGGCGGGTCCGTGGGCGCGGGTTCCAGCCGCACGTACAGCACGAGGCGCTCGTCCGCGGTCAGGTCCGCGGGCGCCTCCATGGAGAACGCCACGTAGTGCGACCCGTCGGAGGCACGCAACAGGTGAAGCTGCCACAGCTGATCGGACGCGAGTGGTGCGGCCGTGCGCGCCGCCGTGACGGCGGCCAGCAAGGCCTGTCGCTGTTCCTTCGAGAGGTTCGGCGCCGGCCGCTGCGCGATGACGGACCCGGCGCTGGCAAGGAGCACGGCAAGGACGAACGCCGGTGTTCGATTGGGCATGGCGTCTTCCTGGGCGGATCGGGCGACGATACCACGTTCGCGGCCGTGTTAGACTGGCGCCGCTCACATACCCATTTGACATGAAGTTCGCTGTTCCCGCTGATGAATTGCGGTGGATGGCCTCAGCGGTGCTGAGCCTCTGCCTGACCTGCCCCGGACTGGCCTCCGCTCAAGGCACTCCCACCCCGACCATCGTGACGCCGGGCAAGCTCGCGCCGGATGCCACCCCACCCGTCATCGACGGCAAGGTGAACGAAGCCGCGTGGGAGGGAATCGCCCCGCACACCACCTTCACCCAGCAGGACCCGCGTCTCGGTGAGCCAGCGACGGAGCGCACCGAGGTGCGCCTCCTGTTCAGCAACAGCCACGTCTACGTCAGCTTCATCTGCTTCGACGCCGATCCGTCGAGCATCATCATGTCGCAGGCGAAGCGCGATGCGTCGCTGGCCGAGACCGACTCGGTCATCCTGGTGTTCGACACCTTCAACGACAGCCAGAATGCGTTCGTCTTTGGCACCAACCCGCTGGGGATCGAATACGACGGGCAAGTGGCGCGGGAAGGCCAGTCGGGTGGCGTCTCGTTCGGCGGCGGCGCCGCCGGCACGCAGCGCGGCGGCATCAGCGCGTTCAATCCCAATTGGGACGGCGACTGGACGGTGCGCGCGCAGGTGACCGAGCGCGGGTGGGAAGCCGAGATGGCCATCCCGCTCAAGACGCTGCGCTATCCGACCGGCGACGACATGACGTGGGGCTTCAACGTGCTCCGCAACATCCGCCACAAGAACGAGCAGATCTACCTGGCGGCCATCCCGCGCGGCTTCGATATCTACCGCATCTCGCTGGCGGCCAAGGTGCCCGGACTCAGCCTGCCCTCCCGGCGCGACATCAAGATCATCCCGTACGTGCTCGGGTCGGCCAACAAGGACTTCACCCGGTCGGCGGATCAACTGGACCGCGACGCCGACGTCGGTGGCGACCTCAAGTGGGGCGTCACGCCCAGCCTGACGATGGACGTGACGGTGAACACCGACTTCGCGCAGGTGGAAGCCGACGAAGAGCAGGTGAACCTCACGCGCTTCGACTTGTTCTTCCCTGAAAAGCGTCCGTTCTTCCTCGAGAACGCGTCCACCTTCCAGTTCGGACAGCCGCAGGCAGTGGACCTGTTCTTCTCGCGCAGAATCGGCCTGTCCGGCGCGGCGGGCACGTCGACGCCGATCGACATCCTGGGCGGCGGTCGCCTCAGCGGCAAGGTCGGCGGCAGCTGGAACGTGGGCCTGCTGAACATCCAGACCAACGACGCGGAGGATTTCAGCGGCCGGCAGATTGCCGCCGACACCAACTTCAGCGTCATCCGCGCGCAGAAGGAGGTGGGCCGGTCCAGCTATGGCGCCATCTTCGTCGGCAAGTACGTCACCGGCGACACCACCGGCACCCTGTTCACGAAGTGGAACCGCGCCTACGGCGTGGACGCCAACTGGCAGCTCTCGGCCGGGCAGCGGGTGTCCACCTACTTCGCCCGCACGGATTCACCGGGCACGATCGGCAGCGACTACTCGGGCCGCGCGTTCTACGATTTCCGCAATCAGCTGTGGCAGGTGTCCGGCGGCTACACCCAGGTGGGCGAGCGCTTCAACCCCGAGGTCGGCTTCCTGCCGCGCCGTGGCTATCGCCGCCCGGAGTTCCGCGCGTTCTTCCAGCCGCAGCCGAAGAACATCAGGTGGATTCGCCGCTTCGCGCCCCACGTCTCCTACAACGGGTTCTGGGGCTTCGACGGCGAACTGCAGTCGTCGGCGGCCCATATCCACCCGATCGAAATCCAGCCGATGCAGGGCGGGCGCTTCGGATGGTTCGCCGACCTGAACAAGGACAACCCGCTGGTGCCGTTCACGGTCTACAACCGCGACGGCAACCGCGTGATCATCCCAGCCGGCCAGTACACCTGGTGGCAGAACGCGTTCGAGTATTTCTACAACCCGAGCGCCCCGGTGACCGGCACCATCCGGTACCGGGTCGGCAACTACTACGACGGCGACTTCCAGGCGCTCGAGCTCACCAGTGATTTCCGGTTCACCGCGCGCTTGACAGCCAGCGTGGGCTGGACGCGGCAGGACATCGATTTGCCGGACATCGCTTTGGCGGATGGCTCGGCTGCGCCCCGGGCGTTCGTGGCCAACCTCATTCCGGTGAAGGCGTCCTACTCGTTCACGAAC
>Ga0105103_10001555_pt1 | contig 12483 bp, 9 predicted proteins | sample PPLLaktember2015_2_FD_79107 | JGI IMG/M metagenome (GOLD analysis project Ga0105103, IMG submission 79107) | Freshwater sediment microbial communities from Prairie Pothole Lake near Jamestown, North Dakota, USA - PPLs Lake P7 Core (6) Depth... | ecosystem: Environmental > Aquatic > Freshwater >...
GATATTCAAAACCGAAGTTAGTTATATTGTTATTTTGATATTTATTAATGTTAAGCTTATATCCAGCTTCTTCAACAATCGATAAAAGCCCAACTTCTATATTAGGCTGACTGGCTGCAAAATTCAATTTATAGTTAGTGAAATAGGCCGTATTTTCAAGAAACCAGTTATCGTTTATGGTCCTTTTATAGGTTGAGGTTATTAAACGATTGCCCCAGGTAAGTAAATTTTTTAAATCTAACTGGTTTTTCTCAAGCCAGAAATAATCGTTTCCATAATAACCTGTAACTGAGAGTTTATCTTTATTAGATAAGTTAACTGAAATTTTACCATTTAGGTCATAAAACGAATACCTGCTGTATTTATAAAATGATGATCCGGTTTTAACAAAACTATTTACTAAAGGTTTAAAAACTTCATCGATATACGATTTTCTGGCAGCAATCTGTACAGAGACTTTTTCTTTTATGACTGGGATACTAACAGCTAATCTTGATGAAATAATTCCAACTGAGCCCACAGCTTCAAATTTGTTAAAATTGGGATCGATTGTTTTTATATCAACAATTGACGACATTCTACCACCATATCGTGCAGGCATACCCGATTTTATTAAAGTAACATCCCTGACAACATCACTGTTAAATACCGAAAAAAACCCCATAATATGCGATGGGTTATATACAGGGGCATTATCGAGCAATATGAGGTTTTGGTCCGAACCGCCGCCTCTTACATAAAAACCTGCATTTCCTTCATTTGCCGATTGTACCCCTGGCGAAAGTTGTATAAGCCTTAAAACATCGGGTTCGCCCATTAACGATGGCAATTGTTTTATCTCTTTATTGCTTAATACTACAATATTTGTGGATGTCCTTAAAATATTGTTTTCAGGGTTACGGGCAGTAACAATTATATTTTCTACCTCAATTATTTCAGCTGTCATGCTAAAATTAATTACTGTATCGGCTGTAATATTTAGTGTATCATCAATTGGGTTGAACCCTAAAAAAGTTACTTTTATTATGTTTTTCCCTTTTGGAATTGAAATAAAATAATTGCCGCTTTTATTTGCGAGTACTGTTTTTTTATGGTTTACTATTTGAATGATGGCCCCGCTTAAAGCTTCTTTTGTTTCATGGTCAACAATTCTTCCCGTTAATGAATGCATTGGTTGACAAGCAATTTTGCTATTTATCGAAAGAATAAAAAGAAGCAGTAAAATGCAATATTTCATAAATAATCCGAAAGATGTTATCTATATCAATATTATAGAATATTACAGATTAATTCAAATTATATATTGTTTATCACTAGTGTCCGACAAAAGTATCAGGACTAAAGTCCTTCAATGAGTTACATTCATTAACCCTGGGCTTAAGCCCAGGGTTAATGAAATACAAATCTTTATTGGGCTTTAGCCCTTAAGACTAATTATTTCTCGGACAGTAATGATTGTTTATATACCGTATTGTGCTTTATGCTTGGAAAACCATTGTACCAAAAGGGTTTGACAATAAAAATGAGTATATTTATGTTTAAATAATTGGAGTAAATGAAAATAACGGAAAGAAAATATTTAGATACTTATATTCAGATAATTGGACATGAAATTCCAGGATTAATTCAGAATTATGATTTCTCTGAAGACAAAGGAGGGTTCGACTATTTAACAAAATCCTCTGCGGTGTTTTCATCAAATATCGAGGGAAATAGTATCGATTTGAACTCTTATATGAACTACGAATTAAATAAAGATAAATTCAAGGTTGGAATAGAGATAGAGGAAATTGAGGATTTGATTGAGGCATATGAATTTGCGCAAAAAAATAGCTTGAATGAGCAGAATCTATTGACTTGTCACAAAATATTTTCACAGACTTTTCTGATTAAGGGCAAAAGAGGAAAATATAGAATGGAGCAAGTTGGGGTTTTTGGCAAATCAGGATTAGCTTATATGGCAATTGAACCTGAATTTGTCGGGCAAGAAATGAAAACGTTTTTTCTGGATATTGAAGAATTGATTGCTTCAACCTTAAACGAGAAAGAAGTATTTTATTTTGCTTCGATAATTCATTTAAGATTTGCACATATACATCCATTTCGTGATGGAAATGGAAGAGCTGCACGATTACTTGAAAAGTGGTTTATTACAGAGAAATTGGGACGTGATTTTTGGAAAATATCATCGGAGGGGTATTATAAAGCCAATCAGGCCAAATACTATGAGACAATAAATTTGGGAGTAAATTATTATGAATTGAATTATGACAAATGTTTACGATTTTTGGAAATGCTCCCAAATTGTTTAAAATAAAGCATGTGATGCAGTTTTCCGACTTTGCCCACAAAACTTATAAGGGGATTTGAAATAAATAATTCCTATTTTTTAGATTAATTCTTTTTTTGAGGTGTTGATATAATTAAGGGAGTCCCTTTAGGGACAATATATTGGTAGAAAATTATACCAAAGAAAATCTTTAAGTGCCTTTAGGCACGAAATATTTTTCAATATTCAACCGGTACAAATATGAACCTCTCATTATAATCAATTTCAAATGCCATTAAAAACTCTTGATATTCTTCGATAAATGTTTTTTTCTTATGGTGGCTTTCCTGTGTTTGTATATATTCGATAACTTGTTTAACCTGTGATTTGGTATAAGAAAATGCTCCATAACCTTCTTGCCAGGAGAACCTATTGCGCAAAAACTTTTTTTCATTTATCCACTTTGATGAATCACCTTTTACCTGTTGCATTATATCAGATAATGATTGTGTCGGCCTCATACCAAATAGAATGTGAACATGATCAGGTCTACCGTTTATAGCAAGGAGTTTATGATTATTGTTTTGAATAATACCGGTAATGTATTTGTATAATTCATCTTTCCACTGCTTACCAATAATGCAATCACGATTTTGTACTGAAAAAACTGAATGTATGTGAATTTGTGTATATGTATTTAGCTTCGCTGAGCTCGCAAGCTCGGTTGCCATATTTTTTATATCGCGTCCCTTAAAGGGACTTATTGTTAATTGATACAAATTTTTCTACCCATATTTTGTTCCTAAAGGAACAATAAACAAAATTAAAAAAATACACCAGCACCTCAAAATTTGCTTTAGCCGACAAACGTACTATGGAGTCATATGAGAAAATAATTGAATGAGATAACGAACTTGGAAAATGGTTTGTTGAAATAAAACCAGAAAACTGTAAAAAATTAATCATGCCAGAATTGAGGCAAAACGGGAATTATTTATTTCAACCCCCCTTAAACTAATGAATACAATAAAGAGTGTATATTATCTGAATAATATTTTTTTAAAATCTTTCGCTTTGGCTTCAAAATATTTGCCTTTCATGTTTTCTTCAGAAAAATAACAGCTTTCGGGCAACCTGAATCTAACTACTTCATGATTGTCGATAACTTGCGAATTGAAAATAAAACATACATCATCAGTAGAGCTTGGCCTTTCTATTGATTTGGTAATTTTTGCCAGTAAATTTTCCTCGTTATACAAGTATTCACCTCCCAATAATTTGAACCTGTTGGTGATAAAACCGGTCATATTGCTAGAAATCTTAATGTTGGTGCCAGATATTAAGTCAATTTCATCCTTAATTTCTTTAAATTGTGTTGGTGTAATTATGAAGTAATAAGTACGCTTATCATTTTCCCATTCTTGTTGGGTATTTGGATATTTATATTCACCACCTAAACGCTCGAAAAGCAAAACATAATATTCTTGTCCATTATTTGAAATGGTTGCAAACTGTATCCATTTAAAATTCTGTGTAACATGACTAACCCAATATGACGGGCACTTTCTATCTTCAATTACATTTTTATTTGCGACCCATTTGCCTGTTTCCTTGTTTTGCTCCCAACCTTTAGCGTTGGTTAGTTTCGACGATTTCAAATTGAACTTTAAAATTTCTTTATTCTCTCTGATTTGAGCATTTAAGCCACTCCACACAATTGAATATAAAAGTATTGCCAATATTAATGTTTTCGATTTCATCGTGTTACAAAAAATATTAAAGTATTATAAATAACATTTAACCTGATTAATTAAAACTACTGTTTAAATTTTCAGCAAATCTATTATTTCTTACCGTCTTCTTTATTGGTTTGGGTGTCTTTATTTTCAGGTTTTGGCTCAATTTTTTTCATGTTTTCATTTTTTACTTCTTTATTTTCTGCTGTGCCTTTCAGAAAATCGGGTAGGTCCATACCTGCCTGTTTGAATAAATCTTGCAATGGAGGTACAGCTGTCATCATGCTCGAAAAGAAATTAGCGGTCGATGAGCCTTTACCATCTTTTCCCCCGGTGTCCCAAACAGTAACTTTGTCGATTTTAAGGTTTTTAATTGCTTCAACCTGTATTTTAACCAGTTCAGGTAGTTTATCGGCAATCATCATCATTACTGCTTTCTGTGCATCGTTACCGGCAGCACCAACAAGTTTTTCAAATCCATTAGCTTGTTTACCCAGAATTTCGAATATACCTTTTGCCTGTGCTTCCATTTTCATGAAAATTGCATCAGCATCGCCTTTTGCATGCCTGCGGGTTTGTTCGGCAATTGCTTCGGCAGCTATTTCAATTTTTTGTTTGTCAATTTGGGTTGGAATAATAATATCGGCTATTTGAGTGGCTTTTTCTTTTTCCGACCTGCTCATTTCAGCTTCTCTTTCAGCAGCGTATGCTTCTTCAAGAGCTTTCGCCTGGCTTACTTTTTCAGCTGCAACAGCTTTTCTTTCTGCCTCAGCTTCTTTTTCCCTTCGGGTAGCATTTGAGTTGGCTATTTGTATTGAAGCGCTGTTTTCACCTTCAACAGCATTTGCATTGGCCGAAGCAACCTTTATTCTTTGATCCTGCATTGCATTGGCTTCGCCAATAGAACCATCGCGGTTTTTCTCGGCTACACTTTTTTTGGCATCATTAATAGCTTTGGCCGCTGCTTCTTTTCCTAATGCTTCGATATAGCCCGATTCGTCGTTAATGTCGGTAACGTTAACGTTGATCAGTTTCAAACCTACTTTTTTCAATTCAGCTTCAACATTTCGCGAAACTGCATCGAGGAATAAGTCGCGGTTACTGTTAATTTCTTCGATATCCATTGTGGCCACGACCAAACGTAATTGACCGAAAATTATGTCCTTAGCCAGATTGCTGATATCCTGTTGTGCTAAACCAAGTAAACGTTCGGCAGCATTGCTCATTACTCCGGGTTCGGTAGTTATACCTACTGTAAAAATAGATGGAACATCGACCCTGATATTTTGCTTACTCAGTGCGCTTTTCAGGTTAATTTCTATTGAAATAGGCGTTAAATCGAGAAATTCATATGCCTGGATTATCGGCCAGATAAAGGCAGCCCCACCATGTATACACCTCGATGAACGTGATTCAGCATCTAAATTCTTTCCTACTTTTCCATATATAACAAGGATCCGGTCGGAAGGGCAACGTTTGTAACGTCTGAGGAATGTAACCAGTAAAATAAATACAAAAAGTATGGCCAACGTGACCACTAATACTAAATATTGTCCCATATATTTTAGGTTTTATTGTTTTTTGACCAACAGTATTTCATTACTAATAATATCAATAACTTCAACAACTGCACCAGTTTTAAGTTCTTCCATGTCGTCGGTAATTGCATCGAGGGTTTGAAAACCCTGCACATTAACTTGTATCTTACCTGTACCACTCCTTTGCGGAGGAATTCGCAAATATACAGTCCCTACTTTGCCAATAGCATTTTTTAAGTTCAGGGTACTGTCTTCCGACAATTTTCCAAGATAATACATTATGGTGGCCATGATCAGCATCATTAATAGTCCCGCAATAGATGAAACTATTACAACAAGGCCAATACTTTTGCCTCCATGCAACATGGCTATGCCGGTCCAGCCAAAAATGGCAAAAAAGCCAACCAGATTTTTTATACTGAGGAATTGAAATCCAATGCCGTGGTCCTGATCAAATGACACATCGTGGCCAGTTGCATCAGTCGGATGATCAAAATCGCCACCAATAAAGGTCAATATTAATTGAACAAGAAAAATTGCTGTAAATGGGACAGCAATAAGCCAATAAATTTTCTCGGCATTACCCATTGCACTCCACCATGTATCAAACGAGAATTCCATATAAATTTATTTTAACCAGATAAATATATCTATTTTTTATTGAAAGGGATGAATTTTTGCTAAAAATATAACGGGTTGCCGGAGGTATGAATAGTATGCGTAGTTGTTTTAAAACCAGGTTCGTAGATATTGAGTTTTCAGTAAATTTTTACTTCCAATACTCCTTGTTACTTTTCGTTTTATTAATCAATGTTCAATTCCGGCATAAAGTAATCTATTATTTTCTTGTAATTATCTTGGGCAGAAAGGCAAGTATCAAACAAGTAACCTTTCACTTTCGGATATTCTGACAAACCTTTGTAATAGAAAAACTTGTGGTCTTCCTCAATGATAAATGGAATAATATTGTTTGCTAAACACTCCTTAAAAATAATTAATCTGCCTGTGCGCCCATTTCCGTCTTGAAAAGGATGTATCTGTTCGAACTTAAAATGAAAATCAATAATATCGTTAACCGTAATTTCTTTCTTAATTAAATAGGTATCAATCAGATTTTTCATGTCTGATGGTACATCGGAAGGTAAGGACGTTTCAATTCCTCCAACAATATTTGGTTGTAGCTTATAATCGCCTACACGAAACCATGATTTTTTTGAGTCAGATGTATTATTTTTTAATAAATAGTGAAATTTCTTTATATGTTCTTCTGATAACGGCTCATCAGCAATGTCCAACATATAATCAAAACAAGAAAAGTGATTAACTGTTTCAATAATATCATCAACATTTGCAGTTGTTTCTCCGTTATTTATAAAAATTGTATTTGTTTCATAAATATATCTCGTTTGTTCTTCAGAGAGTTTACTTCCCTCAATACGATTTGAATTATAAGTAAGTTTTATTTGAGTCTGATGATATATACCTCCCTTTAACCCACTTAATTTTTCATCACGCAAAATATTTAAAAGACTCATATTCTTCTTTCATTAATAGTTAATTCAAAGATATGATTAATTTAACATTGCTCAGTCTCCCAAAATTATAGCCAACTTTCCAATATGGCCAATACTTTGCTTTGTTGTTCCCTTATTTGATATTTCCCAGGGGAGTTACTGAGAAACATAGTTTAATTCTTCTGCCGATGCATTATTTCCCTGATCGGGTTAATAAAACGGGCCATTAAGCTCATATCTTCAGTAATAATTTCAGCTTCGCCCTGAAGGTTTTGTCCAAATGGAATTACAATACCATAATTAGTTGTTAGTGTATCGGGTAAATTAATGGACCCTATATAAGCCGAGTCGGGTACAAGTGAAATTCCTTCGAGCCTGGTTCTGAGCATACCATACTCTGCCGATGGGTAATTATCGAATTTTAAGTTAATTGATTGTCCTGTTTTTATTTTACCAGCGCGCCTTATCGGTATTATTACCTTGCCAATAGTTGTATTTCTTATATGAGGGACAACCGTAACTAAAGTTTGTCCATTTTCTACATATTGGTTTTTTTCCCATACACCTGTAAATGAAAGCAATCCGTTAATTGGACTAATGACTAAATTTTTTTCTTTCCAAATACTGATTTGACTTTTAAGTTGCTCAATGCTCCCTTCAATGTCGATTTTAAACTGGGTTAACTTATCATTATGTTCCTTTTTTAACTTTAAAATTGATTCCTCAATTGTATTACGTTCAAGTTGTGTGGTAAGGTATTCGGAGTTTTGTTCTTCAATGCTTTGGCACGAGAGCAAGTATTTTTGTTCCGATTTCGAATATTCTGCCTGAGATATAACCCCATCAAGTTTTAGTACTGAATCGCGCATAAATTCTTCTCTGGCAAGTGCTACTTCCCTTAATTTCAGGGTTAAGTGCTTTTTCTGGTTCTTTTGGTGTTCAATGGTTATATTTTTTCGTTGGGTTAAAGACTTTAGTTCACCTGCAAAATAGTCGTTCGATATGTAATCATTAAATGATCGTACTTTTTTTTGCAAGTCAACATAGTATTGCTGTATTTCGCCCAGTGCGAGTTTCTCATTTGTATAAAGGACCGAAAGGGTGTCGAAACTAACTATCCTCAAATTTCTTTCAAGATCAAGGATATCGTTATAATTGGCTGGGCCTTCAATTACTGCAATAAGGGAGCCTGCGGAAACGCTATCTTTTTCTTTAAAAAATATACCAGAAATCAATCCGTTTTTCTTTGCTTTAAGGTAAACCGGAGGATTTGATGAAACGATCATGAACCTGCCCGAAATTATCTCAGGGAATTTAAAAAATATGCTTCCGGCAATTAATGTTATCAGGAAGAAAAGTACAGAAGTTAACCCGTAACGAATGATCCGGGATGGAGTAGCCCCGATAATTTCCTGTACTTCGTCACTTCGAAGTTCTATCGATTTTATTTCATCTTCGGTTATATGGTTTAAATCTGTTTTCAAAAGATTTTATTTATCATCTAAAAAATATTGATTCTTGCTATGCCCCTAATTCCAGCTGGTTCCTGACCAAATTAAAATAGTCGCCCTTATTTTTAACTAAAGTATTATGGTCGCCTGTTTCAACTATTTTACCTTTGTCCATTACAATAATTTGGTCAGCGTCTTTTACTGTACTTAGTCGGTGTGCCACAACAACAACAGTTCTGCTTTGGAAAAAATTCTTGAGGTTTTCAAGGATTATCTTTTCGTTATTTGCATCGAGGGCATTTGTAGCTTCATCAAAAAATATAAACCCTGGATCTTTATACACGGCACGGGCAATAAGTATGCGCTGTTTCTGTCCCTGGCTCATGCCAACTCCCTCCTGCCCTATGCGAGTATTGTACCCTAAAGGCAAACTTTCAATAAATTCCTTTATATTGGCAACCTGAACAGCATAAAGCAACCTTTTTTTATCGACCCGCTCATCCGATATTGCAATGTTATTGGCAATGGTATCAGAGAAAAGCACTCCATCCTGCATTACTACGCCACAATTACCCCGCCACCAACTTTGACTATAGTTATTTATGCGGTTCGGCCCCAAATCAATACTCCCTTCAACCGGTCCATAAAAACCCAGCATCAGTTTAAGTAATGTGGTTTTTCCCGAACCGCTTGTGCCAACAATAGCCGTAGTTTTCTTTTCGGGAATAACAAGGCTTATATCATCTAAAACTTTTGGAGAATTTGGCCCTTCGTACTGAAAGGTAATATTATTTATTGAAATACTTTTGTTTTCAGGAAGTTCTGTAAGTTTATTCTCGTCCATCTGCTCTTCATCATCCCTGTTATGGATTTCGCCGAGGCGCTCAAGACTGATTTTAGCATCCTGGGCTGCATGTATAAATGTAATCGTCTGATCAATAGGACTGTTCAGCTGACCAATGATATACTGAATTGCAAGCATGGCACCAAGTGTAATATTCCCGTGTAAAACAGAGGTAGCAGCAAATATTGTAATCAGGATATTTTTGGTCTCGTTGAAAAATAACCCACCTAATTGTTGATATTGATCAAGGGCCAGCCCCTGAACATTGATTTTAAATAGTCGGGCTTGTATGCGTTCCCATTCCCAACGTTTTTTACGCTCGCAACGGTTAAGTTTTATTTCCTGCATACCGGTTATTAGCTGTATCAGGTTACTTTGTTCGCTCGACATTTGGGCAAAGCGCTTATAATCTAAGTCGCGCCTTTTTTTCATAAATGCAAGGACCCACAGAATATAAAGCACACTGCCAATAAGGAATACCGTAAATATTTTCAAGCTATAAACTGCCAGTACAATGCCAAATATGACGATATTAAAGATCGAAAACAGGAAAAGCAACGATTGCGATGTAAGGAAGCGTTCAATTCTCGAATGGTCCTCAACTCTTTGTATAAGATCTCCGGTCATTTTACTGTCGAAAAACCTGATGGGCAATTTCATCAGCTTGATCAGGAAATCGGAAATGATTGAAATATTAATCCTGGTGCTGATGTGGAGTAAAATCCACGACCTGATATATTCAACACTTAAACGGCTGGCAAAAAGCACAAGCTGAGCTATGAGAACAAGCCATATAAACCGAATGTTTTGCGTATTGATGCCAATATCAACAACCGCCTGGGTGAGAAAAGGGAATATAAGTTGCAGAAGGCTGCCTGCAACCAATCCAATAATGAGTTGACTTATAAATTTTTTATGGGGGCGAAGGTATTTAAACAGAAATTTAAGACTGGTTTTATCAGTAACCTCGCCATAATTATCGTAAAACCCTGGTGTTGGCTCAAGTAAAAGGCATATTCCGTGAGGTACGCCCTGAACCTGGGTCGATGCCCAGCATTTTAAAAATTCTGAATGTGAATAAACTACCTTACCATGTCCGGGATCGGCAACATAAACCTTTTCTTTATCTATTCGATATACAACTATAAAATGATCCTGGGTCCAATGGACAATACAAGGTAAAGGACATTCATTTTTAAGTTGTTCAAAGGTTACCCGAACACCTGTTGAACGAAATCCAATACTTTCAGCGGCTTCGCTAATGCCAAGTAGAGAAACACCTTCGCGGGTTATATAACATTTTTCGCGCAGGTTATCTAATGAATAACTACGGCCATAAAATTTTGCTATCATTTGCAAACATGTAGGGCCACAGTCTTTAGCATCGAGTTGCCGATAAAAAGGGAATGATTTTATATGCATACGTTATAATGTATGTTCATTGCCCTTGATACAATTTCAGTAACATAGGGATTATTAGTTTTATAGGGGAAAGATAGTATTTTTTGCAAATACATTAAAACAGCCTGGCTAATATTAAATATTTTAGCCTGAACTATTCATAAATATTATATTTTTTCAATGTTTATGAATAGTTCAGGCTAACCCCGATATAGAAAATATTGGTGTACCTGTTTGAGGGACACCTTATATTTTCTTTATCGCAAGATTAATTCATAGAGTTTATGAATTAATCGGGTTAGCATAAACTTATTTATTTATGGAAATAATAGTAAGAAATATGACTGTTGAGGCATGGAAAACTGTCAGTTATATCTATCAGGTTGGTATGGATTCTAAAAATGCAACCTTTGAAACTAAAGCCCCAGAATGGGAGTTATGGGATAAATCACATCGAAAAGATTGTCGGTTAGTTGCAGTATTTGATGGTAAGGTTATTGGCTGGGCTGCCATATCGAACATCTCATCCAGAACAGTTTATTCAGGAGTTGCTGAAGTTAGTATTTATATTGATCCTGATTTTCAGGGACAGGGAGTTGGTAGTATGTTGATGAAAAGGTTGATTGAAGAATCGGAGAAAAATAATATCTGGACTTTGCAATCAGGAATATTTCCTGAAAATAAGGCAAGCGTGAACCTACACCTTAAATTTGGGTTTCGTATTTTAGGTATAAGGGAGAAAATAGGTATAAGAGACAATCAATGGAGAGATGTGCTTTTACTTGAGCGAAGGAGTATGGTAGTTGGGGAATAATTTTTTGTTCAATTTTTTCTATTTATTAATTGGCAGTAATAGTGATAAAACTATTTGCGTACATTTTAAGATATAAAAAAGCATATATTTGAGAAATGAATGAGAAGTTAATAGATATTGCTTTTAGGATTCATATTGAACCACTTAAAACTGTTCAACATGCAGCTAAAGTTGATACAGTTATAAAAGTTTTATCTGATATTATTAGGTCATATAATCACTATTTGGAGATAGAATTCTTTAAAAATAAAGATTTTAAAAAGGTATTTGATTCCAATAAAAAAGTTCTTGATACTATTAAAGAAGAGCTTAATTTATTAATTGTAGACTTAAACTTTAGTAGTTTTGAGGCAGCATTAGCACCTGATATATTAGAACTTCAATCACCAATTTTTAAAAACGAAGTACTTGAATGGAAAAAAGATACTTTTGAGAACTATAGGGACTTAATAGTATATGGTGAATATGAAAATTCAGCCTACTTACATAAAGTAGCCAAGAAATATTCAGACGAGGAGAGGTACAAAATTTTTCAACCATTTTTTGCATCTGTTGGAGATGGAAAAGATTATAAATTAAATATTAAAGACAATGAACATAAAGTAATTAAAACAATTATACAGCCGGAAAAATCAAAACTTGACTTTTATGTTCCAAAAAAATTAGTTGAAAAAGAAGAACCAATTTATAGTACGGCTCAGGTGTTTTTAAAAATTAAAAAGGAAGGCAACAAGCCTAATTTGACAAAAAGAAATGTGAAAGAAATTCTTTATTATGAGGAACTTGAACATGAAACATATCCTTTTAAACCTGAATTTATTAAGTTTAATGATAAATTATTTATTCTAAGTAAAAAACTTGAGTGCATAGTTGATTTTGAAGATGAAAATTATATTTATAATAAAAATGAAGATAC
>Ga0105103_10001557_pt1 | contig 12471 bp, 8 predicted proteins | sample PPLLaktember2015_2_FD_79107 | JGI IMG/M metagenome (GOLD analysis project Ga0105103, IMG submission 79107) | Freshwater sediment microbial communities from Prairie Pothole Lake near Jamestown, North Dakota, USA - PPLs Lake P7 Core (6) Depth... | ecosystem: Environmental > Aquatic > Freshwater >...
CAACTCGCACCTGCTGTCCGCGGTCATCACCAAGGCCACGCGGCGCAGCACCTGGCAGTTCGCACAGGAGGCGCTCGCCAGGCCGCTGGGGTTCACCCTGCCGCGCTGGCCCCAGGACCCACAGGGGATCTACTTCGGCGGCAACGACATGCTGATGACGCCGCGGCAGATGGTGCGCTTCGGCGAACTCTATCTGAACGACGGGCGGGTGGGGGAGCGCCGGATACTGCCCGAGGGCTGGGTTGCGCGTTCTTTCGTCCCCCGCGGCCGATCGCGCTGGGGGAACGACCGCGAGTACGGATACGGCTGGTGGATCCGCACGCTGGGCACCACCACCGCCTATTACGCCTGGGGTTACGGCGGCCAGTTCATCTTCGTCGTGCCCGACTCCCAGCTCGTGATCGTCACGACCTCGGACCCGAACGTCACCCGCGAACGGCGCGAGCATCTCGACGGGATCTACACGCTGGCTGAGGTGATCGTGGGAGCGGTGGAGCAGGAGTAGGGGTAGGTCTTGAGTCTTGAGTCTTGAGTCTTGAGGCCTGGGCTTTGGGACCTGGGCTTGGGGCCGCGCTAGAGCTGAACCCAGAACACGAAGAACCCCAGAGCACTGGAACCCTGGAACCTCCGACTCCCGACTCCCGACTCCCGACTCCCGTCTCCCGTCTCCCGCTCCCGCCCCCGTACGCTATGCTGTCCGCCGCAAGCGGGGCGTTTCGAGGGAGGAACTCTGATGCTGCAGTATGTGCGTGTGGGACTGGTGGCGGGTGTGGCCGCTGCCGCGGTGGCGGGAACCGGCTACCAGGGGCTGGCTCAGGGTGGCGCGTCGATGCCGCCCGTGAACGAGGCGGCGAATCCGTACCAGACCGTCGAAAACTACTTCAAGATGCCCGAAGGGCGGACGTGGGGCTCCACGAGCGCGGTGGACGTCGACAAGGATGGCAAGACCATCTGGGTGGCCGAGCGCTGCGGCGCGAACTCGTGCTGGGATGCGGCCAAGGGAGAGATGTCGCCGCTCGACACGGTGCTCAAGTTCGATGCCTCCGGCAAGCTGCTCCTGAGCACGGGCAAGGGCCTGATGATCTTCCCCCATGGCATCCACGTGGATCGCGATGGCAACATCTGGGTGACTGACGGCCAGGACAACCTGCCCCGTCGTCGTCCCGGTCAGCCGGCCGACGCGCCGCTGCCGCCGGCCCCGGCGAAGGTCGTGGGCCATCAGGTCCATAAGTTCAGCCCGGACGGCAAGCACCTGATGTCGCTCGGCAAGCCCGGTGGCAACCAGCCCGGACAGCCGGCCGATCCCGGTTCGTTCTACCAGCCGAACGACGTCATCACCTACCCGAACGGCGACATCCTGGTGGCTGAAGGCCACGGGAACGCGGCGCCCGCGACGGCGCGGCTGATTCGCTTCGACAAGACCGGCAAATTCCTGCGCGAGTTCGGCAAGATGGGCTCGGGCCCCGAGGGCGAGTTCATGCAGCCGCATGGCCTGGCGTTCGATTCGAGAGGGCGCCTGTTCGTGGCCGATCGCTCGAACAACCGCATCCAGATCCTCGATGCGGAGACCTACAAGACGCTGGACACCTGGTATCAGTTCAGCCGCCTGAGCGGGATCTTCATCGACAAGAACGACGTGATCTACGGCGCCGACTCGGAGTCGGGTTCCGTGAACCCGCCGCACGGCGCGTGGATGCGCGGCATCCGCATCGGCTCGGCGAAGGACGGCAAGGTGACCGCGTTCATTCCCGACCCGACCAGCGTCGGCGAGACCTTCTCGATGGTGGACGGCAAGCCGGTGATGAAGAAGGCTGATGGCAAGCCGGGCTCGACCGGCACGCTCGCCGCGGAGGGTGTGGTGGTGGATGCCGCCGGCAACATCTACGGCGCCGAAGTCGGCCCGCGAGCGGTCAAGAAGTACGTCAAGAAGTAACGCGGAGTCAGTTCAAGAGTTCAAGAGTTCAAGAGTTCAAGAGTTCAAACCGAACCGCGAACGCGCGAGCGGGGGGCGGCGGTCCCGACCGGACCGTCACCCGCCCTCGCTGTGCTTTCCGGCAACTCGACGGTTATCCGTCAATCCTACGCCGGTCGTTCCAGCCAGCCCTGCCTTTCCGCCCTGATTCCGCACCTCGGCCGTGGTACGGATTTCGAGTACCCGCACCACATAGCAAAAGGCTCCCCTTCGCGTTGCACCGCCTTGGCCTTGGCCGTCCCCAATGTAGCGCGCACAGCATTCGGGGTGGCGTATGCCCAGGTTCTGGAGATTGCCCGCGCTCGCGGTTCTTCTCTTGGTCATTTCCTCTTCGGGAGTCCGCGTCGGCGCCCAGCCGCCGGTCGTGGTCGTCCCGCCTGAGGTGCAGGCGCGCGCCGACACCGGCGAGCGCGTGCGGATCATCATCGGCGTCCGGGCGGCCTTCTCGCCGGAAGGCGCCTTGTCGGGCGATGCCGTGGCCGACCAGCACGCGCGCATCCGCGTGGCTCAGGACGCGGTCCTCGGTCGAGTCGCAGCCTATGGCGTGACGGCCGTCACTCAGTTCGAGACCATTCCCTTCGTCAGTCTGACGACCAATCGCCAGGGCCTGGCGGCCCTGGCCGCTGATCCCGGCGTGGCTGCCATCGAACCTGACGAACTCGCGAGGGCGTCTCTCGCCGAGAGCGTACCCCGCATTCAGGGCAGCGTGATGCAAAGCTACGGCTTCCGCGGGACGGGCACCGCGGTGGCAATCCTGGACACGGGCGTGGAGGCCAGTCACCCGTTCCTGGGAGGCCGGGTCAACTGGGAGGCCTGCTATTCAAACTCTGGCGGAGGGGCGGGAGGCACCGCCGTGTGCCCCGGGGGCTTCACGTCATCAACGGCGCCCGGATCGGGCGTCAACTGCGCGTGGGACTCGCTTGGCTGCTACCACGGCACACACGTGGCAGGCATCGCCGGCGGAGCGTCTGGCGTCGCCCCGGACACCCGCATCGCTGCGATCCAGGTCTTCACCCGCTTTGATGATGCGACCAACTGCGACGGCACCCCGCCGTGCCTGCTCACGACGACCACCGACCAGATCCTGGGCCTGCAGCGCGTGCTGGCGCTCCGGAACAGCGGCGTGCCGCTCGTCTCCGCGAACATGAGTCTCGGCGGCGGTCGCTACTATGCCTACTGCGATGCCACGCAGACCGCCCGCAAGGCGGCGATCGACAACCTGCGCTCGGCGGGCGTCGCCACGGTCATCTCCTCGGGCAACGAGGGTTACCCGGATTCCATCGGGGTACCGGCCTGCATCTCCTCCGCGGTCAGCGTCGGCTCGACGACGGATGCCGACGGGGTGTCGAGCTTCTCCAACCGCGCGCCGTTCCTCAGCCTGATGGCGCCCGGGTCGGACATCATCTCGTCTGTGCCCGGTGGCGGCTACCGAAGCCTGAATGGCACCTCCATGGCCGCGCCGCACGTGACGGGCGCATGGGCGCTCATCAAGCAGGCCATTCCCTCGGCCGCGGTGTCCCAGGTGGTGGCGGCCCTGCAGGCGACGGGCGTGCCGATCAACGCTGATCAGCGCGTGTATCCGCGCATCCGGATCCTCCAGGGTGGCCTGGCAATCGCGTATCCCTCGACGGTCGTGCCGGGACCGCCGATGAATCTGTCGGCCTCCGTGTCCGGGGCCACCGTCAACCTCTGGTGGTCGCCGCCCAACGCGGGCGGCCCCGTCTCGAGCTACTTCATCGACGTCGGAACCGCGCCCGGCGCGAGCAACGTGGCGAGCGGCCTCAACGTCGGTAACACCCTGGCCGTGTCGGGCTCGCTGTCGCCAGGCACCTACTACATCCGCGTGCGCGCCTGGAACGGCAACGGCGCCGGACTGCCATCGAACGAGGTGGCAGTGACGATTGTCGGCGTCACGGCGCCGGGACCGCCCGTCGGACTCGCGGCGTCGGTGGTCGGCAGCACCGTGACCCTGTCGTGGGGCGCGCCGGTGACCGGCGGTCCGGCGAGTGACTACCTGGTGGACGCCGGCACAGGCCCTGGCCTCAGCAACATCGTCAGCGGCCTGCCCGTGGGGAACACGCTCGGTGTCTACGGCACCCTGCCGAACGGCGTGTACTTCGCGCGGGTGCGCGCCCGCAACAGTGCGGGCACCGGCCCGTTCTCGAACGAAGTGTCGTTCGCGATCGGCGCGACGGCACGTCCCGGGCCGCCCACCAGTCTGGTGGGGAGCGTGCTGGGGGGGGCGGTCAATTTCGCCTGGCAGGCACCCACCACGGGTGGTGCGCCGACGGGCTATCGGATCGAGGCGGGCAGCGCGACGGGGCTGTCGAATCTGGCCATCCTCGACATCGGCAACGTGACCTCGTTCTCGACGCCGGCTCCGACCGGGGTGTACTTCGTGCGCGTGCGGGCCTTCAACGCGATGGGGTTCAGCGACCCGTCGAATGAGGTGGTCGTCCTGCCGTCGCAGAACACCTGCACGGGCGATTTCTCCGCCACCCTGACGTGGAATACGGGGTCCGCGAGCGGAACACCGACACGGGTCGACATGGACCTTCACGTGCGTGAACCGGATGGCATCCACGTCTACTACGGGTCCCCCACGGGGCACACCGCGCGGCTTGACCGCGACAACACCCTGGGTTTCGGGCCCGAGAACATCTGCACCAACACGGGTGTCGCCGAAGCTGGCACCTACTCCGTGTACGTCGTGGCGTACTCGGGGAACCAGTGGCCGACAACCGCCACGATCACGGTACGTTCGCACGTCGGCACACCCGGCGAGCGGTATCAGACCTTCACTCGCGTTTTCAACGGATCGGACTCGAGCCTTGCCCAGAACGTGGCGACCGTCTCGTTCCCGAGTGGCGCGATTACCGAAGCAGGAGGCACGCGCCTGCCGGATCCCGAGGGCGTGATGGTGAAGGAGGAACCCAAGTGAAAGAGAGTTCAAAGTTCAAGAGTTCAAAGTTGAACTCTGGGATCTGAACCCGACAACGGGAACTCGCAAGCGGGGGGCCAAGGCACCGGCTCCCCGCTCGCTTCCGTGTACGGCCAGGGACCAGGGATCAGGGCGATTGGATCTGATGACGTGGTGAGTTCGTGATCTCGAGATCTTCCGCCCTTTCGCGCTTCGGCCGAGGGGCGTGGGGCCCCGAGCCTCAAGCCTCAAGCCCGGAGCGGCATCGTTAGACGCCAGTCAAGGGGCCGGAGCGGAGATCGATGCCCGGCCCGTCCAGGAGAAGGTGCCATGGCTGCTGATGCGTCGGACTTCCATGTGCGCGGCATACTCCTGCCGCGGGCGCCGCTCGGGATAGGGCCGTGGGGAGGGCTGCCAGCGCGACGTGGGCGTCGCGTTGGCCAACGCTTCGTGGGGCCGCTCGTCGTTGTACCGGCGCCGAAAGGCGCCTCAAAGCGGTGCTGCTGCGCGCGCGACGTGGACGCGGCCGGGCGGGTGGTCTCGCGTTTGAGCTCCCGGTGCATCCGCTCGTGGGGCCCATTCTCGTGCGGACTCGCCGGCGCGATGCGTTGATGGACAATCCCGAGTTGCATCCACCAGACGTTGAGTGCCGACAACCCGTGAATCGCGGGCGACGCGAAGGGCGAGCCGTTGTCGGTGCGAATCGCGTCCGGCAGCCCGACGGTGCGAAACAGCGCGCGCAAGATCGGCTGGACGCCGGCTCCGCGGATCGAGGGCAGCGCGTGGCAGACCAGCAGCATCCGACTGTAATGGTCGGTGACGGTCAACGGATAACAGTAGCGGCCGTCGCCGGTTTTGAACTCCCCCTTGAAGTCGGCCGGCCACACCTGATTCGGCCGCGTCGTCGTCAGTGGCGCGCTGCCCGGGTGGGTCCAGGGCCGTCGGCGCCGGTGCCGCGGCAGCAGCTGCTGGCGCGCCAGCAGGTCATTGATCGTACTGCGCGCGGGCCAGACGAGGGCGGGATAGCGGCACTACAGCACCGCCAGCAGTTTCTTGGCGCCCCACCCATACTCCCCCGCCGCACGGCCAGGATCAGCGCCTCCTGCGGGTCCCCAGTGCGGTGCGGACAGTGGTGCGGCGCGTGACTGCGATCCGCGAGCGCGGCGCGGCCGCCGGCGCGATACCGTGTCACCCATTTATAGCCGGTCGGGCGCGACACCCCGAAGCGCGCACACAGCTCGATCATCGACCAGTGCCCGCTCTCGAGCGTGTCGATAAACTTCTGTCGTTGGTCCAGCGTCTGCGTTTCCATCCGGGGCATCTCCCTGGTGTAAACCATCCTGCCGGACTCTTGTTAACACTCAACCCCGTCTATACCGCCTCAAGCCTCAAGCCTCAAGCCTCAAGACCCAAGACTCAAGACTCAAGACCCAAGACCCAAGACCCAAGACGGACGGGTGCCCTCTTGAACTCTTGAACTTTGAACTCCTCACTATCTGAAGATCAGGCACGTCGTCGTGGCGTGCGCGTAGAGCGTGCCGTCCGCCCCGACGAGCCGGCCCTCCGCCAGGGCCGTCGTGCGGCCGGCGTGGATCACGGTCCCGATGCCTCGCACGAGCCCGGTGCTGATCTTCACCGGCTTGAGGAAGTTCAGCTTCAGTTCGAGCGTGGTGTACGCGACGCGTGCGGGCAGCGTGGTGTGGACGGCGCAACCCATCGCCGAGTCCAGCACCGTGGCCGCGAAGCCGCCGTGAACCATGCCGATGGGGTTGTAGTGGTACTCCTCGGGTGAGCCCTCGAAGACCGCGTAGCCCTCCGACGCTTCGACCATCCGGAAGTTCATGAGCCGCGCGATGGGCGACTGCGGCAGTTCGCCGGCGATCACGCGCCGCATGCGCTCCAGGCCCGAGAGCTCGGCGATCGCGCTCGCCATCTCCACCGGGTCGTCCCATTCGAATGTGCGTGTCCGATGGCTCATCGCCGCGCCCGTTCCCGTCAGCCCGCGTCGGTCCGGGGTGTCTCTGGGGACAGGCCTTCCCACCGGCGTACCACGCCGGACATCCACCACAGGAACAGCGCTGTGACGATGCCCGCCATCATCCAGCGCATCAGGGTGGCGGCGCCCGCGGCGTCCAGGGCCGGCAGCGGGAAGCGGGCCAGGTTGGTCCAGCGCTCGGTCATCCAGTGCCACGCCGTATGCGCGACGACCGCCGACAGGATGATCACGCCCAGCCGCTCCTGCACCACCTTGCTGAATACGAACCCGAGCGCGGGGATCAGCACCAGCAGCACGAGCAGCTGGCCGAACTCCACGCCCACGTTGAAGGCCAGCAGCGACGACAGCAGGTGCGAGCCCGCGAACTGCAGGCGCTCGCGGAGCAGGAACGAGAACCCGAAGCCGTGCACGAGACCGAACGCGAAGGTCATCACCCAGCGCCGCTCGATGCCGGCGCCGACGATGTTCTCGATGGCCATGTAGAAGATGGAGGCCGCGATCAGCGTTTCCACCAGCGGCGGGAACCACAGTGCGTCCGGCGCGATGTTGTAGGCCGACGCGATGAGCGTGATCGAGTGCGCCACCGTGAACGCGGTGACCACCACCAGCAGCGCGCGCAGCCGCCGGAACGGCACGACCAGGCAGAGCAGGAACAGCAGGTGATCGGTGCCGTCGAGGATGTGCCAGAAGCCTTCCTTGATGAACAGCCACGCCGCCTGGTGCCAGCGCGGATCCAGCTCGACGACGCCGACATCGGCGTGCACGTCGAACACCCGCTCGGGTGCGGTGGGCGAGAGGAAGCGCAGGCCGACGTTCACCTGAAGACCCAGCCGGGTGAAGCCCGGGTGAATGGCGAACTGGGAGAGATCCGAGGTGATGGGGTATTCGAACAGCACGTCGAGCACGCCCTGTTCCCAGAACAGGTTCGTGTCGTCCGGCAGCGGCGGCCCCATGACATTGGCGAGGGCCTGGTCGTAGCTGGCGAACGCGCGGTTCGACGGCAGCTCGGCGCGCACGGCGCGGACCGTGGGCTTGGGCAGCTGCTCGCCGTTCTCGTAGAGCTCGACGAAGTCCGAGATCCACAACGTGGCGGCGTCGCGAAGGGCCGGGTCGGCAGCGGAAATCTGCAGATACCCCTCGCCGAAGATCGGGACCGAGATGTCGCGCAGCGACGACATGGGGGCGCGCACCAGAAACCGCAGGGTCTGACCCTCGGGTTTGAGGAACGCCAGCACCGTCACCTGGTCGGGAACTTCGTGGGCCGATGAACCGACTTGCAGGCTCAGGAGGAGGACAACAAGGAGGAGGCTCCGCACGCGCATGGACAGCGGTCGCAGGTTACCACGACCCTCCGCCAGGGCCGACTCTGGCCCGGGACGACCTGCACGTTGACCTGAATCCCGTGTATACTCTGCCAGCTTCTGAGGGGAGGCGTAGATGGCCCGTGTGTTGCGATCGAAGAAATTCGTAGGAATGACCCTGGTGGCCCTGCTCGTTGGGCTCGGCATCGGCCAGGCGATACTGGACCGGACCTCGGCCCAGGCCAAGCAGGCGCCGAAATTCGAAGTGGATCCGTTCTGGCCCAAGCCGATGCCCAACAACTGGGTGCTCGGGCAGACGATTGGTCTCACGGTGGACGACCGCGACCATGTGTGGCTGATTCACCGTGGCAACGATCCGGGCAACCTGGATCGTACCGAGCTTGCGTTCCCGGCGCCGAATGCGCCCCGGGTCAGCGAGTGCTGTCAGGCGGCCCCGCCCGTGCTCGAGTTCGACGCGGAAGGCAACCTGGTGGGCAGCTGGGGCGGTCCGCAGACCGGCGCCCCGTATCAATGGCCCGAGTCGAACCATGGCATCGTGGTGGACCACAAGGGCAATGTCTGGATCGGCGGCAACGGTGGCCCTGATGCGCACATCCTGAAGTTCTCGCGAGAAGGCAAGTTCATCGCCCAGTACGGCAAGGCGGGCGCGCGCAAGGATCCCAAGTCGCCGGCCGACAAGCCGGTTCACGTGGCCAACAGCATGGACATGGACAACTTCGGCCGCGTGGCCAAGATGTTCATCGATCCCAAGGCCAATGAAGGCTACGTGGCCGACGGCTACCTGAACCACCGCGTCGCGGTCATCGACCTCGACACCGGCAAGATCAAGCGCATGTGGGGTGCCTACGGCAAGCCGCCAACAGACGAGCCGCTCGGCCGCTACAACCCGACCGAGCCGCCGGCCCAGCAGTTCCGTAACCCCGTGCACTGCGCCGAGATGTCGGTGGATGGCATGGTCTACGTCTGCGACCGCCCGAACGACCGCGTGCAGGTCTTCACGAAGGAAGGAAAGTTCGTCACCGAGCACTTCATCCACAAGAACACCCTGTCGGATGGTTCGGTGTGGGACATCGCCTTCTCGAAGGATCCGCAGCAGCAGTTCCTCTACATGGCCGACGGCGCCAACGAACACGTGCGCATCTTCGATCGCAAGTCGATGACGGAACTGACGCACTTCGGCTACGGCGGCCGTCAGCCCGGGATGTTCCTGGGCGTGCACAGCATCGCCACCGATTCGAAGGGCAACATCTACACGACCGAGACCTACACCGGCAAGCGCCTCCAGAAGTTCGTGATGAAGGGCATGGGCCCCGCCACGATGCCGACCGGAGTGGCGATGCCCTGGCCGGCGAAGACCGGGAACTGAGGACCGGTATCCGGTATCCGGTAGAAGCTGCACAAATGGAACGGGCGCGATCCTTTCGGGTCGCGCCCGTTTTGTTTTTGACGAGAACTGAGCGTCCGCACCGCGCGCGCGGACGCCCGGGCGATCAGCGCTTCGTGGCGATCACTTGCAGGTAGTCCGAGGCCACTTGCGCGGTGCCGTCCGTCGCGCGGTTCAGGCGTGTGAAGACCTCCGCCAGATCGCGGCGGAGCGCCGGGTAGCCGGCCTCGCCGACGGCTTCGCGGGCGCGGACGGCCGGCCCGAAATACTGGAAGAACGTGTCCAGCATGTGGTCGACCGAGCGGTAGTACTGATAGAACGTTCGCGGGGTGAGCTGGAAGGTGACCGCGCCGCCAGCGATTTCTTCCAGGCCAGCCTCGCTGCCCCAGCGCACGACGGGCCTGGCGCCTGGCGGCGGAGGCACGTGCCTGCTCATGGCGCGGAACGTCTCGCCGCCCATGCCTTCGGGCATCCACGTTGCCAGCGCGATGCGGCCGCCCGGCCGCGTCACGCGCAGCAGTTCGGCCATCGCGCGTTCCTGATCCGGCGCGAAGATGACGCCGAACACCGACAGCACCACGTCGAACGCATGGTCATCGAAGGGCAGTGCCTGCGCGTCGCCCACCCGGAAGTCCACGGCGGCGCCCTCGGCCTCGGCGCGCTTCCGCGCGCGCTCGATGAGCGCGGGGACGTAGTCGAGGCCCACGACCTCGGCATGCCGATGCGCCGCCGTCAGCGCCGCATTCCCGCTGCCGCAGGCCACATCCAGCACACGCTCGCCGGGCCGGACGTTCACTGCGCTGACCAGTGCCTGGCTGGCCTCGGTGATGCCCAGCGCGACGCGGTTGAAATCGCCTGCCGCCCAGGTCTGCTGCATCCGGGCGGTGAGCTCGCTGTTGTTCATGCCTTGGAACCTATTGAATCTTGACTGCCCAGCCCGCGCCGAACTTCAGCGCCGGGACGTTACCGCCGCCGATGCGGAACTCGGTGAAGAACCCGGAATCGTGTGAGAAGCCGAGGACATAGCTGCCGCCGGCGCTCACTTCGGTGCCCGTGTCGTAGAGGTCGTCCGAGAAGCGCGTGAGCGAGATGGCCGGCCCGCCACCCGTCACGAACCTCCACGGCGTCTGCCCGAGCGGCAGGCGATAGATGAAGTCGAAGTTGATGACGCCGACCCGCAGGCCCGACCCAAACCCGCCATCGACGCCCGGGCGGATGCGGAAGTTGCCGCCGATGTCCGGCGACTCCCAGAAGACGCCGACATAGCCCTGCTCCGGGTCGACCGAGCCACCGCCCGTGAACCCGATCGAGGACTGCGCGCGAGCCGGCGAGGACACACTCGCCAGCAGGATCGCCATGAGAAGGCCCGTACGAGCCCATATCCGTCCACTACCGAGGACCATGCCCACCTCTCGTGTACGCTGGTGATCAAGAAACGTTCCAGCGTGGCCACTCCAACCCATCGCCAGGCCTTCGATTACCCGTTCGTCCGAGCTTTCGCGGCCGGGCGGTTTTCCGCTGTCGCAGGGTACCAGATCATCTCGGTGGCCGTCGGCTGGCAACTTTACGAGCGCACCGGCCAGGCGTGGGCCCTGGGTCTGGTGGGCCTGTTCGAAGTGGCGCCCGTGCTGCTGCTGATGATGGCGGCCGGCAGCGCGGCCGATCGCTTTCCGCGGCGCCTGGTCGGCATGCTGGCGCACAGCCTGCTGGCGGCCGCGGCCGCGGGCCTCGCCCTCGTCACCTGGGCGAACGGGCCCGTGCCGCTCGTCTATGCGCTCGTGGTGCTGGTCGGCGTGGGGCGCGCGTTCGCCGCCCCGGCGGTGAACACGATTCTGCCGCAGCTGCTCCCGCCGTCGGTGTTCGCCAACGTGAATGCCTGGGTGGCCTCCACCGTGCAACTGGCCGCGATTCTCGGCCCCGCGGCGGGCGGCGCCATCATCGCCGTCACCGGCGGCAGCACCGCGGCATTCGTTGTCGCGGCGGCGGCGGAAGCCATCTTCGTGCTCCTGCTCACACGCGTGCCCAGGGCGCCGGCCTCTGGTCCCCACGCCGCGCGCGGCGGCGTGCTCGCGGGCTTGTCGTTCGTCTCGCGCAGTCCGGTGTTCCTGGCGGCCATCACACTCGACCTGTTCGCGGTGCTCTTCGGCGGCGCGGTGGCCCTGCTGCCGATCTTCGCCAAGGACATCCTGGCGGTGGGCCCCGCGGGGCTTGGGTGGCTGCGGGCCGCGCCCGCGGCCGGCGCCCTGCTGATGGCCCTCGTCACCACCCGGCTCGCGCCGTGGGAGCGGCCCGGGCGTGTCCTGTTGATGGCCGTGGCCGGGTTCGGGGTGGCGATGGTCGGCTTCGGCCTGTCCCGGCACGTCGGGATCTCCCTGGCGTGCCTGTTCATCACCGGCATCTGCGACAACGTCAGCGTGGTCATCCGCCTGACGCTCGAGCAGATGATCACGCCGGACGCCCTGCGCGGGCGGGTGTCTGCCGTCAAGCACCTGTTCGTCAGCATGTCGAACGAGATCGGCGCGTTCGAGAGCGGCGCCACGGCCGCGCTGTTCGGCCCAATCGCATCGGTGGTGGGCGGCGGCCTGGCCACGATCGGGGTGGTCGGCCTGGTGATCTGGGTCTGGCCGGTGCTGGCCCGCCTCGGCCCCCTTCACACGCTGCGCCCGATGGCACACAATCAGGAACCGTGAGCATTGTCCGCACCGTCATCCTGAAGGCGTCCGACAGCATCTGGCTCCGCGAGCACGGCACCAAGGCGCCGTTCGTCCGCCGCGCGGTCTCGCGCTTCATGCCCGGGGAGACCTTCGACGAGATGCTGGGGGCCGCACGGGAGATGACCGCGCTAGGCGTGGAGGGTGTTTTCACGCGGCTCGGCGA
>Ga0105103_10001559_pt1 | contig 12464 bp, 7 predicted proteins | sample PPLLaktember2015_2_FD_79107 | JGI IMG/M metagenome (GOLD analysis project Ga0105103, IMG submission 79107) | Freshwater sediment microbial communities from Prairie Pothole Lake near Jamestown, North Dakota, USA - PPLs Lake P7 Core (6) Depth... | ecosystem: Environmental > Aquatic > Freshwater >...
AATTCAATCTCTGAGTTTCGCCTGTTCTTTCTGAGTTGGGCACTCCATATATTCCTGGCAATTCCAAAAAAATACCCTTTAAGATCGGAAGTCAGTTTAAGACTGTTGTCAGTAATCTGATTATAAAGGGTAATTATTGACTCCTGAAAAACATCTGAGACATCATCTTCAGATCCGCTGTTCTTCATTACATGGTTCCTGATACTCTGCAGATAATTATCGTACAACCAGTTAAGAACGGCATCATCCTGTAATCGGATCCCTTCAATAATGGCGGTATCGGAATATTTCCGGAACAATTTCTGATTATTTGACTTCAATAAACTGACAAATATAATATTTCCTTAAAGGAAATGTTATCATCCGTTAGCTATGCCAGTGAAATTAAAGAAATCTAAAGCAATTTTTAATCAAATTATAAATATCTTTACTTACTCTATAAATCTGATGTGATAGAATGTCATTCCCTTTTGTAAAACAGCATGATGCAATGGATTGCGGACCTGCATGTCTTAAAATGATTGCAGCGTTTTACAAGAAAAGCTTTTCGCTTGATTTCCTGAGAAAAAGATGTTTCATTACAAAGGAAGGAGTATCATTTCTGGGCTTGTCAGAAGCAGCTGATTCACTGGGATTCAGAACCCTGGGTGTTAAAATTCCATTTGAGCTGCTGAGTGAAAAGGTTCCTCTTCCATGCATACTGCACTGGAAACAGAATCATTTCGTTGTCCTGTATAAAATAAAGAACAATACCTTATGGATTGCAGATCCTGCATCAGGAATTGTAAAATATGACAAGGAGGAGTTCATAAACAAATGGGCGAATACAATAACTGACGGAAAACCTTCAGGTCTGGTTCTCATTACTGAACCTACACCAAAGCTTTTCAGTACCGAAGATAATAAGGACCAGAAAGGTGGATTCTCATTCCTGTTCAAATATTTCCATTTATACAGGAAATATTTTTTGCAACTTATCCTCGGATTACTTATTGGTAGCTGCATACAACTTATAATTCCTTTCCTCACTCAGTCCATCATAGATATAGGGCTCAACAACAACGACATAGGCTTCATCTACCTGATTCTGTTTGCACAGCTTGCCCTGGTAATAGGAAGAATGTCAGTCGAATTTATACGTGGCTGGCTTCTTTTACATATTGGCTCAAGAGTAAACGTCGCCATTATTTCAGGATTCTTGCAGAAGCTTATGGCGCTGCCAATAGCCTTTTTCGACACTAAGCTGACCGGTGATATACTTCAGCGGATTGATGATAATAACAGGATTGAAGAATTTCTGACCTCAGCAAGCCTCAGTATCCTGTTTTCATTCTTCAACCTGTTGATATTCGGTCTCGTCCTGGCACTTTTCAGCATTAAGATATTTGCACTCTTCCTGTCCGGAACGGTACTGTATATTTTATGGGTATCCCTTTTCATGAAACCAAGGGCGCGTCTCGATCATCAGCGCTTCAGGGAGATGTCAGCCTCATCATCAAAACTGATAAACATAATCAACGGGATGCAGGAGATCAAGCTCACCCAAAGTGAGCTTAGCATGAGATGGGATTGGGAGAAACACCAGGCCACCCTGTTCGGTCTTAAGATGAAGGGGCTGGGTCTTATCCAGTACCAGTCAGCAGGAGCAACCCTGATAAATGAAGTCACAAACATACTGATAACAATTGTTGCAGCCGCCACAGTCCTTAAAGGCGGAATGACCCTGGGGATGATGCTTGCAGTTCAGTTCATAATCGGACAGCTGAATGTCCCTGTAAATCAAATTATCGGATTCTTCAGAATGTCGCAGGATGCCAGGATTAGCCTCGACAGACTTGCAGAGGTCCACCAAATGGATGATGAAGAGTCAGACCAGGAAAACAAAATCAGAAAGCTCCACGGTAAGAAAGATATTCATGTCAGGAACCTCTCGTATCAATACGAGGGACCAAGGTCACCATATGCAGTCAGAAATGCAGATCTCAGTATGGAAGAGAACAAGATCACGGCAATTGTAGGACCAAGCGGCAGCGGAAAAACAACACTTCTTAAGATCTTGCTGGGATTCTATCAGCCGGTAACCGGTGAAATACTTGTCGGTGAAACACCTCTGTCAAATATTGGTCTCAGATTGTGGAGAGAAAAAGTGGGAGCGGTCATGCAGGACGGATTTCTGTTTCCTGATACAATTGCCGCAAATATTGCTCCGGGAGCCGGAGAGATTGACGAGTCAAGACTTTTTAAGGCAGCCGCGATTGCCAATATTAAAGGGTTTGTTGATTCGCTGCCACTGGGATTCAATACAAAAATCGGCGCAAACGGTCATGGATTGAGCGAAGGACAAAAACAAAGGCTTCTTATAGCCAGGGTCGTTTACAAAAATCCTGAGATAATTATCTTTGATGAAGCAACAAACTCGCTTGATGCAAACACCGAGAAAGTAATAGTTGAGAACCTGTCTGAATTTTTCATTGGTAAAACAGTGATCATTGTCGCACACCGGCTCAGCACAGTGAAAAATGCCGATAAGATTGTGGTGTTTGATGCCGGACAGATAATCGAGTCAGGTACTCATGAAAAGCTTATCAAAATCAGGGGAGCCTATTTCAACCTGATAAAGAACCAGCTGGAACTGGGAAACTGAAGCTGAATATGGAAGAGAAAAAATATGAAATAAGGCACGCTGATCCAGTAAATGAAATACTAGGAAGACCTCCCCGGCCGGTTTTGCGATGGGGTAATTCACTTATATTCATTGTTTTCGGTATTTTTATACTATTCTCATGGTTCATTAAATATCCCGACCGGATACCTGCCCCGGTTGAGATTACTACCGCCAATCCTCCGGTAACAATGACCTCAAAAATCACCGGAAAGATCAAATACTTATACGTAAAAGACCGTGATAATGTAAAGACAGGCGAATTATTGGCTGTAATGGAAACTACTGCATCAATCTCAGATATATTAAGATTGAAGCTTCTGCTTGATACTGTTAAAATGCCCGAAATATTCGCCTCAGGAGCCACAAATATGTTTACAGAACTGGGTGAGCTGCAATCAGCCTGGAGCACTTATAATAAAAGCCTCTCTGACTATAATAACTACATCAGTAATGATTTCTACGGGAGCAAGTTAGCCTCTGTCGCAGACGAAATAAAGGGGATAGTAGTCTACATTTCGCGGGTGGTTGTCAAAGAGAACCTGTTTTCTCAGAATCAATCTCTTGAAGCAAAAAAATATTACCGTGATTCAGCACTTTTTTCCGGTGGAGTTATCTCTGAAAGCGACCTTGAAAAATCGTACCAGTCATTAATAAGGGTAAATATTGAACTCCAGCAGGTACGGCTTGATCATTCACAGAAATCTATCGAGCTTGCCGAGCGAAAGCAGCTTCTTCAGGATTACCGGATTAAACGTGTCGAAGAGAAGGAAAAACTCTATTCTGCATTAAATGAGGCCTTTCTTAATCTGAAAGCCCAGATCGGCATATGGGAGAATACATATCTTCTTACCTCACCGGTAAATGGCATTGTTACATTCACCAGATTCTGGAGCGTAAATCAGTCGGTTGCAAAGGATGAACCTGTTTTAAGCATTATCCCATTTGAAACAGGTGATTATGTAGGCAGGATAAACCTTAAGATGAACCGCTCGGGAAAAGTAAAAACAGGACAGACAGTTAATATTAAGCTTAGCGGCTATCCATACCTTGAATATGGTATGGTAAGAGCAGTGATTAAATCAAAATCACTGGTACCTTCCGGTGATGCATATATAATCGAACTTAATCTTCCTGACGGGCTAAATACACTTTACGGAAAAAAACTTGAATTCACACAAAATATGCAGGGCACTGCCGAAATAATAACAGATGATCTGCGCCTTCTGCAGAAAATATTCAATCCTCTCAGGCACCTGATAACCAAAAACAGGCAGATCTCTATTTCTTATTATCAGAATAGGGCTCATAATCATCATTCTCTGATGAAGTGCCCGACATAGGGTCAGATGGTTGAACAGTTGTGCTTTTATCCTGTTTCTTTTTCGAATATTTCAGATAAAGCCGGAAAGCAACGAAAACAAGTACAAATAACAAAATAATAATATCCCTTTTATCCATAAGTCAAGAGTTTTAAGTTCGAATTTAATCAGTTTTTATATTTTTCTTACATTTAGTGACTGACAATTATAAATATCCGGAATTTATATGAGGGCTTATGAATCGCTCAGGCCACTCCTGGTCGGTCAGATTACTGTTTCATACTTTGAGTCTCAGTAGCCGTAATCATATTAAATAATGGTAATTCTTTGAGTTTTAACAAATATTTCAATATTTTCGTACTCTGAAAATCCCGTGGTTTTCCACGGTGTATTTTTATTGTTTGAACTGAAACTTTAAAGGATTGATTATGACTAACCAAAATCCGGATGACCTTGTTCATGATGAACAAAACGGGGCAAATGAAAATGCTGCCGGTTCTGAGGAAACTACAAATGCTGATATTGCCGAAAACACTGAAGCTTCTGAAGGAGTAGCAATACCGGTTGATGATGAGATTAATACTGTTGACAGTATTAAACTTACTGAAGAAGAGAGTACTCCAGCATCTGAAGAACTTTCTCTGCACCCTTCTGAAGAAATTCACGAGTTGGCTGAAATAGAACTTCCGCCTGTTGATTATAGCGGATATTCAAAAAATGATCTTGTAGAAACCCTGGCTCTCATAATTGATAACCGCCCTCCGGCTGAAATTAAGGATGACGTGGAACGAATAAAGATCCTGTTCTATAAAAAACTTAAACTGGAATCGGAGGAAAGAAAGGCAAAATTTCTTGAAGGCGGAGGGAAAATTGAAGATTATAAAATTTGGGTCGATCAGCAGGAATACAGGGTTAAAGAACTTCTCGATAAGTACAGGGAAAAAAAGAATGATTTCAATAAGGTTCAGGAGGCTGAAAAGTATGATAACCTTAAACGAAAATACGATATTATTGATAAGATCAAGGATCTTGTAAATCGCGAGGAATCAATAAACAAAACCTTCCATGATTTCAGGTCCCTTCAGAATGAATGGCATTATATTGGAGTTGTACCTCAGTCAGCACTGAAAGACCTTTGGGAGAACTATCACCACAGTGTTGAGGTTTTCTATGATTATATAAAGATCAATAAGGAATTGCGTGATCTCGATCTGAGAAAGAACCTTGAGTTAAAAGTGTTGCTTTGTGAAAAGGCAGAAGAGCTTCTGCTTGAACCAAATCCGGTCAATGCTTTCCGGTTGCTTCAGGACTTTCATGACCAGTGGCGTGAAATAGGACCGGTCCCTCAGGAAGCAAAGAACGGTATCTGGGAACGTTTCAAAGAAGCCACCTCGCAGATAAATAAGCGACATCACGAATATTTCGAAAAACAAAAAGATGATCAGCGGAAAAACCTTGAATCTAAGGTCACTCTTTGTGAGGAAGTAGAAGCAATTAACCTTTCCGAAATAAAGAGCTTTAAGGATTTCGATGAGAAGGCCGAAAAAATTGTTGCACTTCAGAAAATGTGGCGTACGATTGGATTTGCACCAAAAAAACAGAATAATAAGGTATACCAGCGTTTCAGGGAAGCCTGTGATAATTTCTTTGAGAAAAAAAGGGGCTTCTATGCTGATAATAAAGAGACTCAGCTGAATAACCTTCAGCTGAAGACTGAGCTTTGCATTCAGGCGGAGGCACTCCAGGAGAGCAAAGACTGGAAAAGTACCTCCGACGCTCTCATAAAGCTACAGAAAGAGTGGAAAGATATTGGCCCTGTACCCCGGAAACACTCTGAAAGAACATGGAAACGATTCCGAAAGGCGTGCGATAATTTCTTTGACAAAAAAGCCCAGTTTTTCTCCAATCTTGATACCTCATACGAGGATAACCTTAAAGCAAAGATTGCCGTCATTGAGGAACTTGAGAAATTTGAACCCGGTTCTGATATACAGGCAGCGTTTGACCGCCTGAAAGAACTGCAGAGAAAGTGGTCTGAAATTGGTTTTGTCCCCTTTAACAGGAAGGACGAAATAACAAACAGGTACAGAATTGCCCTGAATAAGGAATTCGACAAGCTTAAAATCGGCGATGACGATAAGAGCATCCTTAAGTACAAGACAAAACTTGACAGCCTGAAAGCTAATCCAAAAGCCTCCAGAAAAGTAAGGAACGAAAGGGATAAGTTCTTTACAAAAATAAAACAACTTGAAAGTGATATCGTATTGTGGGAGAATAACATCGGATTCTTTGCCAAATCTAAAAATGCTGATACCATGATAAAAGAGGTGGAGGAAAAAATCGAGAGTGCCAAGAGGATGATCAAAACACTGGAAGAAAAAGTAAAAATAATCGACCAGTCAGGTCTCGATGACTGATTTCATTTAACCTAGTATAACTATTAAAGATTCTTGCATTGACCGACGTTAAATACGTATTTGTGACAGGAGGAGTAACCTCCTCCCTGGGTAAGGGGATTATTTCTGCATCTCTGGCAAAACTTCTGCAGGCAAGAGGCTACTCGGTAACCATACAGAAACTCGATCCATATATAAACGTGGATCCCGGGACACTTAATCCTTATGAACATGGTGAATGCTATGTCACACTCGATGGTGCTGAAACAGACCTTGACCTCGGGCATTATGAGCGTTTCCTTAATGTACCTACCAGCCAGGCAAACAATGTCACAACAGGCCGAATATACCAGACAGTAATAAATAAGGAAAGAAAAGGCGATTACCTTGGTAAAACAGTACAGGTAATTCCACATATCACCGATGAGATCAAACGAAGGATAAAACTGGTGGGATCGGGCAACCGTTTCGATATCGTGATTACCGAAATAGGTGGTACAGTGGGTGATATTGAATCACTTCCGTACATTGAATCAGTACGTCAGCTCAAATGGGAACTGGGTCCACAGAACTGCCTTGTAATACATCTCACACTGGTGCCATACCTCTCAGCATCGGGCGAACTCAAGACCAAACCTACCCAGCATTCGGTAAAAGTACTGCTCGAAGCAGGAATACAACCTGATGTGCTGGTACTGAGAACTGAACGAAACCTGACCAACGATATCAAAAGAAAGGTGGCCCTGTTCTGCAACGTTGAGGAAGACGCTGTTGTTGAATCAGCTGATGTTTCAACAATTTATGAAGTACCTCTCAAAATGCTGGGGGAAAAACTGGACCGGACTGTCCTGCGCAAACTTGCCCTCGATGCCGGGGAAGAACCTGCACTTTTAGAATGGAGAGAATTTATTACAAAACTCAAAAATCCTAAACACTCAATCCGCGTGGGACTGATCGGTAAATATGTCGAACTCCCCGATGCTTACAAATCAATAGCTGAATCGTTTATTCACAGCGGAGCGATGAATGAATGCGAGGTAAACGTCGAATACATTCATTCAGAAGATATTACTGATGATAATGTAAATGAAAAACTTGAAGGCCTTAAGGGTATTCTTGTAGCTCCAGGTTTTGGGTCAAGAGGGATCGACGGTAAGATCATCACAGCCAGGTACGCAAGGGAAAACAACATCCCCTTCCTTGGAATATGCCTGGGAATGCAATGTGCAGTTATTGAATTTGCCAGAAACGTACTTAAATATGAAGGTGCTCATTCAACGGAAATTAACCATAAAACAAAGTACCCGGTAATTGACCTTATGGAAGAGCAGAAAAGCATTATTGATAAGGGAGGCACTATGAGGCTTGGCGGTTATAAATGCATCATTAGCAGAAACTCAAAGGCATTCGAAGCTTACAAGGATACCGAAGTAACTGAAAGACACCGGCACAGATTTGAATTTAACGACAGATATTCTGAGGATTTCAGAAAAAATGGAATGGAACCGGTTGGGATCAATCCTGACTCAAACCTTGTTGAGATAGTCGAAATTCCCTCACATAAATGGTTTATCGGAGTTCAGTTCCATCCGGAATACAGCAGTACAGTCGTCAATCCTCACCCACTGTTTGTTAACTTCATCAAAGCCTGCATAGATTAATTTTATATTTTTTGATTTTGATAATTTTTAATAAAGAATGGATAAGAACACAATAACCGGTATAATCCTGATTTTTGCAATCTTTATCGGATTTAGTATTTACAATGGAAGCCGGCTCAATAAATCATTTGAGAATGCAGTCGAATTAGGTGATTCACTCTACTCCGGAGGCGACCTCGAAAATGCCAGGGCTGAATATATTAATGCCCTGAGATTCAAACCAAATAATCCGGAGATCGTTGCCAGAGTTAATTCATTAAATCAGGAACTTGGATTTACACCAGAACCACAACAAACTGCTCAGTCTGATTCTGAACAGGTCAGCCCAGAGATTATTAAACCGGAACCTGTTTCTGTGACAAGCGACAGCAGCCGCTATGGAGTTTTCTCAGGCGCATCAGCAGGAGATAACAGCTTTATTATTCTTGAAAACAATAAAATTGAACTTAAAATTTCCCCAAAAGGAGGCCGGGTCTATTCTGCACGCCTTAAAGAATACAGGACTCATGATTCCCTTCCGCTTATACTCTTTTCAGGTGACTCTACTATATTTGGTTTTAACTTTTTCACTGCTGATAATAAGGTTGTTCAGACAAATGATCTATATTTTACGCCAGTCACTGAAGAACGATCATATAGTGTCACAACAGGTCCCCAAAGTGTGGTACTTAGACTGAAAGCCGGAGAAGAAAAATACATTGAATATAAATATACTCTGGCTCCCGATAAGTATATGGTCGATTTTGATGTGACTTTTAAATCAATGGAGGATGTCATCGCATCTAACCAGAACAGCCTCACACTCGACTGGAAGATGTACATCCCACAGCAGGAGAAAGGACGGCAGAATGAAGAAAGTTATACTACGATCAAATACAAATATTACCAGGATGATGTTGATGGTCTGAAACTGCGGTCAAATAAAGATACAGATGAGGCCGATATCACTACAAAACTAAGCTGGGTAGCATTTCAGGATCAGTTCTTTTCATCTGTCATTATAACAAAAGACATGTTCCTGAACGGATCAGTTAAGTCGACAAAAACTCCGGCTTCCCCAAAGTATATCAAGTATTTTTCCACCGAGCTTGGTGTCCCTTTCAATCCGGGGTCATCAAACTCAATAGCTATGAACCTCTATTACGGCCCTAATCATATTTCCACTCTCAGGAAAGAGGGGCTCGAGCTTGAAAAACTGGTATTCCTGGGCAAAAATATTATCGGTTGGATAAACAGGTTTATGATCATTCCTGTTTTTAACTGGCTTGAAAAATATATCGGCAGCTATGGACTCATTATACTGATTCTTACTATTATTATAAAAATAGTTCTTTTCCCGCTTACCTACAAGTCCTATCAGTCGCAGGCAAAAATGCAGGTCCTCAAACCACAGGTTGAGGAGCTTGGTAAAAAATTCCCGAAAAAGGAAGATGCCATGAAAAAACAGCAGGCGACAATGGATCTATATAAAAGGGCAGGGGTTAATCCGATGGGAGGCTGCCTGCCTATGCTCCTCCAGATGCCGATATTGTTTGCCATGTTCAGGTTCTTTCCTGTATCAATTGAGTTAAGACAGGAACATTTTCTCTGGGCAACAGACCTTTCTACATATGATTCTATATTGACGTTGCCATTTAAGATCCCGATGTATGGCGACCATGTAAGTCTTTTTACTCTTCTGATGACTGCTTCAACCCTTCTGACAATGAAGATGACAGGCACTTCACCGGGACAGGATCAGCCTGGAATGAAATTAATGATGTACATGATGCCGGTAATGTTTATGCTTATTCTGAATAATTTCTCGTCAGGTCTTACTTATTACTATTTTCTTGCAAACATTCTGACCTATTTTCAGAATATCGTTTCTAAACGTTTTATCGACAGCGATAAAGTTCTGGCAACACTTGAGGAAAACAGGAAGAAACCACTGAAAAAATCAAAATGGCAGCAGCGGCTTGAAGAGGCAGCCAAACAGAGAGGAATTCAGGCTCCAAAAAAATAAAATCTCATACATATCAGGAGTTCTGATATGTTTAGACAAGTGATACAGGTATTAAGAGGGTGTTCCAGTTACACCCTCTTCTTTTTTTTTATCTTTCCAATTGTTAATTTTTCTTAAATAAATTTCATCATCAAAAAAATGTTTTAAATTTATTTTTTCCAAAAAAGGGGAAAATGGGGAAAAAAATAAAAAACAAGGACCTGGCCGAACGGCTGGGTGTATCCAGTACTTTAGTCTCGCTGGTACTTAATAATAAAGCAGACCAGCACGGTATCAGAAAAGATACCCAGGAGCGTGTTCTTACACTGGCAAGACAGATGGGTTATTTTGACCTCATGAAAGAGAGGAACGAATCTTCCCCTGTCGAGGAAAAACCTGGTGTGATAGGAATGATCGTTCCTGCTATGAATGACCCGTTTATCTGTGAAATAACACCTTATCTTCAGAAAGCATTCTCAAGTATAGGTGTCGGTTTTTCAATTATGTCTAAAGATCCTGATGATGCAAGGTATAACAGGTTCGTCGGAGCTTTTAGAAAATTCTTTAGCGGCCTGATTCTTGTGGGTGATGCAGCTGATGATTATACAGTACGCTCACTTAAAGCTTCAGGATATCCGTTTGTACTTCTTGAAAAATCAATGAAAACCTTAAGATTGAATACTGTATGCACTGATATTGGGGAAGGGATAAAGAAGGTTGTCGACCATATCGGTAAACTGGGATATAAAAATATTATCATAGCAACCAACAGCAAATCAATTAACAGGGATATTCCAGTTATCGAAATGTTTAAAGATGTAATGAGCAGTAAATCCGCAATGAACAAACCAATAATAGCTGAACTGGAGGTTACTAAACTCGATAATGATATTGAATCAGGTCTGATAGATAAATACCTGAGGCCACCGTATAGTGCTGAAATTATGATTATCTTGCATTCAGAACTTGTTTACCCGGTAATGACTATGCTAAGGAAAAAGAAATTACGTGTTCCCCAGGATATCGCCCTTATCTCTCTGGAAGACGGAACTGGATTTGACCTTATGTTTTCACCGGTTACATCTCTGAGAAAACCATTGGCTGGGATGGCTATTAAGGTAGCAAATATGATCTGGTCTGAAGTTAAAAACTCGGGTAAAGGAAAATATAAACGCCAGGTAAACATTTCACCGGAACTGATCGTGAGAAATTCTTGCGGAACGATTTAGATTATTTGTTTTAATGAAAATTCTTACTTGCCTGCTTACGGGATTGACTATAATATGGTCAGGCTGTTCAGAGCATCATCTTATTACTGATAAAAAATATCTGAAAAATGTTGAAATTACATTCAACAAAAAACAGAATTTAGCTTTTAACAGGAATGAGGCACTTTTCAACGTTTTTTCTAAAGATCTTTCAACGGAGCAAACTGAAGGTCTGAAATATCTCTATGCCTACATGCCGCTTAATGATCTTGCTGAATTTGACGGCGATTTTTTCCTTGCTAATACTGATATAGCGTTAAGGACCAGGAAGGAAACCCCCTGGGGTGAAAAAATTCCTCTGGAACTCTTTCTTCATTATGTCCTTCCGTGTCGCGTAAATAACGAGAACCTTGATTCATTCAGGATTGTCTATTCTGACGAGATATCTGAAAGGATAAAAGGCCTTGAAATAGAAGAAGCTGCACTGGAAATAAACCACTGGTGTCACGAGAAGGTCACTTATCAGCCTTCCGATATCAGAACCTCCGGACCAATGAGTACAATTCTTTCAGCACGTGGCAGATGCGGTGAGGAATCGACCTTCACAGTGGCTGCTCTCCGTACTGCAGGGATTCCTGCCCGACAGGTGTATACCCCACGCTGGGCTCATACAGATGATAATCATGCCTGGGTTGAGATATGGATTGATGGTAAGTGGTACTATATGGGCGCCTGTGAACCTGAACCTCTTCTTGATATGGGATGGTTCAAAGAGCCGGCCCGACGGGCAATGCTGGTTCATACAAAATCATTCGGTGCCCCCTGGGGAAACGAAAACGTCATTAAATACAATGAATATTTTACCGATGTCAATAACCTCTCAAAATATGCTGAAACCAAACGAATATATGTGAAGGTTACAGATACGGCTGGCAACCCTGTAAATGAAGCTGCTGTGGAATTCCAGCTTTATAATTATGCAGAATTCTATCCTCTGGCCAGGCTTAGTACTGATTCTGATGGCATCAGCAGCTTTGAAACAGGCAATGGGGATCTGCTTGTATGGGCAGAAAAGGAAAATATCTATAGTTATTCAAAAATATCTGTTGCAGAAACGGATACACTGAAATTAATACTCGACAAATTACCTGAGGGAACCAGAAAAGTGGAATTTGACATTGCAGTACCTGCCCTCCCGGCACCCTACCTGGGGGCTCCTTCAGATCTGGTA
>Ga0105103_10001560_pt1 | contig 12462 bp, 10 predicted proteins | sample PPLLaktember2015_2_FD_79107 | JGI IMG/M metagenome (GOLD analysis project Ga0105103, IMG submission 79107) | Freshwater sediment microbial communities from Prairie Pothole Lake near Jamestown, North Dakota, USA - PPLs Lake P7 Core (6) Depth... | ecosystem: Environmental > Aquatic > Freshwater >...
GGAGAACATGTCGAGAGGCAGAGACCGCTCTTCGTTGGTAGGGACCGCTCTCCGAGCGGTCCATCTCCGCAGTGACGGCGGGTCCCCTCTTCGGACATGGACGCCTCGGAGAGGCGTCCCTACCTCATCGAGGTGAGGACGGCCGAGAGCGCCTTCATGCGGGCCGCGTCGACACCCGACAGGGTCGCGGCACGCTCGCCCATGCGGCCGGCGATCATCGACAGTTGTGCGGCGTCGCCGTTGGTGACCGCGCCCTTGAGCATCTCCGACCGGTCGGCCGGGATCGTGCCGGAGCGGACGAGCTGATCGACGTAGGCCAGCGCGACCGCGCGATGGGCGGGCCAGGTCAGCTTGTCCTGATGCTGCACGTTGAAGGCCTTGGCCTGCACGGCCGCTGCCGCGTCGATCTCGTTCTGCGTGAGCAGGTCACCCGGCAGCAGACGGAACACGTAGAGCCCGCGAGACATCTCCGAGCCGTACACGTGACCGTTGTACCAGTACGTGGACCAGTAGCCACCCGTGATGAGGCGCTTCTCGTCGAGCGGTCCCCGGTCGAAGAAGGCGATCTCCTTCGGGTTGGCCGAGTCCGTGAAGTCCATCACCGACACGCCGCCCTGATACCACGCCTGCACCATGAGATCGCGGCCCGGGACGGGGACGAGTGACCCGTTGTGCGCGACGCAGTTCTCCGTCGCCGTCTGCGGCGCCGGCAGCTTGAAGTAGCTCTTGAACACGAGCTTGCGGTCGACGATGTCGAAGATCGCGTTCGCTCCCCAGTTGGCCTGGTCTGTGGCCAGGCACCGCGGACGCATGCCGCCGCCCCACTCGTCGGTGAACACCACCTTGGTGCCGTCGTTGTTGAACGTCGCCGAGTGCCAGTAGGCGAAGTTCTTGTCGAACACTGCATCGAGCCGCTTCGGGTGCACCGGATCCGAAATGTCCATCAGGATGCCGTTACCCGAGCACGCACCGGCGGCGAGCCCGACCTCCGGGAACACCGTGATGTCGTGGCACTGGTTGGTCCGGCTGGTGCTCTGCGTACCGGGGCCGTGGTCGCCGCCCTTCCAGAGGCCGGCGATGTTCCCGGCCTCGTCGGCGAAGATGCGCGGCCGGTTGATGATCTTCGCGGTCTGCGGCGCCGCGATCGGCACCTCGATCACGTCGATGCTGAAGAGCGCCGTATTCCCGTCCTTGTCCGGCTCCTCGCCCGAGCAGCCGTCGAGTTCCTCGCCCGAGCGCACCGAGCCGGTGCCCGAGCCGTAGATGTAGATGCGCGACTTGTCGTTCTGGTCCGGCACCAGCGTGTGCGTGTGCGAGCCACGACAGGTCTGCACGGCCGCCACCTGGCGCGGCTTGCGGAGATCGCTGATGTCGAAGATCCGCACGCCGCGGAAGCGCTCCTTGCTCACCGTGTCGGTGATGCCCTGCACGCCGCAGTCCACGCGCCCGCGGGTCTGCTCCACCGACATGAACAGGAGGTTGCCGTGGACCGACACGTCACCCTGGCCGCCCGGGCAGACCACCGAGGCGAGCAGCTGTGGTTTGCGCGGGTTCTCGACGTCGTAGGTGTTGAAGCCGTGGAAGTTGCCCACCCACATGTTGGTGCCGGCAAACGCGATGTCGGAGTTCGCGAAGTCGAGGCCGCCACCGCCCGGACGCGGCGGTGCGGGCTTCGCGCCGGCAGCTGGCGCGGACGGCGCCGCGGGGGTCGCTGGTGTTGCGGGTGCAGCCGGAGCCGCAGCCCCGCTCGCGCCCTCAACCGGCTTGCCATCCGCAGGGGGAGTGGTCCGTTCCGGACCGGTCGGCTCGCCCGCCGGCTGCTTCGGGTCGAAGAATCCCTCGGGCCGTGGCATCGTCGCCGTCAGTTCCATGTTGCGCGCGGCGACGCCCGCATCGCGCAGCCCGGGCTTGAGGCCCACGCGCGGATCCTTCGGATCGGGCGGGGCCTGCTGAGCCGCTCCCACCAGCACGACACCGCCCAGCAGGGCGGCGACAGTCCACACCCGTGTCGTCACAGACTTCATTTCTGCAGCTCCTTCAGCAACGCGCCCATCCGATCGATCTCCATCTGCTGATCCGCCTCGACGTCGGAGGCGAACGCGAAAATGTCGCTGTCCTGCCCCGCTCCTGGCGAACCGAACAGCTCCCGCACCATCGTCAGCGCGCCGCCGTGGTGCCGAATCATCCCTTCCAGGAACAGCCGATCGAACGCCACGCCCTTGGCGGCGGTCAGCTGGGCCATCTGCTCCTGCGTCAGCATCCCGGGCATCAGCACCGCGTCGTGCTGGTGATGCGCGTGGGGATCCGGCAGGGTCTGGCCTCGCGATTTCAACCATTCCTGCATCATCTGGATCTCGTCGAGCTGCGACACTTCGATGCGCTTGGCCAGCAGCTTCATGTCTTCGCGGCTGGTGCGCGAGGGCAGCAGCGCCGCCATCTCGATGGCCTGCTGGTGGTGGCCGATCATGCCCTGCATGAACCGCACGTCAGCGGGCGTGAACTGGACTTTCGAGAGGTCGGTGGCGTCGGCCACGCTGACCGTGCGACCGGCCTGTCCGGGGGCGCCCGGCTGGATGAGGCCAGGGCCGGTCGTGGTGGGTCCGGCGCCGGCCGCGGGGCCGGCGCCAGCCGCCGGGTTGGCGCTGCGGCAAGCGGCGCCAGCGGCCACGAGCAGGCACAGGGCCGTGATGCGAAGGGTATTGGTCGCCATCTGTACCCTACAGAGTATCGCGATTACCGGGGTCGCCGGCAGTGGCCGGCGATGGCGGCTCCCCGCGCGCCCACCGCCCTGGGGTGAGTGGTGGGACGCGCAGGAGGTCGTGGGGGCCTTACCGGCCGGGGCCGGGGGTGGGGCGTCCACCGCGGGGCTGCGGCGGGTTCTTCAGGAGCCGGTACTGGCTGATGCCGGCGTTCACCTTGAACTCGATGCCCATGCGCCCGATTTCGGCGGTGGCCTTCACTGGATCCCCGGTGACGCCTGAATCCTTCGGGCCTCCCCACGGGGTGATCTGACTCTTGCGCACACCAGCCGGATAGACGTGCAGCATCTGCGACGTGTCGCTGATCCCGGCGTGACTGCCGACGATGGTGTCGTCGTAGCCGAAGGCGGCCAGCATCCAGGCGCGATAGTGATCGCGGCCCCCCTCGTAGTAGTCGGTCAGCGCATAGACCTTCGCGCCGTCAGCCGCCCATTCCTGATTGAGCTTCGTCGCCACGGCCGTCATGCCGGCCTGGTTGCCGCCGCTGTCGCCGATGAACAGGATCTCGTTGAAGCCGTGGGCCTTCAGGCTCCGCGCCGCGGCGTCGAGCAGCATGTCGTATGCCGGCGACGGGAGCGAGATCGCGCCCGGGTTCTGCCGGTCGGGATCGCCTTCCGGCACGTACTGGATGACCGGCGCCACGAGCGTGTTGCCAAGGCGGCGCGCCATGATGTTGGCCGCGTGCGTGACCACGAAATTGTGCTTGCCGAGCACCATGTGGTACCCGTTCTTCTCGGTGCCGCCCGTCGGGATGATCGCGGTCCTCTTGCCAGCCTTCAGCGCGTCGCGCGTCTCTTCCCACGTCAGCTCGTCGATGAACACCGTGTCGGGGGCGTTGGTCGGGGTCTTCCCCGCCGGCGCCGTGTCCATCGTCGGGGGGCGCGGGCCGGGCGGGGCCGGCGGGCGCGCGCCGCCGCGACCACCCCCGCCGGCTGCAGGCGCCGGAGGCACGGGCGGCTCGGCGCCGCTGGCCATGCGCTTGTACTGCGCCAGCGCGTTATCGATCTTGATCTGCAGCAGCTGCCGGCCGACCTCGGGCGAGGACCGCGACTGGTTGATGCCGCTCACGCCGTTGTTCTCGTAGTCGTTGCCCACGAGACGATCGCGCCGGACGTGCTGAGGCGCCACGAACAGCAGTTCCGACGTATCCAGAATGTTGGCGTGGTTGCCCACCTGCGCCTCTGGCACGCCGAGGAACTTCGCGGCGAACACCTCCTGCTCGCGATGCGCCTTGGTGTAGTAGTCGTCCACCCAGTAGGCGGTGGCGCTTCCCTTCCACAGGGCATTCAGCTGCTCGGCCGCGGTGCGCATGCCGGTGCGGTTGCCGCCCGACTCACCCAGGAACACGACCCTGGTGAACCCGCCGGCCTTGAGGCTGCGGCCGGCGTTCACCAGCAAGTCGACGAAGCGCTCCTCGGGCAGCGTGATGGTGCCGGGCTTGCCCATGTGGCCGCCCACCGTCTCCCAGCTGCCTTCCGGCACGTAGGTGACGACCGGCGCGACCAGCGTCCGGCCCATTCCGCGGGCAATCTTGTCGGCGGTGTAGGCCATGACGAACTTGTGCTCGCCGTCGACCATGTGCGGGCCCTTCTGTTCGGTGCCGGCGGTGCCGATGATGACGGTGGTCCACCCGTCCTTGACGAGGTCGCGGGCCTCGGCCCACGTGAGCTCTTCGAGCATCACGGTGTCGGGTGGCTTCCCGGACGGCGCCGTGGCGGGCGCATCGGCAGGGCGCTGCGCGGCCACGGTCATCGTGGTCAGCAGGCAGGCACCGAAGAATACAGACAGGGCGCGGTGTTTCATGGGCAGGTCTCCGGATTGACTGGCCAAGAGTACACGAAGGGGGAGGGACCCGGGATCCGGTATCCGGTATCCGGTGTCCGGTATCCGGCAGGACTGCAGGACGGCAGGACTGCAAGCGGCAAGCGGCAGAAAGCAAGCGTCAGTCGGGCCTGTCCGCCAAGGCCTTGGCGAAGGCGGGAGACGGCTCGTGTCAGCGCTTGCGCTTGGACGTACGCGCGGCCACTACTCGCGCGGCCGCTTTCGAACTCGCGGCTGGCGACGTGGATTCCGCCGCTCGCACGAAGACATCCCGCAGCCATGCGTTGGCCGGTTCGTTGTCCAGGCGTGGATGCCACAGCAGCTGCAAGGCGGTGGGCTCGAGTGCCAGCGGGGGCGGCAGGATTCGCAGATCGAGCGCGACGACCGCGGCCGTCGCCGCGCTCCCCGACACGGTGAGCACATAGTCGGTCTCGGCGACGATGCGAAGAGCCACATCCATGCAGGGCAGCGTGCGACGGATCCGGCGTTCGAGGCCGCGGGCGGCGAGCACCTCGTCCACCTGACCGGCCTTGCCGTCGGGAGCGACCACGAGGTGTTCGAGGCCCAGGTACTGCGCCAGCGTCAGGCGTGAGCGCACGCGCGGGTGGCCGCGCCGGACGACGCAGACGAAGGGCTCGGTCAGCAGCGGCCGGCTGCGGAACTCGGGCGGGACGAGCTCGGGCAGGCGCACGGAGAGATCGGCGCTGCCCTCGCGGAGCGCCAGCCAGTCGTCGGCGACCGCCGGCAGGAAACGCAGCGAAACCTGTGGCGCCTCGGTGCGGACCAGACGATCGACGGCGCGGCCGAGCACCAGCAAGGCATGGTCGGTGGCGAACACGGTGAAGGTGTGCGCCAGCGTCCGCGGAACGAACGGGCCGGGCGGGCGCAGCACGCGCGACGCCTCTTCCACCAGGCTCCGCACGTGTGGCCGCAGCCGCTCCGCCCGCGGCGTGAGCACCATCTGCCGGCCGGCACGCACGAGAATCGGATCGCCGAGACGCCTGCGGATGCGGGCGAGGGCGTGGCTGGTACCCGGCGTGCTCAGCCCCAGCCTGCGCGCCGCGCGCGTGACGCTGACTTCCTGCAGCAAGGCATCGAGCGTCAACAGCAGGCCGAGATCGCGCGCGTCCACTAGGCGGTCCATCAGGACGTCGGTGTGACGAGCACGACCTCGTCGACCACGATCGACCAGACCAGGTCGGTGGAATTGACCATGAGATTGTACTGGCGGGGATCGTCCTCGAAATTGACGGTGCCCTCACCCGCACCACGTTGCTCGACCACGTCCTGCAGAGGGCGGCCGCTGACGGCGCTGTGGACGGTGAGGTGGAACACACCCTCGGGTCGGCCGGGCTCGGGTCGCGTGACCCACCGGATGCGGAACTTGCCCGAGTTGCTGACGAAGCCGATCGTGTGATCGCCAGTGCCCTCCCACGATCCCACCTGCTGCGGGATGCCGATCGGATCGCGCGGCGGCGGCACGGATCGGCGACAGTCAGCCCCGAAGGCGACTAAAGTCGCGATGCAGACGTACCAGAAACGATTTCGACGCATCAGCAGTGCCGAAATCAACGATAGCCTATCCGCGCATGGCGTCGAGCGCGGTATAGTTCTCCGCCAGGAGGCGCCTCCCCCCTTTGAGCGCACCACTTCCGGTTCGAGGTCCGTACTGCGTCGCGGTTGTGCAGGCGGCCCCTGTCGCGTTCGATGTCGAGCGCACGTTGCAGAAACTTGGCGACCTGACCGCCGACGCTGGCCGGCGCGGTGCGCATCTCGCACTCTTCCCCGAAGCATTCGTGGCCGGGTATCCGCGGGGTCTCAATTTCGGCGCGGTCGTCGGATCGCGAACGGCTGAAGGCCGCGAGCAGTTCCGCCGGCATTGGGAGAGCGCCATCGACGTCCCCGGGCCGCACGTGGATCGCATGGCCGGTCTCGCCCGCGCCAATCGCGCGCATCTCGTCGTCGGCGTGGTCGAGCGCAGCGGCGGGACGCTCTATTGCACCGTCGTCTTCCTCGGCTCGGATGGCCGCTATCTCGGCAAGCATCGCAAGCTGATGCCGACCGCCTCCGAGCGGCTGGTCTGGGGCTTCGGCGACGGCTCGACGCTCACCGTGGCCGACACCGACATTGGCCGCATTGGCGCGGTGATCTGCTGGGAGAACTACATGCCGCTGCTCCGCGCAGCGATGTACGCCAAGGGCGTGGAGATCTACTGCGCGCCCACCGCCGACGCCCGCGCCACCTGGCTGCCGAGCATGCGGCACATCGCGCAGGAAGGCCGCTGCTTCGTGCTCTCGGCCAACCAGTTCGCGCGCCGCAAGGACTACCCCGCGGACTACCCCACCGAGTTCGGCGACGATCCGCAGACGGTGATCTCGCGCGGCGGCAGCTGCATCATCGGGCCGCTCGGCGAAGTGCTGGCCGGGCCCGACTTCAGCGGCGAGACCATCCTGACCGCGGAAATCGACCTGCATGACATCGCCCGCGCCCGGATGGACTTCGACGCGGTGGGCCATTACGCCCGGCCCGACGTCTTTCAGCTGCTGGTCGACGAGTCGAGCCGCACGCCGGTCACGTTCCACAGCGGACAGCGGCAGCCCGGGGCGCCGCCGAACCCGCGCGACGTGGATCGCCGCGCCGGTCCGCGCCCGCCGGGCCGCTAGCCCGGACTATTCATGAAGGCCTCGGATCGGCATCACGAAGCGCCATGCCGCCGGCGCATGATTCAGAAACGCGGCAGCGCTCATGAATGATGCGGGCTATCCGCGCTGCTTGCGGTAGGAGTTCTTCAGGGCGATCTTCCCGCCCTGCAGCGTGAAGATGTCGCAGCCGTTCATCTCGACCTTCGTGCCGTCCTTCGTCGTGCCGGTGAAGGTCCACTCCGAGACCGCGCGATCGCCGGCGACGAAGTGCTTCGGGTTGTTCCACCGCGCGTCGGCGTAGGTCTCGAAAACCGCGGCATACGCCCGGCGCACGGCATCGCGGCCCACGTGCCGCGTCCCGTTCACATCCTTGCCCGCGGCCGTCTCGAACGCGCACTCGGGCGCCATGCAGGCCATCAGGCCGTCCACGTCGTGCCGGTTCCAGGCCGCGGCGAACTGTTCGAGCATCGCCAGCGTCGTCGCGTCCGACGCCTCGGCGTCGCCCGCCGCGAGCGCCGCCGCCAGGCCCACCGCCGCCCCCGCCAGAAGGTGTCGTCTGTTCATGGGCGCATGTTGCCATAAACTCAGCGCATGCCCCATCGCGAACGACATCGCACTGACCGCATCGGGTGGCTCCGCGCCGCCGTGCTCGGCGCCAACGACGGCATCGTCTCCACGGCGAGCCTGGTGGTGGGCGTCGCCGCGTCGGGTGCGGCGCAGGGAGAGGTGCTCGTGGCCGGCGCCGCGGGTCTGGTTGCGGGGGCGCTCTCGATGGCCGCCGGTGAATACGTGTCCGTCAGCTCGCAGGCGGATACCGAGGGGGCCGACCTCGCGCGGGAGCGCGCGGAACTGACGGCGGACACACCGGCCGAGGAGGACGAACTCACCGCCATCTATGCCGCGCGTGGCCTCGAGTCGGATCTCGCCCGTCAAGTGGCGCGTCAGCTGATGGCGCACGATGCGCTCGCCGCCCACGCCCGGGACGAGCTCGGCATCACCGCCGAACTGGCCGCCCGCCCGCTGCAGGCGGCGCTGGCCTCCGCGGCCACGTTCGCCGTGGGTGCGGCGCTGCCGATTGCGGTAGTCGTGCTGGTGCCGCCCGCCTCGATCGTCGTCGTGGTGGGGGCCTCGTCGCTGGTCCTGCTCGCGGCACTCGGGGCCGTGGCGGCGGGCGTGGGCGGGGCGTCTCCGCTCACCGGCGCGGCCCGCGTGGCGTTCTGGGGCGCGCTGGCCATGGGGGCGACCGCTGCAGTTGGCGCGCTGTTCGGGACGACGGTGGGGTAAGCGGGGCGACTGGTCGTCCTGGGCCTTGTCTTGGGTCTTGGGGCGTGGGTTCTAAGGTTCTGAAGATCGAGAGATCGAGCGGTCTCAAGATTGAAAGATCACGAGATCACGAGATCACCAGTTCAATCGATGCCGTCTTCCCTGAACCCACAATCCCTGATCCCTACTCTTTCAGCCCCAGCCGCAGAGCGCGATGGTGCAGGTTGCTGCGATGCAGCCCCAGCTCGCGCGCGGCGGCCGCCCAGTTCCCGTTGTTGCGGCGCACCGCGTCGAGAATCGCCTCGCGTTCGAAGCGTTCGACACGGTCGGCGAGCGGGCCGCCCGCCAGCGCGCCCGCACTGGGGCCGCCGCTGCTGGCCGGCGCCGTCGCCTCGCTGGAGCGCACATCCAGGTGCACCGCATCCACCTCGATCACCTGCGCACGATCACGGCCGAACGACGCCCGCAGGACGGCGCGGCCGATGATGTTCTCCAGCTCGCGCACGTTGCCGGGCCAGTCGCTCGAGCCGAGCAGCTGAATTGCGTCGGGGGTGAGCCGCACGCCCACGAGGCCGAGCCGCCGAGCGGCCGCGTCGGCGAAATGAGCGGCGAGCACCGGCGTGTCCTCCGGGCGATCGCGCAGGGCTGGCACGTGCAGCGGGAAGGCCGCGAGACGATGATACAGGTCCGCGCGGAAGCGTCCGGCGGCCACTTCGCGCTCGAGATCACGGTTGGTCGCCGCGATCACCCGCACGTTCACGCGGTGCGTCCGGTCGGAGCCGACGCGCTGGATCTCGCCGTGCTGGAGCACGCGCAGCAGCTTGGGCTGGATCTCGAGGGACAGCTCTCCCACTTCATCGAGGAAAAGGGTGCCGCCGTCGGCCACTTCGAACTTCCCCGCGCGATCGCGCGTGGCGCCGGTGAAGGCCCCCGTGACATGGCCGAACAGCTCGCTCTCGGCAATCGACAACGGCAGCGCCGCGCAGTTCACCTGGATCATCGCCTCGTCGGCGCGGGCCGATGCCGAGTGGACGTGGTGCGCGACCAGTTCCTTGCCCACGCCGGTTTCGCCGGTGATGAGCACGGACAGATCGGAGGCCGCCACCAACGCGATCTCGCGGCGAAGCTTCACCACGGCCGCGCTCGTCCCGAGAATGGCGCCGCCGCTCGACTCGGCGGCTGTGCGCAACAGTTCCTTCGCCACCTGTCCCCGATGCGCGGCCCGGCGTTCCAGCGCCTCGATGAGCGAGCTCGTCCGCAGCGCAGCGCCGGCCAGCGCCCCCAGCGTGGCCAGCACGCGCGGGTCCAGGTGATCGAATTGATGCGGCTCGAGCGCGTCGGCCGTCAGCGCCCCCACCACTTCCCCGCCGTCGGTGAGCGCGCAGCCGAGGCAGGCATGCACCTTGTGAAGCGGCCCGGGCGCGGCCTCGATCACGCCGTCGAAGGGATCCGGCAGTGCGCTATCGGTCGGAAACAGCACGGGTTCCCGTGAGCCCAGGATGACGTCGAGCCGCGGATGCTCCCGCGGCGGATAGCGCCGGGCGAGCGCGGCGGTCGTGAGCCCGTAGCCCGCAACCGGCACCAGTTCGCCGCCCTCGAGGCGCAGCAGGCAGACGGCATCGCAGGGGATCAACCGCCGGACCCCTGCGATCAGACGCGCATATCGATCGGACGCCGCGAGCGACGCCGTCAGGTCGCGGGCGATGTCGAGAAGTACTTCCAGCGGCGCCGACTGTTGTGTTTCCTGCAACATGGTTGTCGTTTCAGTAACTCCAGTCAGTTGTCACGATGGTAACACCACCTGCAAGTCGTTGATTCTACGGAAGCGATTGGGCGGCACCGATAGTGCTCTGGGAGGGGTTGGGAGTCACCATGAACGCCGTCGCTACCACCCTTGCCGAACTCGCCGTCGAGCACCCCGCGGCCGCCCGCGTCTTCTACCGCAATCGCCTGGATTTCTGCTGTGGCGGGCGCCGCCCATTGGAAGAGGCCTGCCGCGAACGGCAACTCGACCCACAGGCCATCCTGGCCGCGATCGAGGCCGAGAACCCGATGGTCGGCGAGCGCACGCGTTGGGAGAGCGCACCGCTCGATGCGCTGGTCGAGCACATCGTCGCGACCTATCACCAGCGGCTCCGCCTCGCGTTGCCCGACCTGCTGGCCATGGCGCGTCGGGTCGAAGTGCGCCACGGCGCCAAGCCCGAATGTCCGCGCGGCCTCGCCGCTCATCTGGAGGCCGTGCACGCATCGGTGCTCGATCACCTGCGCAAGGAGGAGCAGATCCTCTTCCCGATGATCGTGGCGGGCATGGGCTCGCGAGCCTCGGCGCCGGTTCACGTGATGGAGCTCGAACACGAGCACCACGGCGAAGACCTCCGGGGCATCCGCCGTCTGACCAACGACCTCACCGCTCCGCCATCGGCGTGCCCCACGTGGCGCGCGCTGTATCTGGGCCTGCAACAGCTCGAGGAGGAACTGATGGAACACATCCACCTCGAGAACAACGTCCTCTTCCGTCGGGCGCTCAACGCCTAGGTTCACGATAGGATTCTGGAGTCGCCCATGATGACTGCTATCTCGTCCCGGACCCTCACCTGCCGCGCGAGCCTCGCCGTAGCCGTCGCGCTGATGGCAACCGGGCTGGCCGCGGCCCAGCCCGTCGCACCTGCCGCACCCGGTGCGCTGCCGTCGGTGGCCCTCAAAGAAGCAGTGGACCGCAACCCGGACCCTGCGATTGTCGAGATCGACCTGGTGGCGCGACTGGCCGAGGTCGAAGTGGAGGCCGGCCTGCGCGTGAAGGCGTGGACCTACGATGGCGGGCTTCCGGGTCCGCTCATCCGCACGAAAGTGGGCGATCGTCTCATCGTGCACTTCACGAACCAGCTGCCGCAGGCCACCACCATTCACTGGCACGGACTGCGGGTGCCGATCGAGATGGACGGCGTTCCCGGCATCTCACAGCCCGAGATGAAGACCGGCGACGTCTTCACCTACGACTTCGTCGTGCGCGACGCGGGGCTGTTCTGGTATCACCCGCACGTGATGTCCGCGGCACAGGTGGGCTTCGGCCTCTACGGCGCGCTGCAGGTCGACGATCCGGACGACGGCGTCGGCGTGAAAGACGAGCTGACACTCGTGCTGAGCGACATTGGGTTCGACAAGTTCGGCTCGCTCGAACCAGCCGACAGCGGCGGGCCCGCGGGCGAGGTCTTCGGCCGCGAAGGGCAGTACGTGCTCGTCAACGGCAAGCGGAAGCCGACCATCCAGATGCGCGCGGGAGCACCCCAGCGCTGGCGCATCGTCAACGCGGCCAAGAGCCGCTTCTTCCTGCTGGACATGGACGGGCAACCGTTCACGACCATTGGGGTCGACGGCGGGCTGCAGGAAGAGGCCGTCACCAGTGGCACGCTGCTCATCACGACGGGCGAGCGCGTGGACGTGATCCTCGCGCCGACCGGCAAACCGGGCAGCACGCTGGTGATGCGCGCGATGCTCTACAACCGCGGCTACGGCAGCGTGCAGTACCGCGACGTCGAAGACTTGTTGACGATTCAGTTCACGAACGAACCGGCCCTGCCGGTCGCGAAGACGCCGATCACCGTGAGCCGCACCATCGTCCCGCCCAGCGCCGTTGGGGCAACGCGCGTGCCCGTGGTGCTGACGCTGCCGCCGGCCGGCAAGGACGGCAAGTCGGAGTTCCGTGTCAACGGCGTGCCCTACTGGGAGGCCGAGCCGTTCGTCGCCGCCCTCGGCGAAACACAGATCTGGGACATCAACAACGACACCGAGTGGGATCACCCCTTCCATCTGCACGGTTATTTCTTCATCGCGCTCGACGAGAAGGATCAGCCGATTCGGCCGCTGGCGTGGAAGGACACGGTGAACGTCCCGATGAAGACGAAAGCGCGCTTCCTCATCCTCTTCGACGAGCGGCCTGGCGAGTGGATGTTCCACTGCCACATCCTCGATCACGCGGA
>Ga0105103_10001561_pt1 | contig 12456 bp, 12 predicted proteins | sample PPLLaktember2015_2_FD_79107 | JGI IMG/M metagenome (GOLD analysis project Ga0105103, IMG submission 79107) | Freshwater sediment microbial communities from Prairie Pothole Lake near Jamestown, North Dakota, USA - PPLs Lake P7 Core (6) Depth... | ecosystem: Environmental > Aquatic > Freshwater >...
CATATGGACCAAAAATCCTATACCTATGTTGAGACACCAACCATTATTTCGGCAATTATCGGAATATGAGCAGATTTTTCTTCATCTTACCATTACTGGGCTCGGAGGTTCCGACATGGAACCTCACGTCCCTTCACCAAATACTGTTTTGTCCTCATTGCCCGAACTGATCACTCTATTAAAATCGCCTGAACGTATTCGGATTCGTTTTGATCCCATTATCCACATGCGTAATGCAGAGGGAATATCTGTCGAGAATTTATATTTCTTTGATGAATTGGCTCCACAAATTGCCGAGGCAGGTGTTAAACAGGTATCCATCAGCTGGGTACAAATTTATCGCAAGGTGGCTTCCCGCCTTTGTCGGAACAATTGGCGGGTTATTGAAATCAGTGCCGAACAGCAAAAAGATGAACAAAACTATATGCAGATAACAGCGCGAAAATTTGGACTGCAATTGCACGGCTGCTGCGTGCCCGGATGGCCGCGATCCAAATGCATTGATGGCGAATTATTGACTCGTCTGCACCCTTCAGGACTGCAGGCATCGCCTCGCAAGGCCAAAGGACAGCGCGCAGCATGCGGCTGCACGGAAAGTTGGGATATCGGCTGGTACTATCCCTGCCGTCATGGATGTCTGTACTGCTATGGACGCCCGCTGGAGAAGGAGGATCAAAAGATAGTTAATCAATGATGATGTGTTACCAGTAGCCATGCAATCGAAGAATAAATTTATCAGGTCTCTGCAGCTTTTTGTTGCAAAATAGTTGAATTATTAATACTTTTTAGATCTTAAAAATGATTACTTGACATGGAGAAGTGGAATGGAAAGACTTGTCGAACTGACGGATGCGAATTTTGAACAGGAAGTCATAAAATCAGACGTGCCCGTTCTGGTCGATTTTTGGGCTGTATGGTGCGGCCCATGCAGAATGGTGGCGCCGATTGTTGAAGAAATTGCCGGCGAATACAAAGACAAGCTCAAAGTCGGCAAAGTTGATGTTGACTCAAATCGTAAAATTGCGACCGAACACAGCATACGCAGCATTCCGACGCTGATGTTGTTCAAAGGCGGTGAGGTTGTCGAGATGATGGTCGGAGCTTTGCCAAAGGCGCAAATCATCAATAAAATTGCAAAACATTTTGCTTGAAATTTTTCGTGAGAATAGGCCTCGGTACACCAGCCTGTTCATTGATCCTTATTTTGTTCAACTGAATAATTTGCAGCGAATCCTTGACTTGAAAACGAACAGCAATTCATGAATAGTCTCAGGGAACACGCTTTCGCCGTGATTTTAGCCGGGGGGATTGGAACTCGATTTTGGCCTAAAAGCCGAGAAGCAAAACCCAAGCAATATTTATCCCTGATCAATCAGGACACTCTGATACAAAATACCGCGCAACGGCTGCAGGAATACGTGCAGCCGGAAAGACTTTACATTGTCTCCACTCAAGCCCAGAAACCTCTCATTCACCAGCAACTTCCCCACCTTAGTCCATCTCAGTTGATTATGGAGCCTTGCGGCCGAAACACAGCGCCGGCAGCCGGATTAGCAGCCGCACACCTCACAGCAGTGGATGATGAGGCTATCATGATTGTTGCACCTGCCGATCATCACATCGATAACGTTCCCTTCTTTTGGGAAGCGCTGGATCAGGCCTTGACTATTATTGCAGTCGATGCATCAGCACTGGTGACCTTTGGCATTCCACCGACGTATCCTTCAACTGGATATGGATATATCAAGGTCATCAGCAAAGATCTGCCAAATGCGACAATGCGGGTCCATCGTTTCATCGAAAAGCCTGATCGTACAACAGCGGAAACATTTTTACAGAAAAATGATTATTTTTGGAACAGCGGTATTTTTGTATGGAAAGCCGCAACCTTCCTGGAACGTATCTGCAGTTTTATGCCTGACCTCCATTCAGCGCTATGTCAGATCCAATCAGTTCTGCAGACAGATCAACTGGACCCAGTGACCCGACAACTGTATGATCAGATGAGAAGCCAATCCATTGATTACGGGATCATGGAAAAAGCCGAAAATGTGCACATGGTCAAAGCCAAGTTTGGCTGGAGTGATGTGGGCAGCTGGCGTGAAGTCTACGAACTAGGAACAAAAGATAAAAATCATAATGTAATTTTAGGCAATCCCCTTTTAAAAGAAGTTAAAAACTCTTATATTGCTGCAGAGTCACGCACGATATCGATTATTGGCGTTGATAATTTGATCGTGATCGAGCAGGAAGATGCATTATTAATCTGTCATATGGATCACGCACAGGACGTTCGATGGGTAACAAGCGAACTGGCACAAAAGAAAATCAATACTTGATTGGATTGGATAACAGTCAGGTGCTGCAGATGCTGCAGATTATGGCCGGTCATTTAAAAGTGCAAATCCGCTATGAAAAAGGAGATTTCCGCAGTTCAGGCTGTCGAGTCGAATTGCAGCACATCATCTTTTTACAAAAGACTGATCCGGACGATTTGAAAATCCGCACATTAATCCGCGAACTCGGCCGTTTTAATCTTGAAGGATTGGATATACATCCTGAATTACTCCAAGAATTTGACCGCGCTCGCAAAGAGTTCGAAACCGAACAGGCCGTTTTGCTGGAGGAGCAATAAAAATGCAGACAATGGACTTGACCAATCATTTCAAAAAGGCACTTTTTATCCCTCAAATGAAGGCAACCACTAAAGCAGAGGCACTGGAGGAATTACTCGACTTGTTCGTCAATGAAAAACTGGTTAAAAATAAGTACATCGTGCTCGACATGCTGAATCAACGGGAGACATTGGGCAGCACCGGCATTGGCAGCGGCATTGCTATCCCTCACGGTCGAACGACCGCCACAGCTGATGTGATCATTGCCTTTGGTCGCTCGCAAAAAGGAATTGACTTTGACGCCATTGATCATCAACCGGTGCATCTCTTCTTTATGGTCATCGCTCATCCCAATGAACAGGGAAATGTGTATCTCCCGGTACTGGGCTCCCTCGTTACTATTTTGAAGGATAGCCATAATCGGGAAAAATTGAACACGATTACAACTTTTGAAGAACTTGTATCTGTCTTTCACGGAGAATAAATATGGGCCACAAGGACCTCGATTCACTCGTTTCGCTACAGGACTTGGATTTGATGATCGAAGAAGCCGAGGATGTGGAAAAATTGGGTTTTTCCATCACCGGCTGCAGCGAACTCAAAGTTGCCCGAAAGGAGCTTTCTGAAAAAATCAGCAAACCGCTCTTATATCGATATGAGCGGTTGCGCGGAAAACTAAAACGCGCCATTGTACCGGTTAAAAATGACATATGTTTAGGTTGTTTTTTACGTCAACCCACATCAATCGGCGCTCAAGGCAGGGAGGGTAACGACATATTTACCTGTGAAAATTGCGGGCGCATGTTATACTGGCTGGATTAAAAAAAAGGGCTGTCATCATTGACAGCCCTTTTTTCTGCTCAAATTATTCCGAATTGTCTTCCCACCCTTTCGAAGGTATCCAAAACTTTATCCAATTCTTCATCCGTATGCGTGGCCATATAGCTGGTCCGTAATAAAGACATATTGGGGGGTACAGCAGGACTCACCACCGGATTGCAGAGAACACCGTTTTCATAAAGCAATCGCCAAAATTTGAAGGTTTTCTCATCTTCACCGATGATAATTGGAATGATCGGCGTTTGACTGACCCCGGTATTAAAACCGAGTTGTTCATAGCCATTTTTCATTTTTCGAAAATTGTGCCATAATTTTTCCAGTCGTTCCGGCTCATTCTGCAATATGGTCAGACATGCCAAAACCGTTGCGACAGCCGCAGGCGGCGGACTGGCGGAGAAAATCAATGCGCGTGCATTATGTTTAATGTGACGAATGACATCAACGTTACCGGCGATAAAACCACCCAGAGAAGCAAAAGATTTACTAAAAGTTCCCATCACCAGATCAACCTGGTCGATCAGATCAAAATGTTCAGCCGTACCGGCGCCTGTTTTTCCCAACACGCCGATGGAGTGCGCATCATCCACCATTATGCGGGCTTGATGCTTTTTCGCAACCTTGACGAGTTCAGGCAAATTGACAATATCGCCGCCCATACTGAAAACGCCGTCTGTAACAACGAGCGTACCTCCGGTAACATTGTTGCGCGACAGGATTCGATCCAGATCGGCCATTTCGTTATGACGATATTTCAGTGATTTCCCAAACGCCAGTCTAGTCCCTTCGACAATGCTGGCATGGTTTTCCGCATCACCGATCACAAGGTCTTTGCGATCCACCAAAGTGGAGATAACCCCTTGATTTGTCTGAAAGCCCGTGGAAAAAACGAGCGCCGATTCCATCTGCATGAACTCTGCCAATCGTTCTTCGAGTTCTTCGTGAATCGTCAATGTTCCATTTAGGAATCGCGATCCGGTACAGCCGGATCCAAATTGATCAATGGCATCCTTCGCGGCTTTTTTTACCCGTTCATCCTGGGTCAAACCTAAATAATTGTTCGAACCGATCATAATCTTTTTTTCGCCGTCAATGACGACTTCAGTGTCAGCGCCGGAAGAGATAGCCATAAAATATGGATACCATCCTTCTTCTATAGCCTGCTTCGCGCGGGCACTTTTTCCCTCCGTGCATTTTTTAAAAAGGTCCGTCACCGTAATTCTCCATGTTACAACAGCATCATTGTAGAAAATGAAATTTATTCATAATATAGCTATTCATCAATAACTAGTCAAGCTCAAACTCTAATCTATCCAGCGTAAATAATTTGTGAGATGGTAAAAAAATTGTAAATTAAACATCAAAAAGGAGATTTGTCATGCAGGCGCTGGTAACAGGAAGCAATGGTTTTATTGGGGCATCTTTGGTAAAAGACCTGATTTGTAACGGAATTCAAGTCCGTTGTTTGATCAGGAAGACCAGCAATCTGAAATTGCTGCAGGACATGCCGGTTGAATATGTATATGGAGACCTCTGTCTTCAGGAAACCCTGATCGATGCCGTATCCGGAATGGACATGGTGTTTCATTTGGGCGGTGTTACCCGCGGCAAAAATGAACAGGACTATTACAACAATAACACCTTGGCAACACTCAACCTGCTCAATGCCTGCCGCCAAGCGGGAACACCGGAACAAAAGTTCATTTTTATTTCCAGTCAGGCAGCCGGTGGTCCGTCCGCCAACATCAGACCGGTGAATGAAGATGACCTGGCACAACCCATTTCCGCTTATGGCAAAAGCAAATTAATGGCCGAACACCATGTGCTCGAATTCAGCCGTGAACGTCCGGCTGTCATCATCCGTCCGCCAAGCGTGTATGGACCGGGAGACAAAGATTTTTTTATCCTCTTCAAAAACATTGACAAGCGATTCGCACCAATGATCGGTAATGGGGAACAGCGGATCAGCATCGTTTATATTTCCGACCTGATTGAAGGAATACAGTTGGCCGCCAAGTCTCCTGCTGCTCAAGGGGAAATCTTTTACATCTGCGATGATCAAGATGTCAGCTTTTCTCAGGTGATTGCTGCGATTGCTCATGCGATTGAAAAAAAGCCGCTGGTTTTACACCTGCCGCTTTTCCTTGTGGAGTGGATCGCGGTTTTTCTCCATCGCTATTCTCAGATCACCCGAAAATCAACCATCCTGAATAAGGATAAAGTAAACGAAATGAGACAATCCGCCTGGGTGTGCACCAATATTAAAGCCAAAAAGCTCTTGGGATTCCGACCCAAAGTGGATTTAGAGGAGGGAATGCGACTGACTGCAGCATGGTACAAAGAACAAAAATGGCTAAAATAGCGTTTCCCCCCGTAATTGTTTCGATATTACAGAATAGATTATGTTCATTCCCGTCTACACAACGGGAATGAACATTAATTCGGCAGTCAATTCAATTTTATGACGCTGATTTCAACTTCAGTTCCCCCTTGGTGTGCATGGTCATAGGAATCGTCATCTCCTGTGGACTGACCACGTTGATGTCGGCATCCGTTACCAGATCACTCACAGCTTTAACAAATACACCTTTTTTATAGTCAAAATACCAAACTTCAGTTCCTTGGCTTTCCCCGTCAAACTCTATGTCCGCCATATTCTGTTGAGCAGTTCCCGTCAATTTGCCAATAGATTTGCTCTCGATTTTAGCGCACTCATGTCCGGCTATCGTTTCTAGCCCAATGAATGTGGAGGCAGTTGTAAAATAGAAAATCATTTCAGAATTTGCACTGGCGATTGTCAGGGTGTCAAGACTGGTCCAGGTATCCCCGCGTTTAATTGGTTTACCTGCAGCATCGGGGAATAGCGTCTGAAAATCAGCATCAAGGTTTCGTTCATCCCCGGGTCCGACGAGATAGATCATTTTTTCAAGACCTTTAAAATCCTTTTCTTTGCCGAGGGGAGACAAGGACATGGTGAAATGTGCTCCCAGAATTGAACCCATATCAGGCTTCATCATCCCTTGAATTGAATTAATGACCGCCTGAATAGAATCAACCCTGACATCAAGTTGATAACGTCCATTCTCATACCCCATACAATTGACATTGAATACTTGACCCATTTCAAAGGTGAATTTCATTTCCTGCCCCATGACTTCCATAGACTGATCTACCGACGTCTGCCGCTGATAAACCAGATTTTGATTTTCCTTCAACTGATACTGCAGAATCAATCCCCTCTCGATATCTCCCCACACAGGTCGTTTGGCAGCGCACATCCAAAATAAAGCAGTTGACCATAATGCGACAACAAGGAAAAAAACACGATGTTTCATGGTTTGCCTCCAAAATGATGGTGTTTGTTTTCGATGATCGGGCTACAACTTTTTGCCGACCACTTCCACCCATTTACGATCGCCGAATGAGACGTTATAATGGACGGTCAGATGCACCTCTTGATCCTGAAACTGAAACAAAAACTGAGGGACATAGGGCGTTTCATAATAGCAGAGCTTGAGCAGATACTGATTTGAAGCAGTCCACGCACCGGATGCTGCAACGGATTGAACAGCGTCAACAGCAAAATCAGTGGTTCCTGCCACCCAGGTTCCATAACCGCTGAATAAAACATGCTCACCTTTGTCGTCTCGAATTACGATACAGCTTGGGTTTTTTTTCATATCAAACGATACCGATTTGAGTCCTTGATCATTTTGCTCAAAAACATAGGTGGCGCCGGAGACCGATTTGGCATATTTTGCCCCGACCTCTCCTGAGACCGGAAGTAATCCAAGGTTCAATAACTTTTTTTCAAGAGCGGCTGCGACAGTAAAATCGGGAACCACAGGCGACTCCTCCATGGCAGGTAACAATATATTCCAAACGAGGTTCATAGGTTTCTGCATATCTCCCACGCCACCCGTAATCGCCAAAACCGCATCCTGGTCCGGCATGACAATACAATATTGACCAAAAGCACCATCGCCTCGATAGATATTATGACGGCATCGCCAAAACTGGTATCCATAACCCTGTTCCCAATCACTCTCCGGATTGCTTCCATTGGAAGTTTGACGTGAAGTGGCCGCTGCCACCCAAGATTCGGGTACGATTTGTTGTCCTTTCCACCATCCCTTTTGCAGATAAAGCTGGCCAAATTTAGCAATATCCTCAGTTTTCAAATAGAGTCCCCAGCCGCCGAAGTTGATGCCTTGCGGATCAGATTCCCATTTTGGTTTATCGATACCTAACGGCGCAAACAGACGCGGCTGCAGATATTCCAGCAGGCTGGTTCCGGTCACTTTATTGATAATCGCTGACAGCATATAAGTTGCGCCGGAATTGTATACAAAATGGGTTCCCGGCTTGTGTTCAACCGGAAGCGATAAAAAAGCCGCAACGCCACTTGCGACTTCTGAATTCCATAATTTACCTGTTGTGTCGAACTGATGGCCAGTGTTCATCGCCAGCAAATCACGAATACGCATCGCCTTGAGATTATCAGAGACTTGCGTGGGTGTCTCATCAGGGAAAAATGAGATTACCTGATCGTCAATTGACAAACGTCCTTCGGCAATGGCCAAACCAATCGCGGTAGATGTGAAGCTTTTGCTTAATGAGTACAGCATATGGGGAGTCGATGCATTATAGGGATTCCACCAACCCTGAGCGACGATTTTCCCATGGCGCAGCAGCATAAAGCTGTGCAGCGCATCGACTTGTTCTTCAACAGCCTGGACAAAATTGACAATCGCTGTCGAAGAAATTCCTTCAGCTTCAGGGGAACTGAGCAGCAATCCATCTTTTGCCCCCAAAACAGATAAAAGAGAAGTAAAGAGTAAAAACAGAGCAGTATTCGTTTTCAAAACAACCTCCTGCCGGGATTTAAGACACAGAACAAAGCTTGCTGTCGCAGAAATTAGAGAGAATATCGTATCGCCTTGGCGTTGCAGCCGTCAACACAAGTACCGCAGAGGATACATTCGTGATGTTCCATCTTTTCAGAATTAACCATTTCTTCTACCGGAAGACTCATTGGACAATGAGCGGTGCAGGTTCGGCAGTGAGTACATACATCAGATTTTGCAGTCAGCTTGAGAGCGGGCCATCGACCAACGTTCCTGACGGTTCTGCCGACGATCATAAACGGCGCCATCCAGCACAAATGATGACAAAATGAACGTCTGCCAATGAGAAATGCCGGTAGAACAATGAGTAAAAGAACGAAAAAATAGGTGACCCAAGAATATAAATTGGATATTGAGAGGCCATGTGAGGTCTGATAGAAAAAATCAATTTGTCGGTATCCTCCTGCCTTGACCGTGGCAAATCCAATCGCCAAAATCCAGGGCACCCAGAGAAACCATTTTATCCAATTGCCTTTATGAATCTGTCTATTACGGATCGGGATCATCATCTCCTGGCAACCGCCTGCCGGACAAAGCCACCCGCAAAAAGCGCGTCCCAAGATTAGAGAACTGGTGAACAGCAGAGCAAAAACGACAAAACTTCCATTGATAATTCCTCTTACAGAGGCATCAATGATCAAATAGGGTGAGAAATAATAGAATATGGCCGGGAACAGCAAAAATGTAAAGAAGAGAATCCCCAACCTGACTTTTTGCCTCTTTTTCATGTTAGAATCCTTGGGTTAACTGAACGGCTCCAATAGAGCTATTCGCGTGAACCGGGCGATGTTGTTGATGGATGATCGCCATCGGGGAAACAGCTGCTGACTTTATACTTCAATCCGCATGGTGGTGCCTTCATTGGGACGGCTCTCATAGACATAAAGTCTACCGCCGTGATACTCTTCGATAATACGTTTGGCCAGGCTGAGCCCCAATCCCCATCCGCGTTTTTTTGTGCTGTAGCCTGGTTTAAAAATATCATGCTTACGTTTAGCGGTGATACCGATGCCGTTATCACGCACATTAATGTATACTTTTTTCCCTTCCAGGCTGCCGGTTTCAAGGATGATGATTCCTTTTTTTTGCTTAACAGCTTCAATTGAATTTTTTATCAAATTCTCTATCGACCACTCGAACAAATCGCGATTGACGGCGACAGGCGGGGTATCATGATGAATTTCAGTAATTTTGATTTCTTTTCCCGCCTGCGGCAGGCGGCGTCTGAAATAAGCAACAATATCGCAAAAGATCGGCTGCAGTTCCTGAATCTTGAGTTCTGCTTGAGAACCAATCTGCGAGAAGCGGGCGGCAACCTTTTCCAAGCGGCTGATATCGGTCTGAATGTCGCTGACCACCATCTGCATATCGGCATTTTTCAGCTCCCCGGAACGAAGAATCTCGACCCATCCCATCAGAGATGAAATGGGCGTACCCAATTGATGAGCAGTCTCTTTGGCCATTCCCACCCATATGAAGCGCTGCTCACTTTTTTTAATGCTGCTAAAACCGATGAACGCCAAGAGCACCAACAATCCCATGGTGCCCAAGGCAATGTAGGGCAGCATTGACAACTGAACAATATTTTTTGAATCGCCATAGTATAGATAATTGATCACGGTATCTTTATACATGATGGGAACCGGAGGATTTTCTGCGCTCATATGCTCAATGATTCGTTTCACCTCGCGAATCACTTCCGGAGAACGGCTTTCCTCGGGCAAATCAAGTCCGATCCACGAGGCGGGTTCCCCGTCCGCCTGAGTTAAAATCAGCGGAAAATTGATGCGTTGAGTGATATTTTCGAACGCCCAACCTAACGCTTTGGCGTCAACATCAGCAGTGGCAATACGCTGAATAGTTAAAGCATAAAACTCGACAATATCGCGGGACTCTGAACGCAATTGCCGCACCAACTGCTGCGTATAATACACAATGCCAATAACAAAGAGGATAATCAGCAGAAAAAAAGCTCCGCGCAGCGTGCCGGACATGAGATAGAGCGTGCGTTTCATCCATTTGATCATCTTTTCGCTTCCGCGCGCTTTTTCAACTTGATAAAAGTATAGAGTCCATATCCCAAACCGCTTACCATGAGCAAAGAGAACAACTGGCTGATGCGCACACCGTTACGAAAAGACTTGGGCAGAAAACGGAATTCCACGCTGTGTCTTCCCTGGGGAACAAAAACAGCCCGCAGCAAGGAATTCGCTTTATAAATCGTCACTGGTCTCTGATCAATAAGCGCCGTCCATCCAACCGGATAATAAACCTCACTCAAAACCAAAACAGCGTTTTCCTGAGCCTGTACTTGAAGCTGAATGAGACCAGGAGCATATGAAGCAATGTTCACAACATTACTGTCAGCGCGCGACACATCCAAGGGCGGCATCCCTTCGATGAAAACGACCTGGCGCGGATCGAAGGCCGGTTCATTCATGGCATCGAACGTGGCGCGCCCTGCGGGAGAGATGTAAACAGAATCAACCATAAAAGCACGCGGCAAAGCGGTGAGATTCTTGTAGAGATATAAACCTCCCTCGCTCTGGAGCAGCGGATAAAGGGGGTCATGAATCGGTGAATGACACAAGATATAGCGGACATTCAAAAGATCGAGAACCGACCGATCGAATCGCACCCGAGCAGGATTAATATTTTGCACCGGTATCGGCTGCTCGACGATTTCTCCGGCTCTCGATATCAATCGTGCATACTTGCTGAAAAAAGGATTGTGCATCCATGGCGAATCAGGCAGATTGAGTCCGGTTTCCTCGAGAAATTCATGATATATCAACAGACGGGAAACAGTCGTCCCTGTGATTGACTGGAATTGCTTTAACGGCTCATCAACCGAGGAAAAAACACGAAAAAATGATGGATCATTCTGCATTTCCTGACGCATGCGCGGCGTCATTTCAACCGCTGTCGGCTGGATGGTATTCTGAATATGATCATTTAAGCGATAAAAATCTGAGATCGCAAGCAGCAATAAACCGCCAATAAAGGTCAAAGGCGTCATTCGTGAACGCAGGAATAGACGAACCAAAAGGAAAGCCAAGGCAATCAGCACAAAGGCGATTGCGCTCTCCAGCAACACAATATGGAAAAAATGATGTCGTCGAGTGATCGTGAGCAGGGGAATGCGCGCCAAAATATGGCGGCTGAAAATGGGTTCGTTAAAAAATAAAAATATACAACCGGCGACAACAGCGCCCAAAAACATCAGCATATAGACGTCTAGCCATCGACTGGGACGCTGCTTGTTACGCTGCTGGTATTGAATGAGGAGATGAATGCCGAGTCCGGCCAATAGACCAAAAACAACCGGCAGACCATGGGTGGTTAGATTGGCGGGCAGGACAAATCCGACAATCAGCAGTCCGATGATGACCAATCCGAACAGCACGGTTGATGGATCTCGCCGCGCAAGGAACAGAAAACCGGCTAAGAATAAAGATAAAAGGCCAAAATAAAGAACGCGCGCATTATCACCGACCGCCCATTCGCCATTAAAGGTCGGATATGTGAAAAGTAAAAAATCGTTCGGCTCAATTTTCAGCGGCGACATCACAATGTCGGCAAAACGAAGGAATTCGCTCAACGGCAGCAACACATAAGCAGCGCCCACAAATCCGAGTGCGAGAAGCACCAAGATAAAACCGCTGTTCAAAAAAAGATCGAGTATCTTGTTGCTCTTGGTCCGTTGGATACTGTTAATGAGGGTGAAAATCAACAACAGAACAATGGTGACAATAGAAACCGCAGCGCTGCCGCGGAGCAGTTGAAATGTGAACATGAAAACACTGACAACAAACCACAACAGCAACCGCTGTCGCATAAACAAATGTGCAAAATAGAGAATGACCGGCAAAAGGGTTAATGAAAGCACAGGATTGATCTGTGAATGAGCGATATCGAGAAGAACCTGCGGCGCAAACAACAGGGTGAGAGCCGAAAAAGCTGCGGCTGCAGGATGTATTCCGAGCAAACGCAACAGCAACACCGTAAAGGCGCACATCATCAACAGATTCAACAATACATATATGAATGGGATGTTGGGATATAACGAGGAAAGAGGGGTAAACAACGAATAAACA
>Ga0105103_10001562_pt1 | contig 12446 bp, 10 predicted proteins | sample PPLLaktember2015_2_FD_79107 | JGI IMG/M metagenome (GOLD analysis project Ga0105103, IMG submission 79107) | Freshwater sediment microbial communities from Prairie Pothole Lake near Jamestown, North Dakota, USA - PPLs Lake P7 Core (6) Depth... | ecosystem: Environmental > Aquatic > Freshwater >...
CACCCTGATGATTACAGAGGTTTTACAAAACCTTCCCTTCGGACTCCCAAAAGTCATGGTATCGTCTGCAGCCGCTCAACCAGGCCTTTCCAACCAGTTCATAAAAACGAGCGACATTATTCTTTTTCATTCTGTGATCGAGATCTTCGGCCTCTCCGATCTTGTCAGGAACATCCTTGAAAGAGCCGCCTTTGCCCTTCTTGGGATGGTCCGTGGACCTATTGTCCCGCCTGTCATAGATAAAAAAAGGGCGGTTGCTATGACCATGATGAGCCCATGTGAAAAGTGCGCACGGTCTGTCCGGCTTGCGCTTGAGCAAGAAGGCTACCAGGTGATCGGATTTCATGCTAACGGAATTGGTGATCAGGCGATGGAGGGTATGATTGGTGCTGGACAATTTCTGGGTGTTATCGACCTCGCGCCCGGGGGCGTGGGTGAGCATCTTTACAAGTTTATGCGGGATGCCGGCCCAGGCCGTCTGGAAACTGCCGGAAGGTTGGGTATGCCCCAGGTCATATCCATGTGCGGCGTGAACCATATTACCCCTTCAAGATCAATGGCTAAGCCTGAACACCGGGAACGGAGAAAGTATAATCTCGATGCATTTCGGACATGGATTCGTATGACTTCCAAAGAACTGCGGGAAGTCGCAACGGTATTTGCAGAAAAGTTGAACAGATCAGCGGGCCCGGTAAAGATCATAGTGCCCCTCAAGGGGTGGTCTTCTGTTGACTCACCCGGCAGCCCTACCTATGATCCTCAGCAAGATGCAATATTCGTCACAGAGCTGCGACGCTCGTTAAGCAAGGAGATTGAAATTATCGAAGTGAATGCCAACATGGAAGATCCTGAATTCGCTAAGGTAATCGTAAGTGCTGCTTCTCATCTTTTCAAAACAGCGTCAGCATAAACCAGATCTCATTCCAACCCGCAATTAAACCGATACTAGCGATCAGGAAACACTATCTCTCACGGCAGTCATGTGAAGAAGCTTACGTCGTATGCAGCGTAGGTCGCTTGAAGGCTCCAGCGAAAGAAATGGTTTTACCGATTGCAGCGTTTTGAAAGGTTATTTCAATTAAATAAAAAAACATAGCCCGGACCCTCCAGGCCCTTGACGCCACTAATCGCCAAGTATCCATTAACGATTAGTGGCGAAGGACCGGAAGATCCGGGAGTCTCTTTTACATAACAAGTTTGGCGTCAGATATATTCAGTTCAAGCATCTTGGCACTCGCACGAAGTCTCACAAGATTCTTTTTGACAGCCTCAATGTCGCCCCCAAGTTTTTCAATTTCCTTGGCAGCCTTTTTTATCTCCTGAATCTTTGCGTCGATTTCATCAATTTTGTATTTTTTTGCCATGATCGTCTCCTCCTTGTCTTAGTGTGGTCTCAGGTCTTTAAATCTCTTTGCTTTGAGCGCGTACCGTGGCAGACTTTCGTAGGGATGGATCTCTATTTTATATCCGAGGTTTGTCTTAACCCTGAGTTGATCTTTCAACCGGTTCAGAATTTCGGCTTCCCGTTTTTCAAATCCTGGCTTAATCTCAATCTTCAGCATAATATCGTCAATGTCACCTTTCTTGGTTACTACGACCTCATATTCATCGCTCAATTCAGTGAAGCTTCTCACCACCTCTTCGATAGCTGTTGGTGCCAAGAGAACACCCTTTACTTTCGTAATGTCATCAGCCCTGCCAACTACACCACCATCAATAATCCTAAAGGTACGACCGCATTCGCACTCGTAATCAGCCCAACGGATAACATCTTTCGAGTCAAAACGGATACACGGCTTCGCTTGACGGTCAAAAGCGGTGATAACCATCTTGCCATTCTTCATAGGCTCTTCGATGATCTCGCCGGTTTCAGTATCTTCAATCTCCACAAGGAAGAAGGCTTCGTTGATATGGAGACCTCTCTGCGCAGTGCACATGTAGCTCCAGGCACCTATCTCAGTAGCGCCTATATGGTCATATACCTTTGCGCCCCAGGCTTCCTCTATGCGTTTCTTCGTAGTGGGAATGCTCGCACCAGGCTCACCGGCACAGGTGATTCGTTGAATTCCTATGGACCTTGGATCAATCCCTATTTTTCGTGCTGTATCAGCCATGCCGAGAACATAGGTCGGGGTAGCTCCGAAGGCTGTACACTTGAGTTCCTGCATTTTCATGATCCGTGCCTCTGTGTCAAGGACACCACCCGGGACTACCTCGCAGCCAAGTTTTTCTGCTGCATAATGAGCAGCCCAGAAGGCAACGAATATATTGTAGCCAAAAGGGATAAACATACGGTCCGTATCCCTGTAACCCTGGGCATAGAGAATGTAAGCCCAGCATTCAGCCCACCATTCCCAGTCCTGCCAAGTGTCAGCCTGGTAAACCGGTGTGCCGGTGGTACCGCTTGTCTGCCTGAACTCTGTCACATCCTGCAAAGGAACTGCAAGCATGTCGCCGTAAGGAAATGGAGGCCTGTTCTGGACATCCCTAAGCATGCCCTTATCGGTCTTGGGCACCTTTTTGATATCGTCATACGTCTTGATATCTCCGGGCTCCATACCGGCATCCTTATAGAGCTTTTTGTAAAAGGGTGAATTCTTGTATGCCCATTCAAAAATCCGTTTGAATTTTTTGACCTGAAGTTCCCGGAGCTTTTCACGGGGCATCGTCTCCATGATCGGATTCCAGTAAATACTTGCATTTTTGGCCATCGAGTCATCCTCCTTCATATTTTCTTCCTGAAAATGACGCACGCTACGCCAATTGATCAGGGTTTTAAACAGAAATTAATTTTCCTGAATACTTCAGATCGTTTGGGCATCTCCCCTAAAAAATAACAACTTACAATCAATGTGTAAGCACCGGGGCAAAAACCATAATGACTGCATAAATGAATCTGGTTATCGCCTCTAAAGCTCTAAGGTCGTTCAGTGTAAGCGTTTAATAAAATATCTATAACGTATAGTTTGCCCTTTTGCAAGGCAATAAGAGTCAATTCTTCTTATGGTTGAGGGATTGACTCTTTATGATGCATTTTCTCTCAAGCTTAAGCATCTGACGCCACATGAGAGATTTCCAATGACTATAATATAACAGCGTTTTGTCCCTTCGATACCCTCCTTCGTCCTAAAGTTTGGATGTAATACCCTTAATCAGATAAGGGATTTCCACCCTTTTGGTTGGGCATAGTATCTTGCTCTGATAATCTGAAACATATTTTGATTTCAAGGTCCTCGTAAGGTTCCGGTAATTGTCCGTGGCAATTGCTTTGGCAATATCTTCAATCCTTGGACCTGTACCTTCCACAAGGATAAAAGGACCGGAGCCGATGACCACTTTCCAAATATTTGTTACTCGTATCCCGACTTCTTCCATCCTGGGAATAAATTCATCTTCAAGGAACTTACGATAATCTTTTTCCATACCAGGGAGAATATTAAAGTACTGATTAAATTTCCATACGTCGAACTGCATTTCATATTTGTCGATCTTGATTGGCCCATATGACTTGTACAACCTGCTGTTATAATTTCTGATCAGAGGAAAGAGTTCTTCCATAAGGTCTGAATACTCATCAGATGTAACAGCCTTTTGAAAACCAAGGAGATCCTCGGTCGTAGATACACCCACAATACGTGGGCCGGCACCAACTACCACGTAATATGCGCCGGTAATCCTCAAACCCGTTTTTTGATACGTGGGAATATATTTGCCGAGAATAAACTCCTCATATTTCTTTTCAACGTTTTCAACTACATCCCAGTGTTGTGCAAAGAGTATGGCCATAATACCTCCTATTTTCTAAACAGCTGAAGCATAAGGTCAATAACGTATTCCTCATCTTTTTTCGCTTCTTTTTTTGTATACTTTGCCCCCCTGGCCTGAACCCAGAAAATGTTCTCCGGGAAGGAGAATCTCTGGTCAACGACCCATTCCATATCTTGGGGAGCACCGAAATGTTTTTCAACGTCCTTGGCAATTCTCACTATTTCGAGTATTTCGCTATCATCAAGGCAAGCAGTGTTTTTAAGGTTTTCAGGGATATCCTGAACTCCTGTTCCGCAGTCGGCATAGGCAACCATTTTTGTCTTCTCTGCAACGCTCCTTGATTCTATACACATGTCATTCTTGTGTATGATGAAAGAATCAGGGGTAATTTCCCCACTCACAACGCTTTCCCCAAGACCGAAATTGCCCTCTACTATGGCCCGATCAAGATCGCCAGCGCTAGGCAGGACTGTTAGTATGACGCCAGCGCTTTTTGCCTCGATCATCATAATCACAGCAATTCCAATAGGTGCCCATGAAATAGCCATTTTGTTTTGTATTCTAAAGACGATGGCCCTTGTTGTAAAAGCGCTTGCCCAAACCTTTTTTACATTTCTGATGATCTCCGACGTTCCTCTTACATTCAGGTAGGTTTCCATCTGGCCAGGCATGCTCACCGCTCCGCTTGAACGAACTGCACAGGGAACATCAGGAATACCTGTCTTCTTCTGCAGCTCGGCATAATATTCGGTAATATGTCCAGCCAGGCCGGGCGGCATATCGGCTGCCTCTATGGCTTCCCTTATGTTCGCGCTCATCTCTATCATTCTTCCAATCTCTTTGTCCACATCCAGCCCAGCGTTGATTTCTTTTTCAACTATCTGAGACACCTTCTCCTTTAACCCTGTTTCTTCCATAAAGGTTTCATAGGCCTTAACGGAAAGGGCAAATCCATAGGGAACACGAAGTCCAATTTTGACAAGTTCACCAAGGTTGGCACATTTCTTACCCACCATGTCATTGTATTCTTTGGACAGCTCATCGAGCCAAAAGATTTCCTTGCAATCCATGTCCATATATGTTCTCCTCAGAAACTCATTATGTCCCTCCCCAAGCTTACCCTGAGACGAAACGGGAATCTTGGGGAGGGAATTGGTCCATTTCCTTCACAGATTACTTATCGAGAATATAAATAGCACCCATATTTGCATCCAGCCTAATCCTCATCCCGTCCTTCAAGACCGTCGTACCTTGAAATGTGTTCATCACAACGGGTATGCCATATTCCCTGCCGACGATTGCAGCGTGGGAAAGGCTCGCGCCTCTATCGACAATAACACCTCCCAGGATTGAAAAGACAGGGGTCCAACTTGGAGAGGTGGTAGGCGCTACCATAATATCTCCTTTTACAATTTTGGATAGTTCTGCCTCTGTCCAGACAACCTTCACAGTGCCTTCTACGGTACCCGGGGACCCGCACACGCCGAAGAGGTCAGCCTTGAGTTCAGGTCTTGCTACAGGCATCGAGCCCACGACCACCTTCAGGGCAATCGGGTCCATAGACCCCACTAACCCTCCCATCGCGTCTTCGAAAGTAAAGCCCTCTTTCATAAATGCGGGCACAGGGGGCTGTGCGCACCATTGCTTCCAATCTGCTTTTCTTCGCTCCACGAGGGGGCGGAGATTGAACATGCCTGGATTGATCCCTGCTCTCCTCACCTCATCGGGGATCAGAAACAGGATGTCATCCCGGGTATCAATTGCACCTTCCTTAGCAAACCGTGCACCCACACCCATGACGCTCCGTCTGACCAGAGCATGGGCGTAAAGGTCGAGGTAGTGGTTGTGCTCTTCACTGAACCAGGAGCTGTCCTGCGCAAGTTTCATTATCGTCTGGAACCAACCTCTCTGTTCAGGGGCTATCTTCGCAAGGATCTCCTTTTCGGTAGCGATTCTCTCGGCCTCAAGTTTCTTCCTGTCTTCATCGAGGTTGTAACTCATTCCCTTCTCAAGGGCCATTTTGATCACGGCGAAAGCAGGAGAAGGTTCCTCAAGCCATGTAGGGACATTAATCTCTGCCATCCTTTCCAATCGCCATCCTGCTTCCTTTTCCATAAAATCGTCGAATGTCTTGAGAAATTCCTTTCCCTTCGGCGACTGCAAGAGTGCAGTTTTCATATTTGCCGCCTCGGTAGAAAGAAACATATCTTTCAGTCCCATGCTATCAGCCAGCTTAGCCAGATCAAAGAGGCCCTTGTCCACCTGGAAGCACTTGTTATCAAAACCACTCATAAGCTTGTGGAATTGTGGACTTGAGTCATCAAAACCCAGGAGCTGCTTGGTCATCTGTTCAAAGAGCACGAACGCCGTGTAGACACCATACATCATGTACATGTGAATTTCCCACATGCGCCTGCATGTATTTATTGTCTCTTCAAAGTTCTCGAGAAGTTCAATGTTTGTAGCTGTTTCCAGATTGAGTGCTTTCAGTTTGTCGTATTTACCCACAATCTCATTTACAAAACCTTTCCACATACCGGTGAAATCCTCGAGAAAGGGCTTTATGGCAACCCTGAATCGCTCCTCTCTTGCTTTTCTCTCGTTAGGGTCTTGAACAATGAGCAAGGCCAGGTAGCCGCCTCCGTCTTTAAACCGCCAGTCCCATCCTTTTACTGTGGGTAAAGAGAGTTTTTCGGCGCCGTACTGCATACCATGACGGCAGAAGTTGACCCAGAACCAGCCGAACATAGGCGTCCATGGCGGCACTGAGTGCGTAGCATCCTGGAACCATGCAGGTGATATCTCAAAATCCGCAACTTCATCAAACTCTAAACCCGGAACGCAATCATAGATTTTCATAAAACTACCCCCTTTTTTATTTGATGTGGTGGAACAAATCTCCCCTAGTGCATCGCTCTTCCGCCATCCACAAGGACGGTTTGTCCGGTGATGAAGTCAGCATCATCAGAACAAAGAAATAGCGTAGCTCCCACAATGTCTTCCGCCTTACCTACCCGTCTGAGAGGCGTCTTAGATGTATCGTATTTTTCTACAGAGGCAATAGTCCTGCTTGCTTCAGTATCTGTAAAACCGGGGGCAATAGCATTGATGCAGATATTATGCGGCCCGAGTTCGATGGCAAGAGCCCTCGTTAGCCCAATAACAGCGCCTTTTGTTGCCACGTAATGGACAAACCCTGTGGACCCTGTAAAAAAGACCTCTGACGTCATATTAACGACCTTGCCCTTGCCTGCCTGTTTCATATAAGGAAACACTGCGATTGTGGCAAGCCATGAACCTTTAACGTTCACATTCATAGCCTGGTCCCACTCATCCTCGCCTATCTCATAAAAAGGCCTGCGCTCAAGACCAAAATACACAGCTGCGTTATTAATCAGAATATCAATTTTTCCGAATCTGTCAATAGCAAATTTTACCATTTTATCACAATCGGCCTTGGATGTAACATCAATCTGCAGGTATTCTCCCTCAGCCCCAAGGGATCTAACTGATTTTATCGTTTCTTCCAAACCCTGTATGTCTTTACGAGTAACTGCAAGGACCTTTGCTCCTTCCCGGGCAAGTCCTTCACAAAAAGCCCTTCCAAGACCCTTAGCGCCACCCGTAACAATTGCGACCTTTCCCTTTAAATTTACCATCGTTAAACCTCCTTTCGCTGAACTTACAATCTCATATATTTCTATTTATTGGGGCTTACGTCGCCCCCTCCATCCCGCCAAGCGGGACTGAGCCTTCCCTTCTCGCACGAGAGCGTGCTAGTTATTAATCCCTGCACCTTTAATCCTTTAATCCTGCCTTATTACTATTGGAGCTTGACCACAACTCCGCCTTCATCAATTCCTAATTCTCGCGCAATTGGCTTACACTTGATCTTAAGCATAAAGGCAGCTTTCTTCGAACCGATTTCACCGTGTAAAGCTTCATAGCTTCCAGTCCCCTTGGCTATTATAAAATCACTCGATTCGAACAAGGCTGCCAATGAAGGATCCATCTCATAAGGAGCCATGAAGCCAGGGACGGTCACTACTTCATCCGCCAGGCTCTCAAAGCCAAAAGCATTGGCATCATTCATGGTGGCATCCTCAAAAAAGGTCTGTTTTTTCACAACCAGGGTCACCTTGGGTCCCAACTCCTTGACTTGTTGTATGACGAGGGAGTCAAACCCAATTTCACCTGCATTATCTGTCACGTAGAGTACATGACGGGACTCTTTGATAACCCCGAGAAGATCGCCAATCATAGCTGTGTCAATCCCATGATTCATGAGGTCCCGTATCTCCTGAAATGTGTAAGGACTTGAAGGGGCATTGAGGGGAGCCACATTGGCTGCGGCGGCAAGCATGCATGCCCTGGCAAACCGGTCATTTGGTGTTTTTCCTAGCCTGACATACTCCATGGCCTCCGGCAGGATTTTCTTTGCATTTTCGTTGCTTGCTTCCTTTAGCTTCTCATAGTGCTCCGCAAGCCCTTGCGTAAACTCGAAAACCTTATGAACCGTGCTGTTGCATAGAGAACCCAAGTTAGCCACGGGTGAAACATCGTGAACAAGAACCCCGACAATGCTTCTTACGAGTCGGGCAATTTCTACATCAGGGGTATGTGGCGCCGCCCTCTCAAATACCCAGTGAACAAGGCAGGCGCCACATTCCGGATGAGGTTTCATTCCTACCAGCCACGCTCCTCCCAAGGTTTGTATTTGAGATTGAAGTCCTGGGCTATTAGTTTATAGCAGTTATAACTGCTGCCGCGACCGATACCGTGTGCGGGATGGCATGCCGAAGAGCACAAATAGTAATTCTTAATGGGCATTCGCTGTCCAGCAAGCTCTGGCATTGGTCTGTTTCTCCCGGAACACTCATAATGGGCGTCGAGAGCGCCCCACCCGCCCTGAGGCATGGTGGGATTTCTGTTGACCACATCGTCAGGTGTGGCAATCCACGCAGCAATGAAATTGTCCATGTTAACGTTAGGAGCGTATTTACCCCACTCCTCGATAAACTTAAATTCGATCTCCTTCTTCATCCTCAGCCAGTCGCGCTCGCTGAAATTTCTCCAGGGACACGTGAACTCCTCGACAAGGGCGGCGAACCTTCCTGCAGGTGCCCTGGTTTTGTCCCATTGGACGTCTGGCGCGACAAGAAGGTACAACTTATTTGCAATACCTTGCGCCCACCGTTCCTGTTGATATTTACCGCTCAAGAAGTACTCGGGGTCTGCTTCACCGAAATACAATCGTGGAACAAGCCCAAGCTGCTCATTTTGTGGATACTTCGGCGCCTCCATGAGTGCAACATTACCCCAAAAGAGCTGGGTCCTTTCGTAGCCCTTATCATCGTAAAGGGCGGCTGGTTTATCTTTCAGTTTCTGACCTTTTGCCCAAACCTCCGGAGGCCAGTTTTCCTTTCCGGCAACATCCATGGTTAACTCAGTATTCAGATCGCTGACCACGATATCGGCCAGTATCTTCTCACCGCTGAGCAGTTCAATGCCATAGGCCTTATTGTTGTCAACAAGTACCTTCTTCACCTCGTTCAGGACAAAAAATTCTCCGCCATACTGTTCAAAGGCCCTGAGCAGTGCGTGCGTAATGCTGTGGGTTCCACCGGTCACTATTGCTGCAGCATCCATGGACAGGATAAGACCCAAGGCGTGGATGTGCCAATACGGGCCAGGTCTGTCCTGTGGAAAAAAACCAGTCGATGTCTGAATGGCCCTCAGGTAAAAGGTCTGCATTTCTGGACTCTTGAAGAGCGTCGTGGCGATATGGCCCACTGTCCCGAAGGCGATATCCGGAGGTATCCCATCCTTGGGGTCGTCAGCAAGTGCCTCCAGTGGATCAGGCCCATCAGGCCACTCTGCGGGTCCTGTAAAACGGTACTTGCCCCACTCATTCCTCCACCTGTTTTTGTACCTCCGTATGATTTCCTCAACAGTGTCCCCGTCATCTTTATTGATCTTTCTTACCTGATCGATTGTGTACTGGGCTGCTTTTTCATCAAACTCCGCCCTTCCCGTCAACTTATCAACCACAGGGAAGATGGTTTTACCGAGGATGTATTCACCATTTGGATAAATCCATGCTTCATTATTCTCTGGAAAAAGATACACTAACCCATGGTCTCTCAAATCAAAGTCTGTGTAAGCCGGGTTCGTGTAAAACCGTGTAAAGTGTGCACACACATTCTGGATGAAGCCAGGCACCGGCAGTTCTTCACCGCAGGCCCCACCACCCATCTCATGCCATCTTTCGAACATAGCCGTCTTAAGCCCTGCCCTGGCAAGATAACAAGCTATGATTGTCGCATGGTGTCCGCCTCCAACTATCACTGCATCGTATCTTCTATCTGGCATATTTATTTCCCTCCTTGTTCTCTATCTTCATTACACTTCATTTCATTTTCTTGTTGGTATTGGTGGAGGCCCTTTTGGGGTCATCCCTGCTGCAGGAGCAGCTGCCTTTGGCGGGGCAGCAGGCCCTGGGCCAGTTGCTTTTGGCGCCTCTCCATGTGCTGCCGGCGCGTCATATCTAGGACCCTTCATAAAGAGAAACTTTATGCCGTTCAGGATCAGCCCCGGATTGGTAATGATCTTCTTGATTAGTTCTCGTAAGTCAGGCGGATCAAGAAAGGCCCTGACAGTCCAGTGAACCGGGTGCAGGATTTCCATCTCCATCAGCATCCTCATTGGCTCCTTGGAGCCATTGGCTGGTTCTTCCAGGGTCGCAGGAACGATGGTCGTGGTCACGACTTTCCCGATTCTTCCTGTTAATAAAGTTCGTCCTAAGCCAGTTGATCTTACAAACATGGTATCCTCCTTAAAAGAGTCCGAGTTCTTTGGCTTCTTTCACACCCCGTGCCTCCGGCCACCATTTCTGAATGCCAAGATCCTCGGCGATCTTTTCTGCAGCATTGAAGCCAGGACCGAAGGTAATCATGCCGCCAGAGTGGGTGGACGATCCGCCTACGTAAAGTTTCTTTATCGGAGTATCATGCTGACAGCAGAATTCATTAGGCCTCATGTAACCCATTTGCAGCGGAAGGTATGCACCTTGTTTGAAACATCCCTGTTTCATATCCGGGAATTTATTCTCCGTATCAAGGGGTGTGCCGATGTAATCCCATACGATTGTGTTTTTGTTCATGTTTGGGGCATACTTTTCCAAGATCTTTTTGCACCGTTCTGCATAGGGCCTCCTCATTCTGTTCCATGCCAATGCGCCCCCTTCCTTCAAATTGTACGGCGCACATTCCATGGTCATAAGGCCTATGTGTTTTACAAAGCTGTCTTTCTGACGATGCATACGAATCGGGTCATGGATGGAAGGGAAGCAACAGTTGAAACCACCATCATGGAGTTCACCTCTCTTTGATGCATCCAAGTGATTAACAATATCTTGTTCGCTTTCGTATCCCACGACATAGATGAGGGCGTTTTCAACCTCAGGATGCTTGTCGAAGATCTTAAAATGCGGTTTCTCAGTCAATGCAAGATGGACCGTGAAGAAGCTCATATCTGAGTATTCCCACTGGTCTAGCCTCGTGATCATTTCAGGGGGAAGATATTGCTTCCCCACGTATTCATAGAATGTCTGATGGGGGTTCAATGCACTGCAGACGAAATGTTTTGCCTTCAGTATTGTACCATCTTCCAGCTCCACTCCTTTCGCCTCATTATTCTCAATAATGATCCGTTTAATCACGCAGCCGCTGATAACCCTGCCCCCTTCTTCGGAGATGTATTTCCCGAGGAGGTGAGCCACGTGGTGAGAACCCATGTGTGAAAGCCGGAAATGCCAACCACGGTTTATCATGAGAGGCACGAGATATCCCAGGCCTTCAAGATCATAATCAAGACCCCACATTGTGGCGCAATAGAGCATAAGCGCCCGGACCTTGTCGTTCTCGAACCAGGCATCAACGATCTGTTTTGGTGTGTATCCAGTCAACTCATCATCCCACTTTGTTGTCGGATGGGTTTCGAGCTTTGCCACCTGCTCAAGGCTTGGCATAGGGTTTACATAGCTTGCCGGGGCAAGGAAAAGATCCATTGCTTCATCGGAGATCTTGGCAAAGTTGAGAAATGATTCTGCGTCCTTCTCTGAAAACTGTCGTATTGACTGCGCCGTTTTTTCAGGATCTTTGTAGAGGGTCAGACAGCTTCCATCCTGAAAGGGCATGACCATCTGTACGTCCGGGTAGATCCATTGCAGGTCATACCGCGTTTCGAGCTCGAAGTCACGTATTGGGGGTGCATACTCCACCATCATATGATAGATGGCGTGGCTGTCTACCAACATGCCGGGAAGCAGCAGGTTTTCCGTAGCCAAACCTCCACCGATCTCGTATCTTCGTTCCAGAATAGCAACCTTTAATCCCGCTTTCGTGAGATAACCGGCCGTGGTAAGTCCATTGGGGCCTGCACCGATAATGATGCCATCAAACTCCAATTCCCTCATATTCCGCCTCCTTACTGTTGTAATCACTCATTATTTCTATTAATTCTCTTTAAACTAAAAGCCTTTCTCGTCGCCACCATATCTATATACGTCTTCGATGTTGACAGAGCAAGACAAATTAATTTAGTATTTTCTAAGAAAAATTATTCATCACGAACACCACGCGTTTTTTGAACTCCTTATGAGCTATGAATATTAATCA
>Ga0105103_10001563_pt1 | contig 12445 bp, 9 predicted proteins | sample PPLLaktember2015_2_FD_79107 | JGI IMG/M metagenome (GOLD analysis project Ga0105103, IMG submission 79107) | Freshwater sediment microbial communities from Prairie Pothole Lake near Jamestown, North Dakota, USA - PPLs Lake P7 Core (6) Depth... | ecosystem: Environmental > Aquatic > Freshwater >...
ATCTTGGCATTGGTCACCTTGCTCGCGCCAATCACCGCGATCCCAGAGTTTGCGCTCGTTTCGACGAGATCGCCGCTCGAGTCGAACTCCACCAAGCCAAATTGCGTATTGCCAGCGTTGGGGGCCAGCACACCAGTTGCGTTTAATGTTGATCCACTAATGCTTAAACCAGTTCCCAATAAAATATCTGTTACTTGTGTAGACAATCCATTGGATCCTTTTAATTGACTTAGTCCAGTCATGTTTGCCAGTTTGGTGTTTGTAATGGCAAGAGGAGCAACGATTGGTAGGTCGGCAGTTCCACTCAGATCACCAGATAATTTAACTTTTCCTTTGACAATTGAAGTAGCATCTGGTGTAGCGTTTAGTACAGCATTATCCACATATAATTTGTTCGTCAAATGGAAGTTGTTTAGTGGTGGTAAAGGCTGAAAGATTGCACCACTCATTGTTCCGCCAGCCAATGGCAGAAAGATATTTTGGCTTGACCGAATAGCATCTAAAATATTATCATGTACAGTAAATTCCATTTATTTTTTAGCTTTTTTAAGGATTTTCCAACTAACCAATGTGATCTTTATACCCCAAGTTAGTTTGGGCAACGAGCGCTCAACCGGTGTTGAGTGTGTTTAGGTTCAGATAATAAATGATTGACATTGTATTTATAGTTCTAGCCGTAATATTTGGAACGTTGCTTTATGACAAACAAAAACGACCAAGATTCATGATTAAAGAAAACTTCACACCACAAGAGTATCCTGACTCCTGGAAGTCAGGATACTCAACGTCGCAGACCAGATCCCAAAGGGCAACGAGTAGCGACGTTGAGTACCAACCAATTGATTATGATAATAATATCGCGTCGGTTTACGGATACAAACAACAAGGTTATGACACAACTCCTCAAAATATAGTCAAAACGTGCACAGATCAAGAAGGTCTGTTGGGTGTAAACAGATGGTGTCCGTCTGCACAGGTGTCGAGCACTGGAACGAGCGAAACATCAACCAGAAGACTGGTTGGTGGAGTCAATCCAAGAACTATGATCGCTCCTATCATACCGGCTCCAATAACAGACATTACCGAGTGGGGAACTGACAACTATAAGATTCATTCGGCAACAAATAACCACAGATCGTATGATTTGTTTCTTTCCGGATTTGAATCGGTAAATGGAAACTGTATGTGTCAAGGAATGTGCCAATGCCCGACCCCAACGTCGCAGACAAGAGAAAATTTTGACACAAATTTTGTGAGTCCATATGATGTCGTAGAACAAAGAATGTCGAGACCGCAAATTTTGCAGAATTACGGAATAGACACAGTTCCGGAAAAGAGTCTATACACTTCCATAACAGATGGAAATGAATTACGTTTTATCGAAACTCAAAGATCGCGCCGACCAGAAATATCAGTTGATTATATTTCTGGGGATGATCCAAGTATGATTTACGACCCGCGTAGTGTTGGGTATTCGGATCCAAAGCGATCGTATATTGATAAAAATGGTCAAATAAAATTTTATTACGACGACATCAACGCTGCGAAAGCGCCGAATTACATAACACGAAACAAAATTGACATTTACAGCTTTGGAGAAACGACGGGCAGACTTCGCGATCCTAAAACCTTATGTGGCAATACCAATCAATTGGCGGTTGAAGAGTTTCACAAGTCGGCGCTTCTCCACAGGGCAGATCTGATGCAGTCATTGATGAGCAAACGCAACGGCGAGATGTGGCAACTGAGACAGTTCCCAATTTCTACAAATGGTCAGCGTATGCCGGGTGGTACTTCAAAAATTTAAAATTTAAGATGAGATGAGACAACCAATTACATCACCAAAAAATTGAAATTTTTAAAATGTATGTGGGACTAATAAAGATGGAAAACGTTGAGTTATCAAACTGTATCTACGAGCATATCAAAGATACTTTTTCTTATGGTCTCTTTGGAGACTTTCGGCTCGTCATCGACAAGTCAACAGGCTTCTTCAACGCAACAAAGTTATGTGACCAAGGAGGCAAAAATTATCGTAATTAGGGTCGTCTCGAAAAGTCTAAGAAAATGGTTGAGTATTACCAAAGAAGCTGCCCTTCAGATCTGAGCGGCAGCTTCTTATATGAAGTTAAACTTCAAAACAATGACAATCTTAATAAACAGATCACCGGAACTTATGTTCCTCAAGAACTTATTTTGGAGATTGCGTCGTGGGTGTCAATAGAGTTTTACGACAAGTGCAACAAGATCATCTTAAACTACTTTGTGAACGAGTTTAAGAAAATGAACAAAAGTGCACTTGAAGAAAAAATTAAGCAGGCTGAAAAGAGGATGGAGAGTTTAAGTCTAGAACATATAGAAACGGTTAAGATAAAAGATGATAAGATCGATCAGTTGCTCGAATCTAATATGCGACTAGAAAATTATGTCAGATCTCTTGGTATCTCTCTTGAACACGTAAAAGATCAGAACGATGAACTCCTTGATCGCAACAAAGGATTTTAAGTCTGCAGTGTCATGGAGAACAATAAATTCAAAAATAAATGGTTTCAAGCGCTATCAAGACAAAAGCATATTCTTACGGTGCTCAAGATATTGTTAATTCCTGGCAGTTAAATAAAAAGTATGCGGTTTACTACAACGATCGGTGGATTCACTTTGGTGATATTCGCTATGATGATTTTACGACTCATAAGGATCCGGACAGGAGGAGAGATTACAGAAGCCGAGCCTCCAAAATAACAAACAAGTATGGGGAATACACCTATAAAAATAAAAATTATGCAAATTTCTGGGCATATCATCTTTTATGGTAAGTCAAAAAACTACCCCTGATCGGTAAGGGCGCTTAGCGGCGAAGCCGTCTTGAGGTTAGTCTTTTAACTTTTTAAAAGTTAAAAGACCTGGATGCAAGTTTATATAAATCCAGCCTTGTAAATTATTGGGACATAAGTGTGCTTGAGACGTGTAATGATGTTAGCATGAGATTTTTTAAACCCTCGGAATCGCAGAGCTCGACGCCTTCGGCGTTCCGACCGGAGGTCGGGAGCTCGTCAACTGACGAGACTTGTGGAGAATCAACTCTGGGGGGATCTAGAAAGCACGGTTCGAGTTTAATTACAATGTGCTCGGGTGTAGACCAGATCTCTTCGGGATCTGGTGATCGTTGCCCTTCGGGCAATGAGCGCGACGCCTGCCCTGATCGGCAAAGCCCAGGGCGCTCAATGCCGCTCCGCGACGTTGGGTTCGGCGTGTAAAGTTTTTTAATGTTGTAAATTCTTTGATACAATGTGCGAGTTGGAATGTTAAACTGCTTTGCCGCTTGAATTATGCTGGCTTGCGAGGTTGCAACAAGATATAGTGCTGCTGTTATATCTTTGGGTTGATATTGTTTGTACCGTTTTGTCGCTTTGCGACGAACGGCGTTCACTTGGGCGCTTCGCGGTGAAGTCGTAAGCAATTCTTTCTGGATTGGATACTTATGCATTTTATTTTTTCAATTGTTGAGTCGTCAATCTGACTCACAGAGCGAATCAAAAACGTCCTTTGTGGGAAATTGTGAAACAGATTGGTGTGTCGATTAATCCGAAATGGAGTTTCTTCTCAACTCGGGCGCTCTGCGGTTAAAGTTCAAAGGACTTAAAAAATAAATTTTACAAAATGATTTTTAAAATAAAAAGTACAAGAAAATAAAATTACGATGAACAATATTAAATTGACTACTTGCGAATTTTACGTGTATTCGTGGCATCTCGACGAAGAAGACTACCAAGACACCTTCATTAGAGCATATGGATTCGACGACCAGAACCAAAACATATGTGTCAGCATTAACGGATTTCGCCCGTTTGTGTGGGTTGAATTACCAACCCACATTAATTGGAAAAATCCCGACAATAAGAATAAATTATACCTTTATTTTCGTCAAATGTTTCCGAATGTTAAGTGTACTTTAAAATTTTATAAAAAACTGTATGGGGCTCATTTAAAAGAAACGGGCAACGGGTACACACATAAGATGTTTCCATTTCTGCTTTGTTCTTCTAGCTCATTCAGAGAATTAAAATTCAACTTACCAAACAGATTAAAAAAGTCTCAACGAATTTTTGGTCTTGGAAACCTAAAGTTCTCTGTGCATGGACAAGATGCGTGTCCAAGGTTGCAGTTGACGTCGAAGTATAATTTGCCCACAGCCGGGTGGATCAAGTTCCAGGGACTAGAAATCGAAGATGAAGATGACAAGTTTACATTTGGAACACGTGAATTTTTGGTTGATTTGACTGATAAAAGATTTGATCCTATGAGTTTGATTTCAAAGTCGTCGAAGACGACTATTCCGACCCCCCTAATTTTGAGCTTCGATCTAGAGGTGAATTCGGGCGACAGTGTTACGATGCCTAAAGCTACGCGTCCTGGAGATGTGGTATTTCAGATATCGTGTGTGTTTTCGAGGCTTGGTAGCCATACTTATGAAAAGATTTTGTTATCTCTGGGCAATCCGTTAGAGCAAGCTGTTGGTGCACAGATTAGGCGTTACGACACCGAGCAAAAGCTATTGATGGGGTTTCGGGATTTGGTCAACGAAAAAAATCCAAACGTAATCACCGGTTACAACATTTTTAATTTTGACATTCCGTATTTGATGGATAGAGCAAACCACATGACAATTTATCCTCAATGGGCGCAGCAGGGTTTTGCTAAAAACCAGCCGGGTATTGCAAGAGAAATCAAGTGGTCGTCTTCGGCATACAAAAACCAGGAGTTTAAGTTTTTGGATTGTGAAGGCCGACTTTACATTGACTTGCTTCCAGTGGTTCAGAGAGATTTTAAGCTCAACGACTATAAACTGAAAACGGTATCCGCGCACTTTATTGGAGAAACGAAGGACGATTTGGAGCCGACTGGCATTTTCAAGTGTTACCGAGAAGGAATCAAGGAAGGAGAACTGGCATCAAAGTACATGTCTCTCTGCGGCAAGTATTGTATTCAAGATTCAATGTTGGTAATGAAACTGGCAGAAAAATTGAACGTGTGGTACAGTTTATCCGAAATGGCGGTTATATGTAACGTCCCAATGATCACTCTATTTACCAAAGGTCAACAAATCAAAGTTTACTCCAACCTTTATAAATGCTGCATCGAAAACCAAGTCGTACCAGAAAAAGATGGGTGTCTTGTGGCTGAAAACGAACGTTATGTTGGAGCGTTCGTTTTTGCTCCGAAGCCGGGTCTTTATGAAAACGTGGTTCCGTTGGACTTTTCGTCGCTATATCCGAGTCTTATTATAGCGTATAACCTTGATTATTCGACGTGTGCATTTGACCCGTCAATTCCCGACGAGCTGTGTCATATTATGGAGTGGGAAGATCACATCAGTTGTAAGCACGATCCCAAAGTGATCGAAAAGGCGCGTTTGACGGCTGCTATCGACGAGTTGACATCGAAGACATCGAAGACATCGAAGACATCGAAGACATCGAAGACATCGAAGACATCGAGGAAGACATCGAAATTGAAGCAAGAAATATCTGACCTTAGAAAGCAGAGGTCAGATATAACCAAAAGTTTAAATAAAAATGTAATGTGTGAAAAAAGACGTTATAGATTTTTGAAAGTGACTGAAGAAAATCCGGAATTTAAGGGTGTGTTGCCAATCATTGTCCAGTCGCTTTTGGATGCCAGAAAGGACACGAGAGACGAGATGGCGCGTCTCAAGGCACTTCTCAAGACTTGTGCTGATTCGTCGCGCAAAGAGCTTGAGACAACTATTTCTATTTTAAACCAGAGACAATTAGCTTATAAGGTTTCAGCCAACTCAATGTATGGTATAACGGGTGTTAAAGCGGGTTTATTACCTTTTATGCCAGTTGCAATGACTATTACATATATGGGTCGTAAAAATATTTTAAAAGCTGCTGAATATGGTAAAAAAAAATTTGGGGGTCATTTGATCTATATAGATACTGACTCAAACTACTTTAGTTTTCCTCAGATTAAAAATCATCAAGAGCTGTGGAACTTTGCTGTTCAAGTCGCAAACGAAATCTCCGACCTGTTTCCGCCTCCGATGAGATTAGAATTCGAAGACGCGATTTACACAAAATTTCTCATCTTGACCAAAAAAAGATATATTTACCAATCCTCATCGAAAGACGGCACTGTCAAACCAGAACTCGGAAAAAGCGGAGTTGTATTAAATAGACGCGATAATAGCACCTTTATTCGCAACATATATGAAAATATGGTCAAAATCATATTTGAAAACAAATATGCTTTAAAAATTCTGAAAGAAGAGGTTATATCGTCTTTGATAGCTGATGTGAACTCGATGTTTGCCCATCAACTGCCAATTGAACATTTTGTGATTACAAAGTCAACAGGTGATTATGGTAAGTTGGAGCCGCAGTATTTTTTAAATGATAAAGGGGTGCATCGTGCGATGATAGGTCAGTACAATGTTCCTTTTCTGACGGATGAGATCAAAGACGCCGAGGGGATCACGACCAGGCAGCAGCAGATGGACTGGTATTTGGACAAGTTGCCGGCGCATATTCAGCTGCTGGAAAAGATTAGACGGCGCGGACAAATATCGAACGAAGGCAGCAGACTCGAATACGTCATTGTAGAGACAAATGACTTGAAAGCCAAACAATCCGCTAAAATAGAGACATTAAATTATTTTACAAAAAACAAAGATATTTTAAACTTAGATTATTTATATTATTTGCATAGGTGCATTAATCCGGTAGACCAGATTTTGGATGTGGTGTTTAATTTGAGGGACTTTATGAAGAGCCATTACAACAGTCGTGTCGCAAAGAGGAAGTTAGATCTGCACCTAGTATCGTTGTTCGCTCCAAAGGTCGAGGTCGAGAAAGAATCGATGTATTTGGTGAAACGAGCGCCCAACACGTCGCGCTGCGACGTTGAACCCACAAAGTATACATTGGAAGCTCTGCCACCATCTTCTGATTGTGAGTGTGTGTTTCGCTTTGAGTGTTTAAAGGATGTCCAGGCTTTTTATAGATTCTTGAGCGTAAAGTATGGTCCTTCCTCCGCTCTCAAAACAAAATTCATTTTTAAAGACGATTATGTGTTACTTGGTGATATGTCCGAATCGCGATTGATTTCTACTATAAAACGCGAAACAAAAAAATTGAATATATTTTGAACATGATGCAGGAAGTTTCCGAGAATTCGGGTATTGCGCCTTTGACGAATTTGAGGTCATTTTAGCCTGGAGGCAGACCAACGAACTTGATGTTCCAGACGCGTTTAATAAAACCCGATCGTCGAGTTCGTGACTTCCAGGAGTCGGGATAAGACTTAAGCCTATACTTTTAATGCTTCAAGAGCATTAAAAGAGCCTTTAAAATAAAAAAATGATTTTTAAATCTGAAAACACATTATAATAAACACGATGACTCAACCAATTACCAAAATATACTCATTATTAAAGACTGTTAGAAATAATGGTCTTGAAAACGTTGGTTATACTCATGTCTCGATGGGACAAAAAAAAGGTCAATATTATCTTTCGGCAACAGATAATACCGATTTTTACGATCAATACAAGGTTTTGATGGAGTCTAACCATCCATTATGCCTGGCAGAAAAGCAAGGCGACTACATTCCGCTTTTGGGAGACGTTGATATAAAAGTCGAGCTCGAAGATACAACCCAGGTTTTTAAAGCCACTCGAACATTATACTCGACCGAAGAACTGGTTGGTGTGATTAAATGTTTTCAAAGCGCCATCCGAAAAAATGTTGTTGGGTGGAATAATGAAAGCTTAACATGTGTAGTGCTTGAAAAAAAACCATACATAGTAGACGGTTTTTTGAAGAACGGATTTCATCTTCATTTTCCATATTTGTTTTTAGAAAAAGACAAGGTTAAAAATATTCTCATTCCAAAAATAAAAGACAATATTAAAGAATTCAAGACTGGTGTCGGAAAACCGCTGTTCTGTGATTATACCGACACACCCGATGCTTTTATAGACGATGTAACAGCAAAGTGCTGGTTAATGTATGGTAGCGCAAAATCCGAGCATTTGAAGCCATACAAAGTAACATGTGTTTATGACGAAAACTTGAATACACTTGGATTGAACGAAGCGTTTACTAGATCGGCGTTTTTCACGAAAGAAGAGGAGACGATCAACGTAACAGAAGACAATGTCACGGCACTCTTGCCTCAGCTTCTTAGTGTGTCACCAATCAAAAAAACTATATTTAACGTTAAAACACCAACCGATTTAAAGGTCCCAACAAAAGTTTATTTAAAAAAAAAGTTGCGCGATATTGAAGATATTGAGGATAAAGTAACTATTCGTAAAAATTTGGATCAAGCAAAAAAATTGCTTAAACTGCTTAACCCATCAAGAGCAGACAACTACAGTACGTGGTGGGATATTGGCATAATTTTGTTTAACATTGGGCATGGATGTGAAAAAGCTTTCACGTTGTGGGAAAAATGGAGCCAAAAAAGCTCCAACTATGATCCTGATGCTTGTTTACATTTCTGGGATAAGATGGAAAGACGTGAAAGAAAAAACCTAAAAACGCTTGGATCTTTACGGTGGTATGCCAAACAAGACAATCCAAACCTATTCAATCAACTGATTGAAGCCGAACACGGACTGCATCTCGATGAAACAGACATTTCCAGTCTCGAAATCTTAACTACCGATGCCCCACTCGCCAGACTCATGTTCGATCTGTACGCGGACGAGTACGTCTTCTCTGACAACGGTTGGTACTCCTTCAACGGCATCATTTGGTCTCCAGTCAAAGTGCTCACCGAGTTCAGATTTAAGCTAGAACACATATCCAAAACCTACAAAGAAATTAAAGGAAAGATAGTGGACATTCTGTACCACGAAAACGATGATAGTGGGAATGGCACCGAAAGCAATGATGAAGACGAGGAGCCCGACTTTGAGCCTCTTGACAAAAAGACGAAAACCATTTTAACAGCAAAATACCGAGAGATAAACAAAGCTGTAAACAAGCTCGAAAACTTTGCCTCGCAGACAAGTATCTTAAAGATGTGCGAGGTGTTGTTTTACAACGAAGATTTTTCGGAATTGTTGGATGACAACCCCCTGATTATCGCGTTTAAGAACGGCGTCTTCGATTTCGAAACTCTGGCGTTTAGGAAAGGCCAGCAGGCCGATTATGTTTCCAAAACGCTGGATATAAAATACGACGAAAAGTTGACCGATGCAAGTCCGGAAATCGAAAAACTGCAAGACTTTTTGGAAAAAATTTTTCCAGATAAAAACGTCAGAAACTATTTTATTGATCAAACATGCGAAGTTTTTCGCGGCGGAAACAGAGACAAAATCGCAATGTTCTGGACTGGAAACGGCAACAACGGAAAATCTGTCACCCAGCGACTTTTTGAAACGATGCTGGGCAAAAAACTGGCCATCAAACTGTCTACAAGCGTTCTAACAGAAAGAATACAACCCGGCAATCCCAACCCGCAACTTACCAGATTGCGGGGAGGTGTCAGATGGGGAGTGTTTGATGAGTGGGGTAAAACCGAACAAATTCTAAGCGGCTCTCTGAACGTGCTAACTGGCGGAGACTCGCTTCCTTGCAGAGACTTGTTTCAGAAAGGAGCCGACAGTAGCGATTTCACGCCCATGTTTAAAATGTTGTGCATTTGCAATGAGCTGCCATGCTTAAAAGACGCAGTAGATGCCACATGGGACAGGATTCGCATCATTCCCTTCGAGTCCAAGTTTGTATCGCGCGAAAAGTGCCCTCCCACACCCGAGGAACAGAGCGCTCGGAAAGTGTTTTTGTGCGACACCGAAATTACCAACAAAGGACGCATGAAAGAGCTGGCCAAAGCCCTCGGCTGGTATTTGATCCAAGTGTTTGTCAAAAAAGAGAGGTCCCGGTTAGACGGCACATACCAACCGACCATACCAGACAAGGTGAACGACGCGAAGCTCAAGTACCAAGCCAAGTGCGACATCCTAGCTTACTTTATGGAAGACACCTACATCAAGACAAACAACGCAGAGCACAAGATTATGTTCGACGATATGTACGTCAGCTTCAAAGGCTGGTATTTGAACTCGTTTTCGGGCAAAATGATAACCTTGAATAAACACGAATTCATAGAAATGGTTAAAAACAAGTACAATCTGTCAGATAACGATAAAATGCTTAAGGGATATACGTGGAATCGTCGTTACGATGAAGATGACGAGGAGTAGCAAGCAAGTAAAGGTTTTTATGGTCTAAGACTATAAAATCCAAAGTTTAGATTTTTGAAGAGAGACGGACACTTCGCTTCTTAAAAATTTTATATTCTTAAGAACATAAAATTTTTTGCACCGATTTTTAAAGTCAATTCCAAACATCGCCAAAATTACTAATATACCGATCCAAATAACAAAAAAGCTGAAATTAACCACACAATATATTCATTTAATTTTAATTCGTTTCTTACTTTTGGAAAGTTTAAAAGCAATACCAAACCAGTTGCTATTAACACAAATATGTTAAATGTTGATTTTTTGGGCTCAGTACCCAACGGTGAATCGGTACTTGTTGTAAACCTTTCAACCACAACATTATCAAAAGGTTCTAATAATTTTTTTGTATATTCAAAATCTTGTAAGTTGAGTGGTTCTTCTTTGACCATTTTTAAACTGTTTATGCTATCGCCGCTCATTTATTAATTGATCGATCAATAGAACGAAATGTTGACAGACGCGTCATCAATCATTTGTTCTACGACCATCATCAAGTTGGCTCCCCTACTGATGATGATAGGTTCCTCAAACTCTTTTAAAACGTGTCCCAGCTGAACATCTTTTTCAATTACATATTCGCTTTTTATTTCATTGTCAATCATAAAATACAGTTTTGTCGGATTATACTCGCCTAGTTTCGGCTGGTCTCCGATTTTATATTTATATGGAGATGTTGAAAACCCAACTGACGTGATATGTATTTCTTGGGGGCAAATAAAACCAGGATTGAAAAAAAACGTTTTTTTAATCATAATCTGACCCTTGGAAAAAATATGATGAGATTTTGTTTCCGTTTTTAGCCTTTGAATTTCTCCCTCCTCTATTTTTCGGTCTACATAACCTTTAGTTGCTGCATCTGTTATTTCTTGTGGTGATGTTAGGTTTTTAATGTTGTAAAAGTTCATATCCAAGTCACAGTTTTTAAAATGTACCGAGTTGAATGTTTCGGACAGTTTGGAGAAAATCCAATCTACGTATTCTTTGTTTACGGCGTCTAACTTTGCTTCAGGAGGCTTTAAAATATTTAGCGTTCCAGTAACCACATCGCCCGTTTTTTTAACACAGGATTCAAAAGAATCCTGCAGTTGAGCTAAAAGCGTCATCAAATTTGGTTTAATATCTTCATTTTCAAAGATTTCAAAACGTGGTTTGATCAACTTTTCAAATTGTAAATCAATGTAAGTTTTGACATCTGTGGGGTCTTTTTGAATATTCTGAAAGATTGGTGGAATAAACGAACATGTTTTATTATCCATTTATTTACTTTGAAACTCGAACAATAATTACTTTTTCTAGAAATGCACGGCACCCAACGTCTTTCATCTGAGTCCGATTCGATCTAGCTAGTTTGCACCCGATAGGCAAAGCCCATCAGAGCGACGTTGGATATTAATTAAGTCGTTTAATGTAAACAAAACTTAATACGGGACTAGTATTAGTCATTATTCGAAATTCGTAGACTAAATTATTTGTACGATCAAATATTGTTCCGGTTGCCCAATTTCCATTAACTTGCCCAGTCCAACCAAAAGGATGTGTTAATGTTGTAGTAACAGTTACTCCCACCCTACTAGAACCAAATACTGCATCTGCAGCAAATGCAGTTAGAGCGGAAATATTTGCAGTAATCGTTCCACTTACAGTTGCAATTTGAAATCCCTGACCCCCCGTTAATCGAGCAGTTAGCTTAATGTTATCCAAAGTAACTGGTGTATTTAATGCCACGAACTGTATAATTTCCGACGGAGAAAGTACATTTAAAGTGGGACCAGTCATGCTTAAACCAGTTCCTAAAGATATATCAGTAACAGCACCAGAAACTGTTCCCTTCAGAGTAGAGTTCGTACCTGGATTAATTTTGGCATTGGTCACTTTGTTTGCTCCAATCACAGCAATGCCCGAGTTCGTGCTTGTCTGCGCGAGGTCCCCGCTCGAGTCGAACTTCACCACTCCGAACTGCGCACTCCCCGCTTTCGGGATAGTAGTCGTATCCACGTTTAGAGTGGTACCTGCCATACTTAGTCCGGTACCAAGTGTGATATCGCTCACAGCCCCCGAAGCCGTTCCCTTCAGCGTGGAGTTCGCGCCTGGATTAATCTTGGCGTTTGTGATCGCGAGCGGCTTCACCAAGGCAATGCCCGAGTCCGCGCTTGTCTGCGCGAGGTC
>Ga0105103_10001565_pt1 | contig 12425 bp, 11 predicted proteins | sample PPLLaktember2015_2_FD_79107 | JGI IMG/M metagenome (GOLD analysis project Ga0105103, IMG submission 79107) | Freshwater sediment microbial communities from Prairie Pothole Lake near Jamestown, North Dakota, USA - PPLs Lake P7 Core (6) Depth... | ecosystem: Environmental > Aquatic > Freshwater >...
AGGAATACGTAAGGTATACTGGGTATCCAGGAGGACAAAGAGTTGAACTTGCAGTGGATATTTTAAAGAAAGACCCAAGAAGGCTTATTGAAACTGCAGTTAAAGGCATGCTTCCAAAGAATAAGCTTGCTAATGCAGTAATTAGAAATCTTCATGTGTATACTGGCACTAATCATCCACATGAAGCCCAGCAACCAAAAGAATTGATTTTAAATACAATTAAATAAGAATTATGGAAGTTGTTAACGCACTTGGCAGAAGAAAAGCAGCTATTGCAAGAATCTATATTAACGACGGCAATGGACAAATTTTAGTTAACAATAGGGATGTTAAAGAATACTTCCCTTTTGAACAACTTCAATATATTGTATCGCAACCACTAGCTTTAACTCAAACCGAAGGTAAATACGATATTAAAGTTACCTTATTAGGTGGTGGTGTTAAAGGTCAGGCTGAAGCAACACGTTTAGCTATTGCACGGGCTTTGGTTAAAATGGATCCCGAGCATAAGATAATCTTGAAAGCGAACAAAATGATGACCCGCGATCCGCGCGAGGTGGAAAGAAAGAAACCAGGACAGCCAAAAGCAAGGAAAAGATTCCAGTTTAGCAAGCGCTAGTTCTTTATTTTGTTTAGAATCTAAACTCTGGGGATTTCTGAATTTTCAGGACTACTTCAGGGTTGATAATTATAGAATGTAAACAAGTTATAAATTATGCCTAGAACAAATTTTAATGAATTATTAGAAGCAGGTGCTCATTTTGGGCATCTCAAAAGAAAATGGAACCCTCATATGGCCCCCTACATTTTTATGGAGCGCAATGGGATACATATTATCGATTTGCATAAAACTGTTGCTAAGCTCGATGAAGCAGCTGCAGCATTAAAACAAATTGCAAAATCAGGTCGCAAAATACTTTTTGTAGCTACAAAAAAGCAAGCAAAAGATATAGTTGCCGAACAGGTAAAGAAAATTAATATGCCTTATGTTACTGAGCGTTGGCCAGGGGGTATGCTAACTAACTTTCCTACAATCCGTAAGGCGGTTAAAAAAATGAGTTCCATCGATAAAATGGCAACAGATGGGACATTCGACAATATGTCGAAACGTGAAAAACTTCAAATAACACGCCAGAGGGCTAAACTTGAAAAAAACTTAGGTAGTATTGTTGACCTTACACGTCTTCCGGCTGCTATGTTTGTGGTTGATATAACCAAAGAAAACATTGCAATTAGGGAAGCAAACAGGCTCAATATACCAGTTTTTGCAATGGTCGATACTAATTCCGATCCATATCTTGTTGACTTTGCCATTCCTGCTAACGACGATGCTGCCAAATCGATCTCTTTAATTTTAGAGAAAGTTTGTGACGCAATCCATGAAGGTTTGGAAGAAAGAAAACTTGAACGCGATAAAGAAGGTGTTTCAAAAGATGAGGAAGAAGATGAAGGATCAAAAAAATCAAGAAAATCATCTAAGAGAAAACCTAAAGTTGAAGAAGAAGTTGTTGAGATGGAAGCTTCGGAGGAAGCCATAGAAGCAGATTTGGAAGAAGTAGGTGAAGAAGAAGTTGAAGAGGAAGAAAGTGACGATGATCAGCTTGATGAAGTCAACGACGAAGGTATTAGTGAAATTGAAGAAGAAAAGTAAAAACTGAAAAATTTAAAATAATGGTCCAGATATCAGCTGCAGATGTTAGCAAATTACGCAGGATTACCGGAGCAGGAATGATGGATTGCAAAGTTGCACTTCAGGAAGCTAATGGTGATAATGATAAAGCTATCGAAATAATTCGTAAAAAAGGACAAACTGTTGCAAATAAACGTGCCGATCGCGAAGCAAGCGAAGGTGTTGTACTTGCAAAAATTGATAATTCAGGGAAACTTGGAGCAATGATTGTACTTAATTGCGAAACTGACTTTGTTGCAAAAAATCAGGCTTTTGTGAAATTAGCACAAGATATCCTTGATAAAGCACTTGAAGCAAAACCTGCTGATCTTGATGCTTTAAAACAAGTTTCATTGAATGGTAGGGCTATTAATGACCTTATTATTGATCAGATTGGTATTATTGGTGAAAAACTTGACCTTGCCTATTTCGATAAGGTTGAAGCAGCTAAAGTTATTTCATACATACATCCAGGGAACAAATTAGCAACTTTGGTTGGGTTTAATGAAGACACTACTGAACAGATTGCTAAAGATATAGCTATGCAGGTTGCTGCTATGAACCCAATTGCTGTTGACAAAAAAGATGTTTCAACAAATGTTGTTGAAAAAGAGCTTGAAATTGGACGTGAATTAGCACGCAAAGAAGGCAAACCTGAAAATATGCTTGATAAAATTGCTGAAGGCAAATTAAACAAGTTTTATAAGGAAAGTACTCTTCTAAACCAGGAGTTTACTAAAGATAGCAAAAAAACTGTTATCCAATATCTTCAGGATAGTAGTAAAAGTCTTACTGTTACCTCATTCTTAAGGTATACTTTATCGAACTAAGAAAAATATAACAATAAAAAGAAAGAGGACTTTTATAGGCCTCTTTTTTTTTGACTTAATTTTAAAAATTATAAAGTAAATTCGTTTCAACTAAAAAAATTTGAAATGCAATATAAAAGGATACTTTTAAAGCTTAGCGGCGAGGCCCTTATGGGCAAACAACAATACGGTATAGATAGCGAAAGGCTTATGGAATATGTAAGTCAGGTTAAAGATGCAGCCGATTTGGGAATTGAGATTGGTATTGTAATAGGTGGCGGAAATATTTTTCGGGGTATGACAGGGGAAAAATCTGGATTTGATCGCGTTAAAGGCGATTATATGGGAATGTTGGCAACAGTAATCAATGGATTGGCAATTCAGTCTGCAATTGAATCAATTGGAGGTAAATCAACTCTTATTACTGCCATCGAAATGTCTCCGGTAGGAGAGAGGTATTCAAAAGAAAAAGTTAAAAAAGCTTTCAAAAATAATGAAGTAGTGATATTCAGTTTTGGTACAGGAAATCCTTATTTTACCACCGATACAGCTGCAGCGTTAAGGGCAGTTGAGATTGAAGCCGATGTCCTTTTAAAAGGGACCCGTGTCGACGGAATATATACAGCCGATCCGGAAAAAGACCCAAATGCAGAAAAGTTCGATAAAATAACTTTCTCCGATGCTTACTCGCGTGGCCTTAAAATAATGGACTTAACTGCAATTACACTTTGTAGTGAAAATAATTTGCCCATTGTTGTTTTTGATATGAATAAAAAAGGCAATTTGATGAAATTACTGAAGGGAGAAAAAATAGGTACAATTGTTAACAATAAGTAAGCAGTCATAATTTGTTTGTGGTTAAAATTATTTTCTATTTTTGTTTTTCTGAATTTAATTTAAACTAATATGGAAGAAGAAGTTCAACTGCAATTGGAAGACACTACAGAAAAAATGCAGAAAGCTGTAAACCATCTTGAAGAAGAATTGCTTAGGGTACGTGCCGGAAAGGCCACGCCTAACCTTCTCGATGGAATAACAGTTGATTATTATGGAGCATCAACTCCATTAAGCCAGGTTGCTAATATCAATACCCCCGATGCAAAAACCATTGCTGTTCAACCATGGGAAAAAACCATGATAGGGCCCATTGAAAAAGCAATTATGGCCGCAAATATTGGCCTTAATCCAGCTAACAATGGTGAAATTATCAGGTTAAATATTCCTCCATTAACAGAGGAACGAAGAAGGGAACTTGTGAAACAAATAAAAACGATGGGTGAAAACACTAAGGTTAGTATCCGCAACGCCCGCAGGGAAGCTAATGAAGCTTTCAAGATAATGAAAAAGGATGGCCTGGCCGAAGATCTTGAAAAGGATGCTGAAATAAGTGTCCAGAATATTACGGCTAAATATTCTGACAAAATTGATAAGCTTATAGAGTTGAAGGAAAAAGAAATAATGACAATCTGATCGATATAATATTACTCCATAATAATAAGCCACATTTAATTAAGTGTGGCTTTTTTCTTTATCATTGATGATAATCTTACCTGCTCTCAAGAATATTCAATAATTCATCAAGATTTGGAGTAAGAATTATTTCAGTTCTTCTATTTTTTTGTCTTGCCTGGGTAGTTTTGGCATTATCAATCGGCATATATTCACTCCTTCCTGATGAAATTAGCCTTTTTGGTTTAATGCGTGTCCCATCAAGTAAAATTCGGATTATTGCATTGGCACGTTGAGTGCTAAGGTCCCAGTTATCTTCAAACTTTGCCCCAGGTATTACAGGAACATCGTCAGTGTGACCTTCGATAGTGATATTAATATCCGGATTTTGCCCGAGGACAACAGCCAATTTTTTTAAGGCTGAGATCCCTCTTAGATCAACCTGTGTACTGCCACTGCCAAACAATAATTTTTCTTCCAAAGAAATATAAACTTTTCCATTTTTCTTTGTAATACTTAGTCCCTGGTTTTCAAAACCTAAAAGGGCCGCAGTTACTTTTTGCTTTAATGCATCAACAGCCGAATCTTTTCTGGACAAAGCCCTTTGTAATTCAATTAATCGGGAGTTTTTATCTTCAAGTTCCGATTTTAGCATGTTTAGCTGGTTTTGTTCCTTTTCCAGTGTAAGTGAAAGTTGGTTTAACTGGTCTTCGCGTTTGTACAAATCACGCTGTGTATTGTCAAGCTGTCCTATCAATTTTTTTGTTTCTGTTTCGCTGCCACTAATAAACGATTCATGCTGGGCATAAAGCTCATTATACCTTTTATCGAGTTGATTGTACGTGCTTTTTAAACTATTTAACTCTTCGGCATTGGCCCGGCAATTATCTTCTGTTCTTTCTCTTGCCTCTTCGGCACGTTCAAGGTTAGCTTTAAGCTCTGTATTTTCAACAGTCAGTTTTTCATTTTCTGATAGCAAACCGTAACGTTCATTTGAACATATGTTTTTTTCACTTTCAAGTTCCGAAAACAATTTAGGGGGAACACAAGATAAAAAGCAGACTGCAATAAAAAAATATAGGAATAATTGTTTTAATATCATTCTTGTTATTATTTAACCTAAATAATTAACTTCTTTGTGAGCCCTTTGGGGTTCATTAATTCTATTTATTATGTTGGTTAAAATTACAACATGCATACTTTCTGCTCAAACTATCTCGTCAAGAATTATTAACTTTGGTTAGTTTTTTGTTTAAGAAAGTAATGTTGAGAAAGTTTCCTTTATTGGATAATATTAATTACCCCGATGATTTAAAAAAGTTGAAAATCGAGGAATTGGTTCAGTTCAGTAATGAATTGCGCCAGTTTATTATTGATGAAGTTTCGGCTAATCCTGGGCACCTGGGGGCGAGCTTAGGTGTTGTTGAACTTACTGTTGCCCTGCATTATGCCTTAAATACGCCTTTTGATAAAATTGTTTGGGATGTTGGCCATCAGGCATACGGACATAAAATACTTACCGGGAGGAAAAATGTTTTTAATACCAACCGTAAGTATAAAGGTATAAGTGGTTTTCCAAAAATGGCCGAAAGCGAATACGACTCTTTTGGATCAGGGCATTCTTCGACATCAATATCAGCTGCCTTAGGTATTGCAATGGCCTCAAAACAACAAGGAATTAAAAGGAACGTTGTTGCTGTGATTGGTGATGGTTCTCTGACAGGAGGCCTTGCATTTGAAGGGTTAAACAATGCAGGGGCTGAAAAAACCGATTTAATTGTTATTCTCAACGATAATAATATTTCAATAGATGAAAGTGTGGGTGCAATGAAAGAATATCTTACAGATATTACCACATCACCTACTTACAACCGGTTTAAGACAGATATCTGGAATTTATTAGGGATAATTGACAGAATAGCACCCAGTGCGCGTGAATATGCGCAGAAACTTGAAAATGGTATCAAATCTTTACTTTTACGACAGAGTAATCTTTTTGAGGCATTGAAATTCAGATACTTTGGGCCGGTCGATGGTCACGATGTGCTTCATCTTGCAAATATTCTTCAGGATTTAAAGCATATCCCCGGTCCAAAATTATTGCATGTTCTCACTGTAAAAGGAAAAGGATTGCAGCTTGCCGAACAAAACCAGACCATTTATCATGCACCTGGTAAGTTCAACAAAGATACTGGGGAAATTTTTGAGATAAAATCAGATAAACCACAAGCAAGTCTTTATCAGGACGTATTTGGATATACACTTTTAGACCTTGCCCGCGAAAATGATAAAATTGTTGGTATTACACCAGCAATGCCTACCGGCTGTTCGTTGAAGATTATGCTCGACGAAATGCCGGAACGTACATTTGATGTGGGCATTGCGGAACAACATGCTGTTACTTTTTCTGCCGGGCTTGCTTCGCAAGGATTGATTCCCTTCTGCAACATTTATTCATCTTTTACCCAAAGGGCATATGACCAGATTATCCACGATGTTGCAATTCAGAACCTGAATGTAGTATTTTGTCTTGACAGGGGAGGGTTAGTTGGTCCAGATGGGGCGACCCATCATGGGGTTTTCGACCTGGCTTATTTAAGATCTGTTCCAAATATTATTGTTGCTGCCCCAATGGACGAAATAGAACTTCGAAATATGATGTATACTGCCCAACTTGCCAAACATGGGCCATTTTCGATTCGTTATCCCCGAGGGCGTGGTTCTATTATTGAATGGAGACTCCCATTTAAAGAATTAGTACCGGGGAAAGCACGCCAACTTGCAGTAGGCACGGATATTGCAATATTAACGATAGGAAATGCAGGTAATTTAGTGAAGGAAGCTCTTGATAAGCTGAAGGATTCACAGGTTAGCATAGCCCATTATGATATGCGTTTCGTAAAACCACTTGATACACAATTGCTCCATTTAGTATTTAAATCATTTAACAAAATTATTACCGTTGAAGATGGGGTGCTCAGTGGAGGTTTTGGCTCGGCTATTTTGGAATTTATGAGCGATAATGATTATTCTGCCCAAATAAAAAGGTTAGGGGTCCCTGACAGATTTATTGATCATGGGACTCAGGCAGAATTATATAAAGAGTGTGGTTTTGACCCTGATAGCATTGTTACCGTTATAAATTGTATGGTTAAACCGGAAGTGCTTTCTAATGCAGGATAAAAGCAAGTTTTATCTCGCAATAAAGAAAAATGAACCTGATTGGTCTTCCAAACCCGAAATTCTCCCAAATTCAGGATTCTGATGAGTATTAGCCTGCATAATGATTGTAACTTTTTTAGCAATTTCGTCAATCGATAAACAATCATCTTCGTTATTAAGAAGTGAGTTGCTAAATGATTGGGCAAACAATGAATTATCAGAAGCAGAACCATTACCTGATGATGAAATTACCTGGGCCGATTTTTTCGAAGTTAATAATTGGGTATGCGAACAATTAACTTCTTCAAATGGTGAACGCATAGCAACACTAAATGCAGTACCGGTAGCACAGGCATCGCTAACAACAAGCAAGTGGGTTAATGTGTTATAAGAATATAATGATGCTTTTAAAGCATTTATATTGTAATATGTAAATTCATCATCTACAATAGCATCTGAAGGGATCCAAAATCCATTTCCATTCAGGTTAATGCCATGGCCTGCAAACCATATAAATAAAGAATTAACCTGATTTGTCCTAATAAGGTCGCGCAATTCTATTGAAAAGAATCTTTCAAGTTCTCTTTTTGTAAGGTTTTTCTTTACAATTGTATTATTGATTTTATATCGATCGAGCGATTTACGTATAAGTTCAATATCAGAAGAGGTTGAATGCAAATTTGTAAATGATTTGTATTCGGCATTATCAATAAGAATAGCCCATGTTTTGCCCATCGGGCTGTCTTCGTTTAATGTTCGTCCGTCGCGAATAAATAAATATTCCTTTTCCGAAAAATTACCGTAAATATCACTAACAGATATCTTTATTTTATTTTTTTTGGAAATATCAACTGTTGCTGTAAAGCGAGGGTTAAAATCGCCAGGGGCAAAGCTGGCATTTATTTCATCGATACGAATACCTGAAATCAGGCTTTTATCAGTTATTTTGCCTTCGAGATATAAAAAATTATCTGATGTATTTAGTTTTATCAAATTATCATCGCCTACATAAGGGTTCATTAAATCGATTACAGGTGGTTGTGTTTCAATTCTGGCAATAGCAAAACTTACATTACTGATATTGTTATAAATATCTGTTGCCGAAATAGTTATAAATTCCAGTTCAGAAGCTTCTATTATGGTTTTAAATTCAGAAGGTTCAATTCCTGAATTTGAGTTGATTAGAGTGTCGTTATTGACCCGGAGAAGTTTTATTTTGCTCTCATCTGTTATATTCCCTTTTAACATGAGTTCATTTTTATCAGTCGATAAAGGAATTTCGAAGTTTCGTGTTAATGAAGGTGTTGAAATAGATATAACAGGTTTATTATATTCCTGTTGAAGCAAATAAATCTTTTCCGAGATTGAGTTTGTAAAATCAAAATCCGATTTATCGCATAAAGTCAAAAGCAATGAATAATCAGAAGCAGCTTCTTTTTTCTTTGATAGCTTTTCATAAGCAGTTGCCCTGTTATATAATGCTTTAAGGTTGAACATGTCATTACTAAGCACCAGGTTAAAATCATTAATTGCATATGTGTATTGTGCCAAATCCATATAACATTCTCCCCTTTGTAATATATAACCCATATTAGAGGGGTCAATGGAAATTGCTGACGAAATATCGTTAATGGCTTTTTGTGGATCGTAGAGTTTTTTATTAGCTAAGCTCCGGATAGCATAGGCTTCCGAATTGTTTTTATTATTTAACAATACATAATCGCACCGACCAATGGCCAATGGAAATTTATTCAGTTCAATTTGAAGCCTGGCTAACGCCAGGTATGCATCGAGTAAAAATTTATCTTTAGAAATTGATTTTTCAAAGTCTTGTTCGGCATTAATAAAATTGCCAAGTTCAAATTCAGCTTTACCTTTTATATATAAGGTATGCGCAGTTGATTTTGAGTTAACAGCTTTTTGGGCTGATTCAAGAGCTTTAATAAAATTTCTGGTTTTAAAAAATATATTAAATTGAAGGATGTATGCATCTGTAAAGCCAGGGTTTTTACTGAGTGCTTTTTCAATTGCTAATAATGCATTGTCAATGTTATCAAGTTTAAAATAAATATCGGCAGCATAATAATAATTTTGAGCTATGTTTGTTTCAAAAACAGCCGCACGCTCGAAATCGCGACCAGCTTCCGACAGCTTTTTTAAAGCAAGATATGTTTTTGCCCGGGCTTCATATGCCTCACCATTTTGAGGGTCAATACTAATTGCCTGATTATATTGGCTTATTGCGTCTTCAAAATAACCATTAATAATATATTGTTCTGCTGCTTTTATATATGTGCGCGCATTCTGAGCCATTGCATTGGTGAATGGCATTACAATTAAAAACAATATAAGTAAACGACGGCACATGCTAACTTGAAGATAAAGTGCTTTATAAGCATCCAAATGTACAAAAACATTGCCATTTAAGAGCTGAAAAACAAGAAAGTAAGATGTTATACAGCATTTTTATATTTTTTTAATCTTTAAGGAAATTAATTGATTACCAGAATTTAAGATTATACTCATTTAGTTCTTTATCTATCTTCTTTGCTCCTGGCAATAACTTCTCCAATAATTTCCAAAATGAAGCCTGATGATTTTTCTCAACTGTGTGGACTAACTCATGGAGTATAACATAATCTATCAGCTGTGAAGGGAGTCTCATAAGCTGAAGATTGAGGTTAATATTATTATCGGGGGAACAACTACCCCATCGGGAAGAGGCTCTTTTTACAGATACTTTTTTATATCGAAAATCATGCTTCAAAGCAAGCTCATGAGTTCTTTCCGGAAGATATAATTTTGCTTCTATGCGCCATGCTTCTTCTATTGCTTTTCTAACAACCATCTGAATCCGGGGATCTTCTACTGATGCATAATCGGGATACCAGATATTAATATGGCTTTTGGAAACAACTGACTTAACTGTGCTTTTGGCATGTTTTTGAATGGTAAGGCTATGATATCTTGTCTTAAATCCGGTGTCATCTTTAAAAACTGTCAATTTATTTTTTAAAACATTTTTACGATGGAGTGATTTTTTTATCCAGCTTGCTTTTTCATAAGCAAAATTAATAGCTGTTTGTTCTGAAAGTAAACCGGGAACAATCAGGATTATACCTTCTTCAGGATCAATTTTTAGCCGTATATAACGGGCAGATAAATTTCTTTTTAAAGTAACTTCTCCGATACCGTTAAGATTAAGCTTTTTATCATTAACTTTTACAAACATGTATTTAAATTACATATTGATATTTAACATAATAGCAACAACAAAAATAGTAGTTAGTATGAATTATTAATAAAATATTATTTAACTGTTTTAGTATTTTTGCGTACAATGGAAAAGATTTTACACATTGAAACTGCAACTGATATTTGTTCGGTTGCATTATCGGAGGGAGAAAAAGTATTATCGGTTCGTGAAATAGCTATGGGAAAATCTCATGCCGGGGTCTTAACAGTTTATATAAATGAGATTTTCGAAGAAACCGGTACATCTCTTTCTACTCTCGGTGCTATTGCTATTAGTATGGGGCCTGGGTCCTATACCGGTTTACGTATAGGCACTTCGGTAGCTAAAGGGTTGTGTTATGGCTTAAATATTCCTTTAATTGCTGTACCAACTCTTGAGGCTATGTATTTTGGGGCAAAAAGGACATTGCAGGATAACAATAAAGAAATGGGCCAAAGTGGGTTTTACATACCAATGATTGATGCACGACGGATGGAGGTTTATAAAACAGTTTTTGATAATACTGGAAACCAATTGGAAGAAACATGTGCTTACATTGTTAATTCCGATTCTTTTGATAGTTATTTTAATAAAGGGAAGGTTTATTTATTTGGCACAGGTGCTTCAAAATTGAAAACCATTATTAATAATGCGAATGCAGTTTTTATTGATGGATTTATTCATTCTTCGACCAATATGGTGAATTTGGCATTAAAAAAGTACAGAAATAAAATGTATGAAGATGTTGCCTATTTTGAACCTTTTTATTTGAAAGAATTTATTGCAACTACTTCTAAGAAGAATATTTTAGGGAATGTTGAAAACAGGGCATAGCATTTGATAACAGCTATAAAATATAAACATATTATCATGAAAAATCCAGGTATTATTTTTCTTATGACCCTTTTATATGTTCAGGCATTTGCAGGTGGGAATGTGCTAATTAAAAACGGTCATCAGAGCTTTAAGCATGGTGAAGAGTTGCTATATGTGTTTTCATATGGGTTTATTCAAGGCGGAACTGCAAGCATAAAGCTTAAAACAGCACACTATAATAAAAGCAGGGTTTATCATGCAAAACTAGTTGCAAAAACAATAGGGTTAACTGATAAAATATATAAGATAGAAGATATTTATGAAAGTTATTTTGACACTTCTACATGCCTTCCAATTAAATCGGTGCGAAATGTAAAAGAAGGAAATTACAGAGATTATAACGAGGTTTTCTTTTCACAGCAAGATTGTACCCTATTAAGCCAAAAAAGTGGGACACTTAAAGTCCCTCCTAATATTCATGATATTTTGTCTTCTTTGTTCTATTTACGCCGAATGAATATTGATAAGTTTAAAAAGGGAGATGTGATTAATATTACAACATATTTTGGCGATGAGGTATTTCCTTTTCCTTTAAGGTTTAGAGGGAAAGAAATTGTTAAAACTAAAATAGGCAAAGTAGAATGTTATAGATTCGATCCGGTGGTTGAGGTAGGCAGGGTTTTTGAGTCGGAAGATGATATGACTTTTTGGATTACTGCCGATAAGAATCAAATACCAATAAAAATAAGAATGGATATGGCTGTTGGTGCTGTGTGGTGCGATTTAATTCAGTATAAAAACATTATACAGGCGTTAAATATTATTGAATAAGCATTCTAACAATTCGTTATATCAAAATAAATTTTTGAAATAGGTTATTAACTGAATTAATTTATTTTTGTAGCCGTTTTTAAATTAAAAGTTTATGGCTACAACAGCAGATATAAAAAATGGATTAGTTATTGAATTTAACAATGACCTCTTTACTATTGTTGATTTCCAGCATGTAAAACCAGGCAAAGGCCCTGCTTTTGTACGGACAAAATTAAAAAATGTCAAAACAGGAAAAGTAATCGACAACACTTTTTCTTCAGGTCATAAAATCGATATACAGAGGATTGAAAGAAGGCCTTATCAGTTTCTCTATAAAGATGATTTAGGATATCATTTTATGAATATGGAAACATATGACCAGGTACCAATTGCAGAAGACATGATTAGCGCCCCTGAGTTGCTAAAAGAAGGTCAGGATGTTGAAATATTATACCACACACAATCAGAAAGC
>Ga0105103_10001567_pt1 | contig 12420 bp, 10 predicted proteins | sample PPLLaktember2015_2_FD_79107 | JGI IMG/M metagenome (GOLD analysis project Ga0105103, IMG submission 79107) | Freshwater sediment microbial communities from Prairie Pothole Lake near Jamestown, North Dakota, USA - PPLs Lake P7 Core (6) Depth... | ecosystem: Environmental > Aquatic > Freshwater >...
AAGCCGACTGTCACGGTCGGTGTGATCAGCGCGACCGGCATGAAATTCGGCTCGATGGAGAACCGCTACTACCGGGACATGATCGAGACCGATGCGGCGATCAATGGCGGCAATAGTGGGGGTCCGCTGGTCAACAGTCGCGGGCAGGTCGTTGGAATGAACACACTGATCTACACGGGTGGTCAGAGTTCGACCTATATCGGCTATGGCTTCGCGATCCCGATCAACAAAGTGAAGAAGATCGTCTCGGATCTGAAGAAGAAGGGGAAGGTCACACGAGATGTCGCGTGGGGATTCGAGGCTCAGCCGGTGGACGCACGGATCGCACGCTATTTCGGCATGAGGGAAGTGCGCGGGATCATCGTGAGCGAAGTCGTCAACGGCGGACCTGCAGACAAGGCGGGCATCAAGGTCGGCGACATCATCACCGAAGCGAATGGTGATCGCATCAATTCCGAACAGGATTTCCTGGGTATCCTCATCGATGCCTCCCCCGGCGAGAAACTCGATTTGACAGTCTATCGCGAACGAAAACAGCTCAACCTGACCCTCACACTCGGACGGGAACGCTGACCATGATCGCTCGCTACACGCGTCCCGCGATGGGGCGCATTTGGGAGGATGAAAACCGGTTTCGCATCTGGTTGGAGATCGAGACGCTGGCATGCGAGGCGCAGGCGGAATTGGGCATCGTGCCGAAGGAATCGGTGAAGGTGATCCGGGAGAAGGCGGATTTCAATGTCGCCCGGATCCTTGAGATCGAATCCGAGGTGAAGCACGACGTGATCGCATTCCTCACGAACGTCGGGGAGTACGTTGGTCCGGAGTCGCGGTTCATCCACCTCGGCATGACCTCCTCTGATGTGCTGGATACCGCGCTCGCCGTGCAAATGAAGCAGTCGGCAGAGCTTCTGCTGGAGGATATGAAGCTGCTGCGCGATGTGCTCGCGAAGCGCGCAAAGGAATTCAAGTACACGGTGATGATCGGTCGGACGCACGGGATCCATGCGGAGCCGGTGACGTTCGGACTCAAACTGGCACTCTGGTATGCGGAGGCCGTTCGGAATATCGAGCGTCTGGAGACGGCACGCAAGACCATCGCCGTTGGCAAGATCTCGGGTGCGGTTGGAACGTATCAGCATCTCGATCCATTCGTGGAGCGATTCGTTTGCGAGAAGCTTGGCCTGGCTCCGGCCCCTGTTTCGACGCAGGTGCTCCAGCGGGACCGCCATGCGGAATTCATGAATACGCTCGCCATTTGCGGGAGTTCGCTGGAAAAGATCGCCACGGAGATTCGCCATCTGCAGAAGACCGAAGTGCTCGAAGCCGAGGAGTTCTTTTCGAAGGGACAGAAAGGCTCGTCGGCGATGCCGCACAAACGGAATCCCATTGTCTGCGAGCGGATCTCGGGACAGGCGCGCTTGCTGCGGGGGAATGCGCTGGCATGTATGGAAAACGTCGCACTCTGGCACGAGCGGGATATTTCCCACTCTTCCGTTGAGCGTGTCGCCGTCCCCGATAGCTGCGTCCTGCTCGATTTCATGCTGCACGACATGATCCGCATCATCGACAACTTGATCGTGTATCCGGCCAACATGGCGCGGAACATGAATGCAACGCGCGGACTTATCTTTTCACAGGAAGTCCTATTGGCGTTGACGAAGAAGGGAATGAAGCGAGAAGACGCGTACCGGATCGTGCAGGCGCAGGCGATGCGGGTGTGGCAGGGAGACCAGAATTTCAGGGACCTGTTGGAAGCGAATCCCGACGTGTTGAAGCATCTATCGAAAGAAGAGATCAACCAGCTCTTCGATGCACAGCGATCGCTCAGACAGGTCGACTACATCTTTGAGCAAGCAGGAATTCACTGAAACGGCTCATGACCCTGTTGGAGAAGTCTTGCACTTCCTCCAGAATAGGTCTCAATCCGCAATCAACAATCTGCAATCAATAATGGCCTTGGGACGTCCCTTCATCATATCGCTCTACGAACACCAGGAGTTCTTCTAATCGCTGGACGCTGTGAATTCTCCTCATCACACTCACGCGAATATGAAGAGGTGTTCCTATGAAGCCTGATCAGAAGCAATCCGCCATTTCGACTGGCGGGAACGGCCATGCACCGCGCCCGACCACAAAGAATCCCGTTGTCGTTGCTCCCGCCGAGGTCCATCAAACGCTCGCCACTCACATGCTCGCCGACGGCTTTGACTGGGTCGTCGATCTGAAGAAGAGCCAGGGGTCGTACCTCTACGATTCTCGTACAAACCGGAAGATGCTCGACTACTTCACGTTCTTTGCTTCGAGCGCGCTCGGGATGAATCACCCAAAGCTTACCGACCCGGCGTTTGTTCAGAAGATTGGCCTCATTGCGGTCAACAAGCCGTCGAATTCCGATGCGTACACGGTCGAAATGGCCGAGTTTGTTGAGACGTTCGCGCGCCTAGCGCAGCCTTCCTATATGCCGTACGCCTTCTTCATTGACGGCGGTGCCTTGGCAGTCGAAAATGCAATTAAGGCGGCGTTCGATTGGAAGGTGCGGAAGAATTTCGCGAAGGGATACACACGGGAAGTCGGACACCAGGTCATCCATTTCCGCCGCGCGTTCCACGGCCGAAGCGGCTACACGCTCGCCTTGACCAACACCGACCCGGCGAAGACGAACTACTTCCCGAAATTCCAATGGCCGCGCATTCATAATCCGGCCATGCGGTTCCCTGTGAACGAACAAGCCCTCGGGCAGGTGAAGAAAGAGGAAGCGCTTGCCATTGCCCAGATCAAGCAGGCGATCGTGGACAATCGCGACGATATCGCGGCGCTCATTATCGAGCCGATCCAGGCGGAAGGTGGGGACAATCACTTCCGGAAGGAGTTCCTCATTGAACTTCGCACGATCTGCGACGAGCATGACATCATGCTTATCTTCGACGAAGTGCAGGTGGGCATGGGCATCACGGGCAAGCTCTGGGCGCATGAACACTTCGTCCAGCCGGATATGATGGTCTTTGGTAAGAAGACGCACATCTGTGGTTTCATGTGCAGCAAGCGGATCGATGAGGTGGAGGAGAATGTCTTCAAGGTGCCGAGCCGCATCAACTCGACGTTCGGCGGCAATCTCGTTGATATGGTTCGCTGTGCGCGGACGCTGGAAATCATCGAGGAAGAAGGATTGATCGAGAATTCGCGGATTGTGGGTGATTATCTTCACGATCAATTGCTGGCGATGCAGCAGGAATTCCCTGCGCTGGTCAGCAACGGACGCGGCCGGGGGATGCTCTGCGCATTTGATCTGCCAAGCGCGGAGGCCAGACAAACGCTTCGTGACAAAGCGGACGAGAAAGGAATGATCCTTATCGGTTGTGGCGAACGTTCCATCCGATTCCGTCCACCGTTGAACTTGACGAAGGCCGAAGTCGACGAAGGATCGGAGATCATCCGGGCTGTCTTCCGGGAGATGAGCAGGTCGTAATGGAGACATCGCATAACGATCCGCGCGCGCCGCTGCGCCTGAACATGGATATTGTTCGGCCGCTGCTGGTGCAGTTCCTCCGCGATGAGACCCGTGCGGCGGGATTCTCCCGGCTTGTCCTCGGCATCTCGGGAGGCGTGGATTCAGCGGTAGCCGCTGCGCTTGCTGCAGCGGCCGTCGGGAAGGAGAAAGTGTTCGGCATCCTCATGCCATACCGGACGAGCAATCCCCAGAGCGAGATCGATGCTGGTCTCGTTCTGGACGCGACCGGCATTTGTTCGGAACGGGTCGATATTTCCTCGATGGTCGATGCATACTGTGAGGATCAGGGTGTCACCGATCAATTGCGCCGAGGGAACGTCATGGCACGCATGCGGATGATCGTTCTCTACGACCGCTCCGCGCGCGAGAAGGCATTGGTCGTTGGGACAAGCAATAAGACCGAGATCCTGCTTGGATACGGGACGCAACACGGGGATCTGGCTTCTGCGTTGAACCCCCTCGGGGATCTCTACAAGACTCAAGTGTGGCAGTTGGCGGAGGCGCTCGGTCTGCCCCGCTCGGTGATCGACAAGAGGCCGAGCGCCGATCTGTGGGAAGGACAGACGGACGAAGGGGAGTTCGGATTCTCGTACGCCGATGCAGATGCGTTGCTCTATCAAATGATCGACGAGCGTCGGAGCGATTTGGAGCTCGACCGCCTTGGCTTTGCGAACGATCTCGTGCACAAGGTGCGGGGAATGATCCGCAAGAACCAGTTCAAGCGTCGTCCGCCCCTCATTGCGAAAGTCTCGTATCGAACCGTGAACGTGGACTTCCGCTATGTCCGTGATTGGGGGGTGTGACCGTGGAAGTGGTCCAGCCGGGCACGTTGTACATCGTCTCCACTCCCATCGGCAATCTTGACGACATCACACATCGGGCGGTGAAGATCCTCTCAGCCGCTGACCTCATCGCGGCTGAGGATACTCGGACGACCAAGGTGCTTCTGGATCATTATGGGATCTCGAAACCGATGCTGAGCTATTTCAGCCACAACGAGGTCCAGCGGGCTCCGCAATTGATCCAGCGGTTGCGTGAAGGACAGACGGTCGCTCTCGTTTCTGATGCCGGGACACCGGGGATCTCTGATCCTGCGTATGCCGTGGTTCGGCTCGCGCTTGAGAACGGTTTCCCCGTCGTTCCCATTCCCGGTCCGAGTGCGTTGCTGGCGGCACTGGTCACAAGCGGTCTCCCAATGGACCGATTCGTTTTCGAGGGATTTCTTCCGCTGAAGAAAGGGAGGAAGACCAAACTCGAAATGCTCAAGCAGGAACACCGTACCATTGTTCTCTACGAATCACCGCATCGCATTCTGAAGACGCTCGGCGAACTCCACGATTCCTTTGGAGAGCGGTTCGTTTGCGTAGCACGCGAACTGACGAAGAAGTTCGAGGAGGTTGTGCGCGGTCCGATCACAACGGTGTGCGAAACGTTGAGCGCGAAGGAGCCGCGAGGTGAATACGTGATCGTGATCGAGGGGGCCAGAAAGTCCAGCCAAGACACTGCCGAAGCGTAATCTGCGTCACATTCTCCCTTCTTCGAATCCCTTATTTTCTTTGAGAAAAGCCCTTGTGACACGCATCGCAGACCGCGAAGCGGTTCTGTTGTTTATTAAACCCATGTTCAAAGGCGTTGTCCAAAGAACACAGTCCTCCAGGAGGAAATTTCGTCACAATCATCATGAGGAGTAGGCAATGAACAGAAGAATTCTCGCACTCATTTCAACAACCGCTCTTGTCGCGGCATCGTTCGTCGGTTGCGCCGACAATGATGTTGCAGGTCCCAGCGAGGCATCGAATATTCAGGCGGCTGCTGAGATCATCGCTGCGGATGATTTCTTCACGAGCGACCTCAACTATCTCGACGACGGCGACGTGAGCCTGGGGAAAGTGGACACGGCGATCATTCCGCGCGTCTGGGGACGCAGGATCGATCGAAATTCCCTCCAACGGAACGTTGTCACGACAGTGTTGAGCGACACGACGATGGAATCCGTGGTCACGCACACGTTCACTGGAACATTCTGGATTCGCGCGCGCATGCAAGGCGACACAACCGTGCGAACGTATCTGAAGCCATTCACGGAACAGACCGTCCGGCGCGTTGTCCTCATCAAAGTGGCAAATACGGCTGAACCCCGACGGAATTGGCGCATCATCGAGGTGTCTGCGATGGAAGGGGGCACGATCTCCTCGCCGCAAGTGAACATCGACAACGTCACGTTCTTCATCGGCTCAGACACGCTTTCGATCTCGGACCCGCTCGCCTATGCGATGCGCTTGGGACGCCCTCTTCGTCTGGGCGGCATGCCGGAACTTCCTCCGACGTTCAACGACGATTTCCGGGTGCGAGTGACCATCACGAGTTCCGACACGGGCAACTTTGTAGCGGCACATCGGCCATATTGGACGCTTGCGACGGGCTGGCGCTATCGTGCACCGATGCAACTTGTTTCTTCCACCAACAACGGCGGTGCAACTGTGACCTCCGTGTATGAGCACACATGGCGGGCTGTATGGTCGCGCCGTCATCATCTCATGATCAGCGCGGTGACGCAGAGTTCGCTGTTCGACAATGTGGCGCCATTTTCATCGGAGATCTGGGGAATCCCATTCCTCGTGCAATAGACTCCGCAGGGCGATTCGAGCCTGTACCAACACGAAGCCCCGGGCCGAGAGGTTCCGGGGCTTTTGCACTCCCGGCTTCTTAATCTGCCGGGAGTGTTTGAGGGGGAAGTGTGTCTCAGGATTGGGATATCACGAAGGCGATGATCGCCTCGGCGTCCTGCAGGGGATCCTGAGATGGCGAAGCGAAGTTTGCGTCGAGTCGCGTCTGCAGACGGTCGGCAGCTTCGCGGACAGTCACAGGGATTGAATCGTCAACTGCGGCGTCTCGCAGGAGTTGGATGAAATCATTAGACGCCTCGGTCTGCCCCGCCCGTTGTCGATATTCCCGCAATGCGATCCCCGCCGCTCGCCGCCCGCACGTTCGCACCTTTCCCATATTACCGCTTCCTTCGTGCTGCCTGCCGCGGGCAAGTTCCGATCGTGCTTCATCGATCCAAGCCATCGCACCCTTCCGTGGCATCCACGAGCGTTGCCGCAAGTTCCCGCGGTCGTTCGAGCTGCGGGATGTGCCCGCATCGATTGATGAGATGGGTCGTCGCTTGTGGAAGCGAATCCTGTAGAATCTGAAGCGCCGACTCATGGATGAGCCGGTCGTTTATGCCCCAAATAATTCGAATGGGGATATTGATGCCCTTAAGAACGGAATTTACCACGTCGTCAGGAGTGATCGAATCGACGAATTTCCGCACGCCCCGTTGATTGAGTTCCTTGGCGACAGCGCCGGCGAGCGGACGAAAGTACCAGGGGTACCGATGCCACATCGTATCCATGAGATGAAGGACGTCCGATCGATCCTTGACGGCAAAAAGCTGGGCTTGTTGCTCCACGCCAGGATACTTCACACCGGCGGGATTAACAAGCACAAGTCGTTCAAGGTGATCCGGCCTGCGGGCCGCCAGACGCATCGCCAACCATCCTCCCAACGAATGGCCGATGAGGACCAGCCGATCTGGAAGGACGGCGTCGATGAACGCGCTCAGAGCATCGTCCAACAGCGCCATGCTCAACGGCTGACCAGCAGGCCTCGTTGTGGACGAGCCGAATCCCGGCAGATCGATACAGATGATCCTTCGACCGCGCGGCAAATGTGGGATGACTCGGGTCCAGGAACTCGACGACGTGCCGAGTCCATGGACAAAGAGAAGCGGAGTATGTGCGTCCGTCGAAGGACGATCGAAGTAGACGATGTCTGCCAACGGCAACGCGATGCTCTTGCGGTCGAAACCGTGCAATCGATACCTGAGGGCTGCCGCACGATGTGCAAAATCGATCAGCATCTTAGAATGGAAATTTCTTCCTGTACCACTGTTTGGTCATGTCGAGCCAGAAGACGAGACCGCGCCATTGTCCGTGCTGTCGGAACCGTCGCTCGATGGTCGAATCCTTGACCTTCCTCCCGCCATGGTACAACTGATAATACTGTCCGCGTACCCAGGAGTCAAGGCCGAGATAGTCATAGCGCCCGATCAGTTTCAGAAGATTGCCGGCGGCGTAGTCTCCAATACCCTTGATCGCTTGGAGAGCGCGGAACAACTCCGTGGTCGGGCGTGGGTCGGTTCGAATCGACTCCACATCAAGATTGCCGGATGCGACGCGGGCAGCAAGTTCAAGAAGGAATGGAGCCCGATATCCCGCCCGGATTTCCTTTCGGACGAATGCTTCGGTCTGGCCTGCCAATGCCTGCGGAGTGGGAAAGCTCCATCTCGTATCTCCGAAGGGACGACCGAGGGCTTGCGTGAGATTTAAGACCATACTCTCGGTCAACGCCCAACTGCAGTTCGTCGTGCAGATCATCTTGACGATGTCCTCGAACACGCTGGCCGCGCGAAGCATCCGTCCGGCACCAACGCGCTCGATCCAGCGGAACTGCGGATACGACCGACAATGTGAATAGAATGCGGAAAGATCGTCGTCCAATCGCAGGCAAGAGCGGATGCATTGCTTGAGTTCCCGTGTTGCGCGCGAGGCGATCGGACCATCGGCTTCCACCGATATGCTCAATTGTTTGGAGGAGTGTTGTGCGATCCGGCAGAGCGTCAGCGTGCGGTCGGAGCACTCCAGGAGAACTTCCAATGTCTGTTTTGACGCATCAACCGAAAAAGGGGCGAGAGCGCACCAGCCATGGCTGAATACGGTGGGACGAAAGCCGAAGTGTGGCGGCGTTGAAATGCTGAGCGAGCATGCCCTTCGCATACGTGCAAATGTATGGAGCATTGCGGGGATTTCCAACCAAGTTGACTGCGCTTGACAAGCGCTTTGGAACAATGTATATTGAATCAGTTCTTTTGATTTCGATTGACGCCGTTAGGGGTGTCCCGCCGATTCCAAGCGTGTTCTGCGAAGAACCGGGGCTGAGATTAAACCCTAAGACCTGATCTGGATCATGCCAGCGGAGGAAAACGGAGCGCCATGTGTGCGTCCAAGGCCGTATTCCTGATCCGGTGTTTCAGGGAACGGCCTTTTCTATTGTTGATTTTGGATTGCGGATTGTTGATTGGGGTTTGTGGATTGTTGATTGGGGTGTTTCCCTTGTGAAGGAGAGCGTTACGTGAAGAAGTCCATCGCGTTGCTTTTTCTCACCGCACTTGCCGTCGGGACTGCCGCGCGAGCCCAGGAACAGGTAACGCTCGCCGGTCGGGTGATCGATGCCGAAACAGGAAGACCTCTTTCCGGCGCGTCGGTGCTCGTGCTGGATTCTGACGTTGCGACGAGTACTGATGCGGCCGGCGGGTTTTCGATTCGCGTGGCAACGGATGGAGAGATTACCCTCCAGGTGCGGTTCATCGGGTATGTGACGGCCTCGAAAACCGTTCACGCGATGATCGCCGATCTTGTTCCGATGGATTTCGCACTCCAACCGACGATCCTTCCGGGGCAGACGATCGTCGTGACGGCAACGCGTGGAACGGAACGAGAAACCCCCGCGACGTTCTCCACACTGAAGGTCGAGGATATCGTTCGCCGGTATTCGACACAAGACATTCCTCAATTGCTCTCCGATCTCCCGTCAACGACATGGTACTCGGAGAACGGGAACGGCATCGGCTACAACTACCTGAACATTCGTGGCTTCGACCAGCGTCGCATCTCGGTGATGGTGAATGGCATTCCGCAGAATGACCCGGAGGATCATAACGTTTATTGGTTGGATTTCCCGGATCTCGCCGCGTCCACAGCAGACATGCAGGTCCAGCGCGGCGGAGGGACCGCGTTCTTCGGGCCGCCGGCCATCGGAGGGTCCGTCAACCTCATCACGACGACGTTCAACCGCCCCTCGGGTATCGAAGTGATCATGGGGGGCGGTTCGTTCAACACACGCAAATACTCGATCGCAGCCCATTCCGGGCTCGTTGATGACCGCTATGCCTTCTCCGGTCGCCTCTCACGGATCACCTCCGACGGTTACCGCGAACGCTCATGGACGAAATTCTGGAGTTACTACGTTTCCGCCGTCCGGTATGGTGACCGGACCACGATCCAGGCAAACCTCTACGGCGGTCCGATCACCGATCACCTTGCGTACTACGGAATCCCGAAAGAGGATGCCTACTCGCACGATGAGACGAAGCGGAGGCAGAATCCGATCGTTCGTGAGGAGGAGGTCGAACAATTCAGCCAGCCTCACTATGAGCTTTTGCATGAGTGGCAGATCAACGACCGCGTCACCCTGAACAACACCCTCTTCCTGGTGACGGGCGACGGATATTTTGACTATGATGGTTCGTGGGCGCCGTTTTCCTACTACCGGATCACTCCGGAGTACGGATTCACGCTCTCCGGCGATCCGGAGGAGTTGTATTCTCCCAACGCGCTCATCCGTGCATACGTATCCAACCGTCAATGGGGTTGGCTTCCCCGTATTCGCTGGGAGCACCATGGCGGTGCACTGACAGCAGGACTTGAGTTCCGAGTCCATCGCTCTCTGCATTGGGGCGCACTGCGCATGGGAGACGGCTTGCCACAAGGCGTTGTCCCTGACCGGCGATATTATGAGTACCGCGGTGGCAAGGAGATCGTTTCTCTGCACGTACAAGAGCTTGCAGAGATCTCAGAGCAGATGCGGCTACTCGTCGGGCTCCAACTGGTGTTCAATCGGTATCGCCTGTATGACGAACAATTCCTCGGTACGGATTTTCGGATGCCCTATCGATTTCTCAATCCGAAGGTGGGATTGAATTACAACCTCTCGGCGTCCTGGAATCTCTATGCGCAGTTCGCATATACTTCGCGGGAACCGCGCCTGAAGAACCTTTATGATGCGGCTGAAGCAAGCACACCGGCGAATTGGGGAGCCGTCGTGCCGCAGTTCGAACTTCTCCCTGATGGCTCGTTCGACTTCTCTCGTCCGCTTGTGACGCCTGAACATCTTTCCAGCATCGAACTTGGGATCGGATATACCGGAGATCGCCTGCGCTGGACGGTGAATACCTACCTGATGAACGTCCGCGACGAGATCGTCAAGAATGGCAAGCTCGACCGGTTCGGTCAGCCGGTCACCGGAAATGCCGAGCGGACGCGTCATGTTGGCATAGAACTCGTCGCCAATGTGCACATGACCTCAACGCTCTCGATCGATGGCAATGCGACGATGAGCCGCAACAGGTTCGTCCGTTTTACGAGCTACGAGGACGGCAATGCGCTCGTCCTTGACGGCAACTCGATCGCCGGCTTTCCTGACTTCCTCGCAAACCTGCGGGTGACCTACGTCACAGATCTCCTCTCGACGGGACTCGGATTGCAGCATGTGGGGGAGTTTTATACGGATAACATGCAGGATCCCAACGACGAGCGTGTGCTGAATGATCGAACCGTTGATGCCCGGTCAATTCTGAGTTTCTGGCTTGAATACGCTATACCCGCGGAGGCGCTGGGGGCTACTGTCGCTTTTCAACTACAGATCCAGAATCTATTGAATCGTCGTTACGCGATGAGTGGTGAGGCAGATCACTTTTTCCCTGGGGCGACGCGGAATCTGTTTGCTTCCGTCCGGGTAAACATGTAACTTTCCGGTGCCACTTTGGACCCCACCGAAGTGGTTGCTTCGGTCGCCGGGTGAACCGCCTCCCCTCGCTCGGCGACTCTTTTTTTTCCCCCTATGAAGCACTCTTCCACGCAATCCGCACTCATCCTCGCGAACGGGGATCCTCCTTCTCTTTCGTTGTTCAAACGCATCCGCAGGGATCATTCGCATTTTCTCTGCGCCGACGGCGGTGCGAATACCGCAGCACGGTTCGGATGCTGTCCTGACCTGATCATCGGCGACCTCGATTCTGTCACACCCGCTGCCCTGAAGAAATGTCGGAACGCAAATGTTCTCCGCGTCGGAGAGCAGAACAGCACGGATCTCGAGAAAGCGCTCGCCTGGTGTGTCCGCCAGAGGATCTCAACTGTCGTCGTTCTCGGAGCGACCGGGGGACGGTTGGATCATAGCATCGGGAACCTGAGTGCGCTTGCGAAGTTCTCCGCTCGGTTGGAGATTGGATTCGCGGACGATCATTGCGAGATCCTTCCGGTCCGTTCCGCGCGAACCATTCACGCTCCCAAGGGAACGGTGATCTCGCTCCTTCCGCTGGTCCGATGTTCTGGCATATGGACGACGGGACTCCGCTGGAATTTGCGCAACGAGACGTTGGCGCTCGGTCAGCGAGAAAGCACGTCGAACGTCGTCGATGCGCGACGGGCAACGATTCGGGTGAAGAGAGGAACGCTCCTCCTGTGCGTGATCCGCCGTCGGCGAGGCGCGCAGTGATGGTGCGCCTGGCTACCGTCGATCTGTTACTGCTCGCTGGCTATGTTCTGCTCATTCTCGTGGTTGGCTTTCGGGCGTCGCGGCGCGCGGGGACCGGAAGCGTGGATTTCCTTCTCGCAGGCCGGACGCTGACGTTACCGTTCTTCGTTGCCACGCTGGTTTCGACGTGGTATGGCGGGATCCTCGGCGTCGGCGAGTACTCCTACCGGTTCGGAATATCGAACTGGATCGTCTTCGGCGTTCCGTACTATCTCTTCGCGCTCGTCTTCGCGCTGTTCCTTGCAAAGCGCATCAGGCAATCAGAAGATGCCACGATCCCCGATCGCCTCGAGCGGGTCTACGGGCGACGGGTGGCCGTTGTCGGTGCGGTCCTCACATTCCTTCTCTCCACACCGGCAGCCTATGTGCTCATGCTTGGTGTGCTGATCCAGCTTCTCTTCGGATGGAACCTCACGATCGCCATTGTTGTCGCGACCGCGGTTACGGTAGTCTATCTCTGGAAAGGGGGATTCCGTTCCGATGTGTGGGTGAAT
>Ga0105103_10001568_pt1 | contig 12417 bp, 10 predicted proteins | sample PPLLaktember2015_2_FD_79107 | JGI IMG/M metagenome (GOLD analysis project Ga0105103, IMG submission 79107) | Freshwater sediment microbial communities from Prairie Pothole Lake near Jamestown, North Dakota, USA - PPLs Lake P7 Core (6) Depth... | ecosystem: Environmental > Aquatic > Freshwater >...
ACTACTGCCTGGTCTAGGTCTTGAATTTTTTGAGCCTTCATATTCATGTATTTAATAGTTAAAGTTACGGTTTTATTGCCTTTTTTTTGCAATAAATAAGTGTAAAATTCAGGAGGAATTGGATCTGATTCTAACTATGTGATGAAAAATTGCGAACATCCCATATAAAAAAAATATGGGTATGGCACTGCAGGGTGATCTTAAAAAAGGAGAACTGCTTGTAAGTGCCGTTTTTTACAACCAGTTTTTTTCTGGAAAGTTTACTATTTTTATTGTACTTTCATCGAGCAATTAATCGAGATAAAATTATACGAAATGAACACAAAAACGGCTGACAGTTCCTTATATGATACAATCATCAAGTTATTGATCTTATTTGCAATCATCGCCTGGTGCCTCATGATCATGTCACCTTTTTTTAACATCATATTGTGGACACTGGTTTTGGCTATGGCCATGTATCCCTTGCATAAAAGTTTGTCTGAAAAGCTCGGTGGAAAAACCAAACTTGCCTCGTTTCTGATTGTTTTTGTTTTTATGGCCATTGTTATTATTCCAAGCTTGTTTTTGATCGGATCACTTACAAAAGAGGTTAGGGAACTTAAAGCGAATTATGCAAATGGCACGCTGACCATCCCCCCACCCGATGAAAAGGTAAGAGAATGGCCCGTGATAGGAGATCAACTATACAACACCTGGCAAGCTGCATCCGTAAACCTGAAAGACACAATCGTGCAATATAAAGATCAGCTTACCGGAGTCATGAGCAAACTGGCCAAGGGTATCATGGGTAGTCTAAGTGCTGTAGTCCAGATTCTTGCCGCGTTCCTTTTGGCAGGGATACTCCTCGTGTTCAAAAAAGCACCTGAATCCGTAGGTACTCTTTTTAGAAAGCTGGGAGGAGAAAAGGGAGATGTGTACAGGGAAATAATCTTGAAAACGGTTAGCAATGTTGTGAAGGGAATTCTTGGAGTTGCACTTATTCTGGCCCTTTTGCATGGAGTTTTGTTCGCCCTGGCAGGCATTCCCTTTGCCGGTTTGCTCGCGGTACTTGTTTTTGTTTTGGGTGTACTTCAAATACCCTTGTTGCTGATTACTGTTCCCATCATCATTTATATGTTTGCTATGAAGGAGCCTGTGCCTGCAACAATATGGACAATAGTGCTCTTGCTGGCGGGTTTATCAGATAATTTTCTCAAGCCGATACTGCTCGGAAAGGGTGCACCCGTGCCCATGGTCGTGATCTATATAGGTGTGATCGGCGGATTCATTTTATCCGGTTTCATCGGTCTTTTCACAGGAGCCATCGTCTTGTCTATTGGCTATAAATTGTTTGAAGGTTGGGTGAAATCTGATGAAACTAATGCAGTTGAAAGTCGTGCTGAATTTGATTAACTTTGGGGTCAGTATCATGGTATTAGCAGACTTTTAAAAAAATACATTTCATAAAAATCAACAATTTTCTTTAATTCTTGTAGTACTGCCAATTAAATATTTGAACCTATTAATTATAAAAAATGTATATATCGAGAAATAATCTAGCTATCCTCCTTGCCTTATTCTTTTTGTATTCTTGTGAAAAAGAAAAATCTACAGAAAAGCAGGCAGATCAAACACAGGTAAACGGAGAATTAGACCGAACAGTACTCCCCATCACAGCACCTAAACGTCCAACCTTTACTGAATTGGATATCCGAAATGCAAGCCAACCGGTACGTTTCGAGGTAAAAGCTCCCGCAGGGGCACCCAATGTGATTCTGGTACTCCTGGATGACCTTGGTTTTGCCGGAACCAGTAATTTTGGCGGACCCGTAAGTACCCCTACATTCGACCGTGTTGCCGGTGAAGGTATTTATTACAACAATTTTCACACTACAGCGGTTTGTTCTCCTACGCGGGCTGCCATAAAAAGCGGCCGTAATCACCATGTGAATAACATGGGCTTTATCACGGAAATGGCTACCGGTATGCCCGGCAACACCGGTGAAATCCCCCAAAATGTAACGCCTGTAGCGGAAATGCTTCGGCTGAATGGTTACAGTACAGGTGCCTTCGGTAAATGGCACGAAACGGCAACCTGGGAAACCAGCGTCGCCGGACCAATGGACCGTTGGCCGCACCGCCAGGGCTTTGATAAGTTTTATGGATTTTTCGGAGGTGAAACCAACCAGTGGGCACCATTTGTATATGATGGCACACATGTGGTTGAATTGTCCGAAGACCCCAACTACCATTTCATGAATGATATGACCAATCAGGCTGTAGCCTGGATGAAATATCAAAAGGCCCTGACACCGGATAAACCCTTCTTCATGTATTTCGCACCGGGTGCAACACATGCTCCCCATCACGTACCGAAGAACTACATTGACAAATGGAAAGGTAAATTTGATGCTGGCTGGGATGCCATGCGTGAACAAATTTTGGCCCGTCAGATTGAAAAGGGGATTGTACCGAAAGGCACAAAACTAGCTCCTAAACCCGAGGCTATTCAAAATTGGGAAAGCCTGACGGCTGATCAGAAAAAATTGTTTACGCGACAGGCAGAAGTGTTTGCAGGATTTTTGGATATGACCGACCATGAAATTGGCCGCCTTCTGGATGCGGTTGAGGAAACCGGGCAAGCGGAGAATACAATGATCATTTTTGTTTATGGCGATAATGGCACCAGCGCTGAGGGGGGATTGAACGGGATGTTCAGTGAAATGACCTACTTCAACGGGGTACAGGAAACTGTTGAGGATATGCTCAAAAAATACGACAAATGGGGCGGTCCCGAAACCTATCCGCACATGGCTGCAGGTTGGGCAGTCATGTTTGATACTCCTTTTCAATGGACCAAGCAAGTAGGTTCCGACCATGGCGGTACAAAAGTAGGTATGGCCATACGCTGGCCCAAAGGGATAAAAGCCAACGGTGGATTGCGCACACAGTTTGGCCATGTAATTGATGTGGCTCCAACCATACTTGAAGCCGCCGGACTTCCTGAACCAAAAATGGTAAACGGTGTTGAGCAACGCCCAATGGATGGAACCAGTTTGGTGTATTCATTTAACGATGCCGGTGCCAAAGAAAAACACACCACACAATATTTTGAGATCGCCGGTAACCGGGCTATTTATAATGATGGCTGGTATGCGCGCACCATCCACAGGGCTCCCTGGGAACAAAAACCAAGAAGGGCATTGGCTGAAGATATCTGGGAACTTTACTATGTACCTGACGATTTTAGTTTGATCAATGACCTTGCTGCTATGCAACCTGAAAAATTGAAAGAGCTGCAGGATCTGTTTATGAAAGAAGCAGAGAAGAATCATGCATTACCGATTGATGACCGTGTATTTGAACGCATGATTGCGGCCAATGTAGGCCGTCCGGATATCATGGGCGACCGTAAAACGCTCACCCTTGCGGAGGGAATGGTTGGCATGTCTGAAAACGTATTCATCAATATTAAAAACAGGCCAATAACCCTTACTGCAGAAGTGGAAATACCAACAGGTAAAACGGCTAACGGTATTCTCATCGCCCAGGGCGGACGTTTTGGCGGTTGGGCACTGTATGTAAAGGATGGAGTTGCTGCCTATGACTATAATTTCCTTGGCCTTCAGCGTTTTACAGTGGCTGCTACCCAAAAACTGACACCCGGCAAACACACAATTAAGTTTGACTTTGCCTACGATGGGGGCGGTCCGGGTAAAGGAGGATTAGGCACACTGTATATCGATGATAAAAAAGTGGGAGAAGGAAGAATAGAACGTACACAGTCAAGTATTTTCTCTGCAGACGAGACCGCTGATGTGGGCATTGACCTGGCCACACCGGTAGTTGAAAGAATAGGTGCTGAAGCCAAATCTAAATTCAACGGAAGAATACCAAAAGTATCGGTAGAAATAAGGTAGATCATCTTTGAACATGATAAAGCCTTATCTGTGGAACAATATCGAATGATATAATTATAAATTAATGTTTTCTAAATGGGTGGGTAGTACCCGGTATGTAAGTTGAATATTCAGTTTATTCCAAGTTTAATTCAATGCGAAGAAATTATTCAAATATAAAAATAGCTACTATGCCTAACAAAATTTAGGATACACCATGAGACTTTCCAAATTAATTTTCTTAAGTTTTCTCTTTCTTTTTATTTTTCAATTCACCTATGCCCAAGAGAAAAAACCCAAAGTTGCCCTTGTATTAAGCGGAGGCGGAGCCAAAGGAGTGGCACATATACCTACCCTGCAAATGCTCGATTCATTAGGCATTGTTCCTGATTTGGTTATAGGAACCAGTATGGGAAGCATCGTAGGCGGTTTGTATGCCATGGGTTATTCCGGAGATGAGATCGAGAAGCTGACAAAAGCGATGGCCTGGGATGAATTGTTCGGCGGAAAGGTATCTTTGCTGGATATCAGTAATGAAGAAAAGAGTGAATACGAAAAATACCTGGTGGATTTCGATTTTGAAAAAGGAAAACCGAAAGTGGGCAGTGGGATCATCAGTGACCAGAACCTCCGGGAATACCTGCATTCTGTAACGTATCCCGTTTATAATATCACTGATTTTGATGAGCTGGCCATACCCTACAGAGCGATGGCAACCGATATTGTTAATGGCAAGGAAGTTATTCTGGATAAGGGATCCCTTAATTTTGCCATGAGAGCGAGTATGTCTATCCCGGCCGTATTTTTACCTGTAGAATACGGAGATATGCTTCTTGTGGATGGTGGGGTTCTCAATAATTTTCCGACGGATGTGGCCAAAAGCATGGGTGCAGATATTATCATCGGGAGCGATGTGGGTGGCGGCATGCAGCCAAAAGAGGAGTTAAACAATATAGTAAACCTGCTCTTTCAAACAGGGATGTTAAGCAGTAACTTAAAAAATCCCGGTAACCGAGAATTATGTGCTATTCTCATAGACCATGTTGGTAACCTAACCTATGGTACCGGAGACTTTGACAAAGCCATAGAGATATACGATCAGGGAAAGATCGCCACAAATACAAATAAGCAGGCTTTTGTTGATCTGGCAGAAAAATTAAAGGGATACAAACAAAGAGAACACGCACTTCCACCTGTTAAGGATGAATTTGTGATCCCGAACATAAATTATAAAGGGATTAGTGAACAGAACCTCAGCCTTGTTAAGGCCAGATCAAATTTTAAGGCAGAAACGGTGTATAGTACCAAAGAGATCAATGAGGGAATTGATAAAATAGTCGGTACCAATATTTTTGACAGGATCAGTTACAATATTCAAAAGGACGACAAAGGCTTGCTAAACCTTGATGTCACCGGTTTTGAAAAATCAAAACACCAGGTAAAAGGATCTATCCATTTTGATAATGAACGTGGGATTGGCCTTCTATTAAATTATACAGGTAGGAATGTGATCGGAAATTCCTCCCGAATACTGATCACGGCTGATGTTGCCACAGAACAAAGATTGCGTGCGCAGTATCAGAATATTTTTGGGGAGAAGAAGCAATGGTGGTTCAGATCTGAATGGTTTTCTGAATACCTCAACCAGGAATTCACCATATCAGGAGACCTTGCCGAGGACTTCAAATACCGCTATTCCCTGTTTGACAACGAGATCAACAAAAATTTGAAAACTTTTCACAGCTATTTGGGACTTGGAATCAGCTATGAAAGCACACGCCTGAAACCTGAAGTGGATCCCGATATTCAAGATAATTTGTTGGATCTTGAAAGGTACCAGTTCAAAAGTTATGATGTTTATGCGCACTACGTGGTAAATACCATGAATCAGGTTTTTTATCCCACTGCGGGTACATATTTTAAAACGAAATTGAGCCAGTCTGTTTATAATGACGGCGAAGTTAATTTTTCTGACGAGGCAATAGAAGACCTTAACGGATCATTTGGCAGTATTACCAAACTCAGTCTGGACTATGAAAAGAGGTTCCCGATAAGAAAAAAAATGACTGCCATCCTTGGAGCGACCGGCGGTTTTACTTTTTATAATGATCCCGGTACGGGATCAGATGATCTTTCTTATTCTGCTTATGGCTATGGTTCAAAGTATTATCTCGGTGGTGTATTGATGAGACCAAGAAAGGACAACTATATTTTTCAGGGCTTGAATGAGGCCGAACTGCCTGTCACCCAATTCATGATGGTAAAAATGAGCCTGCAGTACAACATCGCCGGCAAAATCTTTCTCATACCGCATGTAAACCTGGCAAGTGTAGGCTTTAAGGATTTTAGCAATTATGTTGATGATGCCTTTACACCTGAGGGGAGCTGGGATGAAACTTCAGATCCAAGCGCTGTATTCTCTGCAGGCATAACAGCTTCCATGAACTCCTTTTTGGGTCCGATTGATTTTGATATATCTTATATAAATGATGTTGATAAGATACGCCTTTTTTTTGGCATCGGACTCCAGTTCAACAGATCGAATTAAAATAGTATCAAATGACTAAAATATTTATTTTATTAATCCTTTTAAATCAAATTATATGAAAAACTTAATTCTTGCTCTGGCTGTTATTTTCTTTTTAGTTGACCTGAATGCCCAAACCCATACTGAGGATGACATTGCACTGATTCAGGATCTGTGGGGAAAAGGTAAAAAAGATATCGTTTCAGATTATATGAAACTCACACCTGCCGAAGAAGTTCCATTTTGGAAGGCCTATGATGAATACGAAATTTCAAGAAAAAAACTGGGCAGAGAGCGACTGCTGATTCTCAATGAATACGACCTGAATCAGGAAAAACTGACCGGAACCCTGGCTACCGATTTGGTTAACAGAAGTATCGATAACAACATAGACATACAGAAACTGTTTAAGAGAACGTATAAAAGCATGTCAAAAGCAGTTTCTCCGGTACGTGCCGCACAATTTATGCAGCTGGAAAATTACCTGTTAACAGCCATTCAAATGGATATACAAGACAATATTCCTTTTATTGGTGACCTGAATGATTCTATGAAAAAATAAAAATCCATAATGAAAAATTATTCTATGAACCGGGTAATTACTGCCTTATTGTTGATATTCCTTACCGTTTTGGGTTCTCTGCACCAGGCTCAGGCACAGGAAACTACCACAAAGAACTGGCACCACCTGGCTGAAATATACCTGATGTTCCCCAATATGTCCGGGGAGACAGCAATCGGAGACATATTGCCTCCTGTATCCGTAGATGCCGAGGTGAGCGATATTTTTGGCAGCCTGGAAATGGGAGCGATGTTCTACTTTGAAACAACCAATGACGACTGGGCGATTTCTTCTGATTTTATTTATATGAAACTCGGTCAGGATTTGGAAGCCCGGACATTTGTTACCGGCGGTGAGCTGGAGATGAGGCAATACGCATGGGAAGTTGCAGGTCTGAAGCGCATTATGCCCTGGTTGGATGCCGGTTTGGCCTTACGGTACAACCAACTTAATATGGACCTTGATATAAAAACCTTGTTGCTCAATATAACGGAAAAATCAACCAGTGAATCATGGGTAGATCCTGTGATCATCGTTCGTTCCAACCATGCATTTAATGAGCATTGGTTTACCCAATTGCGCGCGGATGCTGGTGGTTTTGGTATAGGGTCTGATTTTTCCTGGCAGCTTCAGGCCAATGTGGGTTACCGTTTTTCCGACCTTCTTCAGACTTCTTTAGGTTACAGGTATATTAGTATTGATTATGATGAGGGAGATGGTGAGGACAGATTTCTTTATGATATGGACACTTTTGGTTTTGTTGCACGGGTAGGGTTTAACTTTTAGAATTCTAAGATTACGCGGAGTCCCAAGCCTGAATAAAAGTATTACCTTTGCTGTCTTAAATAAATGAATATGATCAGGATCGGGGAATACAACGACCTTCGCATTTTGCGCATGACTACTGTCGGTTTATACCTGGGTGATGATGAGGGTGAAGACGTCTTGCTCCCTTCAAAATATTGCCCGGAAAGATACAGCATAGATGAGACCCTGCGCGTGTTCGTTTACCGGGATCACGACGAAAAAAAAATAGCAACCAACCTGCCACCAAAAATACTTCTGCATCAGTTCGCTTTTTTGAAAGTAACGGCAGTCTCCAGTGTGGGGGCCTTTGTGGACTGGGGCATGGTGAAAAATCTGCTTGTCCCTTTCAAGGAGCAAAGATTAAAAATGGAGGTTGATCGATGGTATATCGTCTTTCTCACCCTGGATGAAAAGACGGACAGGCTTTATGCCAGCAATAAGATCGAAAAATTTCTGCAAAATGAGACGCTGACTGTTGAGGAAGGAGAAGAAGTAGACCTGCTGGTTATGCATAAAACAGACCTCGGCTATTCTGTGATCGTTAACCACAAACACAAAGGGCTGGTCTTTCAAAATGAGATCTTTGGCGAGATCCGTATTGGGCATCAGATGAAAGGTTTTGTGAAAAAGATCCGGGAAGGAAACAAACTCGATATTGCCCTGCAACCACAGGGGTACAGACAGGCCATTGAGCCACACGCTGAGATCATTCTCAAAAAACTGACTGAGGAAGCAGGATTTTTGCCCTTTCATGACAAGAGCGATCCCGAAGTCATCTATCGCAATTTAGGGATCAGCAAAAAGGCCTTTAAAAAAGCGGTGGGAAATTTATTGAAGGAAAAGACCATCAGGCTGGAACCGGAAGGAATTTATTTAAACACTTAATTTTCAACGCTGGTTGTTCATAAAAGTCTCGTTTTACCGACTTAAATAATTGGATATTTCATTTTTTTTCATGAACTTTAACAGTAATTAAAGCCGTTGAACCATGAGAAAAGATGAACCTATCAAAACAATTATGACAAAGGATCTCATCACAATCAATTTGTCGAATACCTTATATACTGCCGAAAAAAGACTTAGAACACATAATGTGCGTCATATGCCCGTGGTTGATGGTCATAAACTGATCGGCCTGATCAGTTTGTCTGATTTAAAACGGCTCAGTTTTTTGGATGCCTACAGCATTGAGGGTACAGAAGATACAGCTACTTATGACATGCTGAGCATTGAAGATATCATGATCAAAAATCCGGTTACGGTCAGCTCAAATACAACGATCATGGAAGTTGCCGAATTACTGGCCCATAAAAAATTTCATTCCCTCCCTATTGTGGATAAAGGGGAGCTCGTTGGCATTGTAACAACAACCGATCTGTTGAATTATTTTATTGCCTCTTCCTGAATAAACCCTTCGATTTTTTTAATGATGGTATCGGCCATCTTAAAGTTTGATTCGTGAGTCCAACCGGCTATATGAGGACTCAATAAAACCTTGTCGGAATGGATCAGGTATGAAAATGCCTCAGGCAGGGCCTTTTCATCGGTGAACATGTGCTCAAAGGAACTTTTTTCGTATTCCAGCACATCGAGACAGGCACCCCGGATCTTGCCCGATTGTAAGGCCTCCACCAGGTCTTCGGTAACCACGGACGAGCCCCTGGCTGTATTGATCAGATAGAAAGATTTTGCAAAGCTGTCAATGAATTTTTTGTTCACCATTTTTTTAGTGAGTGCTGTCTGGGGGGTGTGCAAACTGAGCACATCGGTTTTTTGCATCAGTTTCTCCAGGCTGACCTGGCTTGCATTTTCATCTCCCACATCCGGAAGGATATCATAACATATCACTTCGCTGTCAAAACCCTTTAACTTTTTAGCAAAAGCTTTTCCCATATTGCCATAACCAATGATCCCCACCGTTTTCCCTTCCAGTTCAACTCCGCGGTTTTCAGCCCGCAGCCAAATGCCATTTCTCACTTCATTATCGGCAATTTTCAGGCGGTTAAACAAGGCGAGGATCATTCCCAGGGCATGCTCTCCCACAGCATTTCTGTTTCCTTCGGGTGCTGCAATGAGTTGAATGTTTTTTGATTTGGCGAATTCAGTGTCGATGTTCTCTAGCCCGGCGCCAACCCGTGCGATGAATTTAAGCGAATTTGCTTTTTCCAGAAAGGTTCTGTCTATTCCAAACCGGCTTCTGATCACAATACCATCGTATAAATGGATCTTTTCTTCCACAACGGTTTTGCTTGAGGTATAATCTTCATCAAAGGAGATCTTTAAAGCAGTCAACCCTTCTTTGATTCTTTCGTGATTCGTATCGAGCAATAAGACCTTCATGAGTACCAGATTTACTTTTTGTAAAATTACCAATAAATTGGGAATTGCTTATCATTCGAATTATGGCTAAATACCTGTACATAAGCCTAAGAACAGACAGCTTTAAAAGTACAGGCCATTCATGACAGCAAAAGGCCAGAACCTTTAAAATTTCGGTTTTGAATCAATTAATTCCAAAGCAGTGCGTACAGCACAACCAGGATGATCATGATCACAAAGGCGCCGATATTAAATACCGGATTTGTTTTGAACATTTCTTTCGACAGGGCTATGCCTTTTTTGTCGTCTGCACCCTTGTTTTGCAGGAGACTTACCAGTATAATGATGATCACCGTCAGAACTGCTGTATATCCCATCTGATCGAGAAAGGGCACATTTACAAATAAAGAACTGTCGGACCAGCCTTTGGGCGCCACTTTAAAGTACATCGCTATGGGTATGGAGGCCAGAACACCAATAATGGCGGCATTATTGGTTGTTTTCCTGAAGAACAGACCGCACAGAAAAACCGCGAGGATGCCCGGGCTCACCACACCGGTGTATTCCTGAATGAACTGGAAGGCCTGGTCGATACCTCCTAACATGGGAGCCATAATAATTGCTATGATCAGGGCAATTCCGGCCGAAAGCCTGCCTGTTCTCACGGTTTCCTTATCGCCGGCTTTCGGATTGATATACTGCTTGTAAATATCCATGGTGAAAATCGTGGAAGTGGAATTGAGCATGGAAGCCAGCGACGAAACGATGGCCGCAGCCAGAGCCGCAAAGGCGATCCCTTTTAAACCTGTAGGTAAAAATTGCAATAACCAGGGATAGGCTTTATCTGCCTGCTCAGGAGAGGGCGGATTTTTTGCGCCAGCTTCGCCCAGACTGGCTAAGATCTCGGGATCATTGAGCATGACATAAGCAGCAATTCCGGGAATTACCACGATAAACGGGATCAGGAGCTTCAAAAAAGCCGCGAACAATATTCCGTTTTGGGCTTCCTTCAGCGATTTCGCCGCAAGTGTTCTTTGAATGATATATTGATTAAAACCCCAGTAATACAAATTTGCCACCCACAAACCACCTACCAGAACGCCAATTCCGGGAAGGTTCTTGTACTGCGGATTGGATTTGTCCAGGATCATAGCAAACCGTTCGGGAACAGCCTCGTAAACAACGTGCAGTCCGGCGAACATACCTTCACCTCCTGAAACTGTATTTAGGGCAAGATAGGTTGTGACCAGGCCGCCGAGTACTAAAAAAGCCACCTGGATCACATCGGTCCAGGCAACGGCAGAAAGCCCTCCGTATAAGGAATAGGCTGCGGCAAAGAGTGCGAGGGCTATTGCTGCATATATCATTGGAATTCCCATTATGGTTTCAATGGCAAGAGCTCCAAGATACAAAACAGAAGTTAGGTTTACAAACACATACAAAGCGATCCAGAATACTGCCAGGATCGTTTTTAAGTTGGTGGAATAGCGTTTTTCAACAAATTCCGGTATGGTATAGATCCCTTTCTGAATAAACACCGGCAGGAAATATTTTCCAACGATGATCAGGGTGATGGCCGACATCCACTCGTAAGAAGCAACTGCCAGACCCGAGGCAAATCCGGCTCCTGACATACCGATGAACTGCTCTGCAGATATATTGGCCGCAATCAATGAAGCGCCAATAGCCCACCAGGGCAGGGATTTACTGGCTAAAAAATAATCTTCAGCAGTTTTCTGATGCCCTTTTTTATCTCTGGATACCCATAAACCAACACCGAGTATTAAAATGGCATAACCCAAAAAAATGGCGTAATCCAATATTCCGAAACTTGAATTCATCCAATACAGTTTTATTCTTTGGTTAGTACTTTTGTTCCCTCACTGGGAGTGACTGTGAATATAGTTAAATTTTTGTTGAATTTTTGTTTGTACGCCTCACCGACCTCTTTGAAAAATTGTTCAGCGCCGTCTTCGCGTACCAGATTGATGGTACAGCCTCCAAATCCACCACCCATCATTCTGGCACCTGTTACACAGGTATATTTTCCGGCCTGTTCAACAAGAAAATCCAGTTCAGCACAACTAACCGCATACAAATGCTGTAAACCGGCATGGGTTGCGTACATCAATTGACCCAGGCGGGCAATATCTCCCTGTTCTAAGGCTTTAACAGCCTCCAGTATCCTGGTCTTTTCAGAGACTACATACAGACACCGGTTATAAACAACCGGATCCAGGTCTGCTTTGCATGTTTCTAGCATTTCAGGATCGACATCCCTTAAAGAACTAACATCCGGAAAACGCTTTTTTATTATGGCT
>Ga0105103_10001569_pt1 | contig 12410 bp, 8 predicted proteins | sample PPLLaktember2015_2_FD_79107 | JGI IMG/M metagenome (GOLD analysis project Ga0105103, IMG submission 79107) | Freshwater sediment microbial communities from Prairie Pothole Lake near Jamestown, North Dakota, USA - PPLs Lake P7 Core (6) Depth... | ecosystem: Environmental > Aquatic > Freshwater >...
AAAAGTATCAGGACTAAAGTCCTTCAATGAGTTACATTCATTAACCCCGGGCTTACCGCGTGTCGCCATAGCTTTAGCGGTGGCACAAGCCTGGGGTTAATGAAATACAAATCTTTATTGGGCTTTAGCCCTTACGACTAATTATTTCTCGGACAGTAATGAAAGTTTATGAATTAATCGGGCTAAACACCTGCCAACTCAAAATTGGCCAATACTCAAGAAAACTACTATTTTTAAGTGTTCTTATATACATAACTGTCAATAATGTATAAGGCAGGATCTTTACATCTATGAGACTTCTTTTATTGCTAAAGCCATTTTTATCCTTTTTGCTTATTGGGCTTCCTGTTCACTTGTTTTCCTGTACTTCTTTTTTTATAAGCGCTAACGATACTATGTTGTTTGGAAATACAATGGACATAAATGTTGGCGATGGTTATCTGTTCATAAATAAGCGCAATGTGCATAAAACCGGACTATGGTATTCAAACGCCCCTTCATGGACATCGAAATATGCCAGCGTAACCACCAATATGTGGGGAATGGAATTCCCGGCACGTGGCATGAATGAAGCAGGTTTGGTATTAGGCGAGATGAACCTTCCGGAAACTGTTTATCCATACCCAGATAGCCGTTACTACATGGAGCTGGTACAGTATATGCAGTATATTCTTGATAATTGTGGGACTATTGAAGATGTGCTGGATTATAATGAAGATGAGCGTATTGATCAGGGACAGTATGAAAGTCATTTTCTTCTTTCCGATGCAAATGGAAAAAGCCTTGTTATTGAATGGCTTAATGGGGTTCAAGTCGCTTATTATTACGAAGGTTTACCTGTTTCGGTTCTTACTAATGATACATTTGAAAACTTAATGGAATACTATAATGCTGGTGTTCCTCCAGCTGCTGGTATTGTATCATCGAAATCCCGGTTTTATAACGCTGCTGAAATGATTGAAGCATATAATGCAGAAACTAACGGCTCTATAATTGACTATGGATTTAAAATTCTGGATAAAGTCCAAAACCCTAATTTTACTAAGTGGCGATTGCTTTTCGATATGACCAATAAAAGATTTTACTTCGATACATATAAGAACAAAAAGAAAAGATATATCGATCTGGATTATTTTGATCTCTCCTGTTCATCGCCGGTTAAAATGCTAAATTTATATGATATTGTTGAGGGCGATATTAATTCGCAACTTATTGATTTTGATTATAGTATTAACAAGTCTCATTTAATATCATATGCTTAAAAAGCAGGATATGGAAACTCTTCGTGGTTAAGTACATACTACGATTATTACGCTGGCACAACATGCATGAGCAATAATGTTATTAATTCTGAGATTGTTAGCGATCAAAATGACCTTATTAAATCTGTTGTTCAAGATGATGATATTTTAAAAGTAATCATTGTACCTTTACTTTATTATTTTAAAGCTTTTCACCATTGAACCCAATGAATCAAGAACTCTTACCAAATACAATCCATTTTTTAATTGTTGAACTGGTATAGAAATAGTATTAGTACCATCATTGATCTGCTTTACATTTATGGATATTTGATGACCCGAAATATCATATAATTCAAAACTTAAACTACAATTAGTTAATGAGTTAACATTAAATTTAGCTTCCGATGTAACTGGGTTCAATATATTCTCAATGGTGAAAGATTCTTTATTAAATGTTTGAAGTTCTGTAGTTTTATAGAGTGAGATAAGTTTTTGAGGATTAATAATTTTTTTAAGGGTATAGGAAGCTGAATCGATAATTATTTCTACTGAATCACCTGTATTCAATGCATCATTCCAAAATTGTTGCGGGGTTATATCAATCTTTTGCTGGCATGCTAGGGCATAAACTCCTGCTAAATATGGTACTGACCAGCTCAAACCACCAATTCGACCAAATGAATAATCATCAATACCTGCGCAATAGGCTATGGTTCTTGAATCCATAGGTAATAACAATATGTTTCTTTTCGAGTAAAATTGATCATAATTGGAACGAAATTCGGTATTCCAAAATATCCCTGGTTTATATGATCTGTAATCATCGGGATCTTTATAAGGATTCCGGCCAAGTCCCAGAAAAAACATATTGTCGGTTGAGGAAAGACTTGTTGATATTATGAAAATCCCCTCATTTCTAGCTTTAATAAATGATGATTTAACTTCTGCAAAACCTTCATTATTTTCATTAAAACCAAGAGAAATAGAAATCACCCTGATTTTCTTATTTTGTGGAAGTTGCTTATTAATCTCAACAATTCTGTCTATTGCAAGGGCATAATTTTTATAATTATAAATGTATGCATCATTTACTTCTTCACCCGAATAACATGCGATGTAATATAAGTCAGCATCGGGTGATACACCTATTGTTTTTCCTACAGCAATTGATGTAACTGCTGGTCCATGCATCGAGGCCATGGTATCATCTTTTTCAATACCAATTTCTTCATAAAGCTGGAGCCTGTCTTTAAATTCTAAATGATCGACAAGTAATGGCTGGTCAATAATAGCTATTCCAATATCTTTACCTGTTATTCCATTTTTATGTAATTGTCTAATTCCTAATCCAGGATTAACTCCCATCCCTATAATTTTTTCCGGGTCAAATTCTTTAGGCATACTGTCAGTTCCCGGCCATATTGTTGAAGAGTTAAAGATGGAGAATATCAGATCATTATATCTGTCTGAAAGATCAAAAGATGATAAGTCCTTACAAGATAAAAAAACTTGAAAAGGATCAATCATATCATGTGAGTAATGGGGTACTTCAGATAATGTTGGAAACATTGAACACGGAACAGAAACTGGGATGCCTGTCAATTTTGGGAAAAGTCAGATTCTGAGAAAACGAGCAATAAGGAATTACAGATAATATTAATATGCTTATTATTCCTCTACGATTTAAAATTTTAAACACTTTTTTTTTCATGGAGAATTGATTTAAAAGATTGATTATCTCTTGATTGATAAATACAAAGTAAATGGATCGTTATTCTTTATTTAACTACAATAGAATCAGTTGTAATAGAATATGTACCCATAATTCCTAAGCCTCCTCTGATATTGCTATTAATTTGCATCCTTTCACTAAAAAGGGCAGCGTTATTTGCTCTATTAAATTCAACGGAAAAGCAATAATTATACAGGGCTTTACTTATGGACCAGAGTTGAAAATACACTATTTTATTTTGGGGAAATATCATTGAAACTACTAAAGAGTGAGTTTTACCGTTTATTTGGGCATCATTAAAATAAATAATATTTCCCCCATCAAGGATACCTTCTACATCCGAATCCATTATTATTGCATCGAGGCAAGTGAAATCTTGCTTCTGAATATTTTTCGGATTCAGTTCATCGGCTGAAAGGACCTTTAAAAGATAAAAATTTTCTCTATTTGCCGGATCAGTAATAGTTATTGCGCAATTTAATAATTTAGAGGAGGTGTTTATCACAACTGAGGTATCAATCTTTGTAATTAATACTGTTTCCGGGATTGAATCAGTGGCTTCTGCAATTCCTGCGTCTCTTGTTTCTACCTTTATTGTATACGCTTTGCTTATTGATGGTTTTATATTTCCGATATACAAACCGTTCTCTTTACTATTTAAGGTATCAACCAATACTTTGTATTCATAAACATAAATATTCGCTTCATTTATGTATTCAATATCCGTTTCGTCCAATATATTTTTACTTTTACTAAGTGTTAACGATATTGTACTATCCGGACACAAAGTGGCATTTACAACAAGCTCATTTTCACCTCCTGAAATGTTTGTATCCAAATTTTCTTCGCAGGAAATTAAAAGCATTGTATTTATAATTGTGACAATTATTATATATCTGTTCAACATATTTTTTGTTAGTTATTTGAAATAAAATTGAAGACCAAATTTTCCTCTTAGGGTATTTTTTATATGTAATGCATTATCAGTTACCAAAAATTCAATAGATATTCTATTGGAAATTAAATAAGAAATGCCAACACCAAATGGAACTGTTATACCAAAAACTGGTTGTGAATTTTGAATACCCCCAATTAATGATGGTAATACATGGATAAAAGGTTTTATTTTCATCCTGCCAATATAGTACCGGTTTAAAATCCCGTATTGAAAGGCATATATAGTGTTATACTTATTAAATTCTTTATTATTTCTTACAGGCTGCACATACGATAAAGTGAATACAGAACCTAATAAATAATTACGAACCCTGAACCTGGCCAATGTAAAATCAATATTTATGTTGATATCATAAGAACTATAATTGAAAATTATTTTCTCTTTATATGACAATAGAGTTGTATTCAATCCTAACGTAACCATTCTGCAACCTTTGTTGGTTTGTTCCGGGGCACAAATCATTTTTGGAGATAGTATTGGGCTTGTTGATTCTGTATTGAAGTGTTTATTAGTATGATCTTTTTCTATTGTTGGGTTCTTTTTAAATTTGAAAGCATAGGTAATGGATGGAATTATAGGCATTGAAACTAATTGATTTACTTTATTATTTTCAACATATACAATGGTAGGGTTTTTATGGTTATATACATTATAACAACCTATGCTCCAAGTCCTTATGCCCGTTTTTTTCTCTTTGGTAAATCTCAGGCTTAAATCTAATCTGTGATAAAGCGGCATTTGAAAATTATTGCGCGAATCATAAGATTCTATATACTTGTTTTGATCCAAATAAGACGGAAATTTTTGATTATTCACTGTTAATTGCGCTCCTGATGAAACTATCCATGTTGCTCCAATTTCAAATTTTTCAGAAAAACGATGAGATATCACTAAGTTTAAGTTGTGCCTGCGATCGTACTGATAAGGATACCAATTTCCATTACTAATTTTGTCAAATTGCCTTTTGCTCTTTGCTAATGTATAGCTCAGCCATCCAAATGTATTCCCTGTTTTTTTTTCAATAAGGAACTCAACACCATAAGAAATACCTTTACCTTGTACTATTTTATCTCCCCATGAGTTGTCTGCAAAAACATAGCTTGTCCCATCTTTATAATCAAGAACATTATGCATTGTTTTATAGAATAGTTCAGAGCTTATTTCTATATTATTTTTAAAGGCATATAAAGTACCTAATGAATATATGTTCGAGTGCTGGGGTTTTAATGTACTGGTTGCAGGGACCCATACATCCATTGACCAACCAACGGATGATGATCCTGTAAGCAAATTCAGATTTTGGTTCATTACAGACCATGCTGCCTTGGCCGACCAATTTTCAGTAATTAGATATCTTAAACTAATCCGAGGTTGCAATGATTGATAGGTTTTATTCTCAACATTTGCTATACTGTATCGTAAACCAATATTGGTTTTCAATTTATCGTTAATCCTTATATCGTCTTCAATATATATATCATTTTCAATCAGTTGTATGTTATTCAGATTTATAGCAGTATCAACTTTTGAATTTATAACATTATTTATTGATGAACCCATTGACAGATAACCCGGATTAAAATAGTGCAAGGTGCTTTGAACTCCAAAACGTATGGTATGGTTGGGGTTTAAAAAATAGTCGAAATCCTCTTTCACCCCAAAATCGCGAATGCCGGATTTATAATTACCATATTCTTCTCTTTCTATTAATGTACTGTCTTGTTTAGAGAAATTCGACGAAATCCCTAATTTGTATTGGCTATAAATTAGGGTAGTATTACTAAAAAGTTTGTCGCTTATTTTATTATTCCAGCGTGTTGTTGCTGTAATATTGCCCCAATTATATTTATTAGTTTCTGACTGAACGGTCATATCTCTCTTAAACCCCTGGTCTCCTAATAAATTGTCACTTCCAGTATAAATGCTAAAGTACAAATGACTTTTGGAAGAAAATTTATGATTGAGTTTAAGATTGTAATCCTGAAAATAATAGTACATTTTAATATCTTCATCTGATGCCAACGAATATAGCGACATTAATGGCCTTGTCAATATATCAAAGTAAGTACGGCGGGCAGAAATAATAAAGGAAGTATTTTCGTTGAATATAGGCCCCTCAATTGTTAACCTGGAAGCTAATGTTCCGATAGCAAGATGTGTTTCAATTTTTTTGTTATTGCCTTCTTTCATCTTAACATCAACTATTGATGAAAGACGGCCTCCATATCTGGCAGGAATACCACCTTTTAGCAAGACAATACTTTGGATAGCATCATCGTTAAAGGTTGACATAAAACCAAATAAATGTTTAACATTATAAACCGGTGCTCCATCGAGCAAAATCAAGTTTTGGTCGGCGCTCCCACCTCTTACATATAACGATGAAGAACCTTCGTCGCCTTGCTGTATGCCAGGAAGCAACTGTAATGTTTTCATAATGTCACTTTCGCCTATCAACACAGGAATTGATTTGATGTTTTTCATTTGTAATTCACTAATACCCATTTGGGAACTTTGAACATGTTTTAGGTAAGAATTATCAGTAATTATAACTTCTTCTAATTCTACAGTTGAAGGTGTTAGTTGTATGTTTATTTCAGTATTCCCGGCTAAATTCAATTCTTTTGTTTCCAGGTTATATCCTAAATATGAATACTTTAATCTTACATTTCCTGCTAAAAGCGTAATACTATAAAAGCCATAAGTGTTGCTAATAATGACAGCTTTAGTGTTTTCTTCCTGAATAACAACGCCAGTTATGCGCTCGCCAGTTTCTTTATCTCTAATATAACCGCTAATAGTATGCTTATTTATTTCCTTTTTTTTAGTTTGAAAAACAATTTGATTTCCAACAATCTGATAATAAACATCAGTTCCAGCAAGTAATTTATTTAAAACCGATTGCAGCGGCTCGTCAATAACTGCTATAGTGGTTTTATGGGATAACGATACTAAATCATCGCTATACGAAATGCCTATTCCGGTTTCAATAGAAATTTCCTTTAGTATTTCCTTTACAGGCATGTCTTTTACTCTTATTGTAACAGGCTTTTTAAGCATTTTAACCTCTTTTTGCGCTTGTATTGTATTTGCAACGAATAATAAGAAACAAATAAGCATGAACATTCTGGGAACTAATATCATTATTGCAACTATTAACTTTATAATAAATATTTAATTATAATTTTATAATTCTATTGAACCTGGTATATTTCATTTTGTAGAGTAATTTTTACGTCGGCCGACAGAGCTATGGTCTGCATTATTTCATCCAGTGGACGTTGATAGAAATTTGCCGTTAACACTTTCATTTTTATAGTATCATTATCGAACTGATATTTAAAATCATATATTTCAGAAAGTGTCTCAAAAACATTATGTAGCGAAAGCTGGTCGAAATAAAACATACGGGTTTTCCATGCCATGAAATTGGGATTGTTGTTTTGTTCTTTAACAAGAGAGCCTCTTTTGATATCGTATATTCCCTGCTGACCGGGATTCAGAAAAATATCGTCAGATGATTTCAATCCAAAACTAACGTTGCCTTCGATTAATGAAATGGCAATAGCACTATCGGCACTGGATGCTTTTATATTGAATTTTGTTCCTAACACCTTCGTTTGAGTTTTCCCAGCATGTACCACAAAAGTATGCTTTGCATCGTGTACAACTTCGAAATATGCTTCTCCCTCGAGATATACCTCGCGTTTAGCTTTAAATGTTTTAGGATATTTAATTGAAGAATGGGAGTTAAGCCACACTTTACTTCCATCGGCAAGGGTGATAGTCGAATGGATTGAATCGGAAGTATAAGCAATAGCATATTCAGTCAATGGTGTATTTATTTGATTGTTTACCAACCACCAACTCAAACATCCGATAACCAATACTGCTGCAGCTTTCCATATATGGCGGATTATGTTTAGTTTGCGAGGTTTAACAAATCCTTTTCCCAATAATGCCTGATCCATTTTTTCTTTGGCTTTAGCGACATCAGGACTGAAATTTACAGGTAAATGACCATCTAATTTGAAGTATTCCTGTAATTGATTATAAATCATAGTGTTTTCATGAGCGATGTCAATCCATTTTTTCACTTGATTATGCAAATCACTATCTGAAATATTATCGAAGTGCTTTTCTAACAATTTCCATGGGATGTCGTTCATCATGTAAAGCTTTTTACTGATAAGACACATCTCAAAAAAGGAACACCCAAACTATGATTAAAAAAATATCAGAATACAGGATAAGTAAGGCGCTATTTTTTCGCGTAGCTTTTTAATTGAGATATTTATTTGATTTTCAACAGTTTTTACAGATAGGTTTAGCTGAAGGGCAATTTCGCGGTTCGATAAGCTGTGCTTTTGTCGCAGTTCAATAATAGTACGGCATTGAGGTGGCAGTTCAGAAATTGCTTGTTTTATAATATGATTTAATTCTTCTTGTTCGCAAAAATTAATAAGGCTATCGACTTTTGAGTTTTGTTCGCGTGCGAAATCATCTTCATGACCAACTCGTGTTTTCTCATTTCGAATGTAATTGAGAGCTCTGTTTTTAATTGAAGTATATAAAAAGGCACGTGCTGACGTCTTGATAGTTATCGTTTGACGTCGTTCCCATATAGATATAAATAATTCCTGAACAATTTCTTCTGAAATATCAGCGTCCTTAACAAAGGTGTATGCAAATCGGCAAAGGTTTTGGTAATAATCGGTAAAAAGTTGGTTAAAAGAATTAGTCGATCCTTTTCTGATTTCCTCGATGAGCAGGTCTTGATTGAAAGTCATAGGTAAATTTATTGTAAAACTATTAAAGTTGTGATTAATATAATTAGTGTGTACAAATAATATTCCTTAATATTGAATCCGAAAAAATTCAATATTATGACCGAGCAAATAAAACTTATAACCGAAAGAATCAAAGGTTTACGTGAAATAGCCGGTATATCAGCCGAATCACTGGCCAAGGAGCTAAAAATTTCGGATGAACAATATCTGAAATATGAAAGTGGGAGTAAAGATATTCCGGTTAGTTTGCTATATAAAATTGCCCATTATTTTAATATCGATTTATCGGCTCTATTGAGCGGCGAAGATCCGCGACTACATGTTTATTGTGTTGTTAGAGAGGGTAAGGGTTTGTATGTCGAAAGAAATAAGAACTACAGGTACGAAAGCCTGGCATATAATTTCATTAATAAAAAAGCTGAACCTTTCATTGTAATCATTGATCCCTTAAAAGATGATGGTGAAATGGTATTTACCTCGCATCCTGGGCAGGAATTTGACTATGTGATGGAAGGGTGTTTGCTTATTAATATCGATGGGCATGAGTTAATTTTAAATGAAGGCGATTCAATTTATTTCGATTCGACCTTTAAACATGCTATTAAGGCATTAAATAATAAAACAGTTAAAATATTAGCTGTGGCTGTTTAATTATCATAATTTCAATTATAATGATACTTGAAAAATTTTTAAAGAAGACCGAATTCAAATCCTATAAAGACTTTTTAAACGATTTTTATGTCAATGTTCCTGCCAATTTCAATTTTGCATTCGATGTTGTGGATGAAATAGCTGCAGAAACGCCTGATAAAACTGCAATGGTTTGGTGCGACGATAAAGGGTCGGAAGCAGTTTTTACATTTGCACAGATGAAATATTATAGCGATAAAACCGCATCATATTTCAAGTCAATTGGAATTGGTAAAGGCGATCCGGTTATGTTGATTATGAAAAGAAGGTATGAATATTGGTTTTGCACATTGGCATTAAGTAAGATTGGCGCTGTTACTATTCCGGCTACCCATTTGCTTACAGCTAAAGATATAGTATACAGGAATAATGCAGCCGATATTAAAATGATTGTTTGTGTTGGCGAAGACGAGATTATACAACATGTTGAAGATTCAGAAAAAAAATCGCCTTCTTTAAAACAAAAGGTTATACTTGGAGAAAAGAGAAAGGGGTGGTTGTCGTATGAGGAAGGTGTTGGGCAAGCGGATGAACTATTTGAAAGGCCTGTAGGAAAAGAAGCGGTACAAAATGACGATATAATGCTCATGTACTTTACATCGGGTACTACAGGCATGCCAAAGATGGTTATTCATGATTTTACCTATCCTCTTGGTCATATTCTTACTGCAAAATTTTGGCAAAATGTGCAAAACAATGGATTACATTTCACAATAGCCGATTCGGGATGGGCCAAATCGGCCTGGGGCAAAATATATGGACAATGGATTTCAGGTTGTGCTGTAATGACATACGATTTTGATAAGTTTCTTCCTAAGAACCTCATGGATGTGATAGAAAAATATAAAGTTACTTCATTTTGCGCACCGCCGACAATATACAGGTTTTTAATAAAAGAGGACCTTACAAAATACAATCTTACATCACTTAAAAATTGTGCTGTTGCAGGTGAGCCTCTTAATCCCGAAGTATTCAAGCAATTTTATGATGCAACAGGAATTAAACTTATGGAAGGATATGGACAAACGGAATGCACAGTATCTGTTGCAACCTATCCATGGATCGAGCCAAAACCAGGGTCGATGGGAAAACCATCACCAGGTTACGAAATTGATATTTTAAATGAAGAAGGGAAAAGTTGTGAAGTTGGTGAAGAAGGCCAATTGGTTTTTTATACCGGGAAGCGCAAACCTATTGGCATGTTCAATGGCTACTATCGCGATGAACAACTTACCAGTAAGGTTTGGAAGGAAGGTATTTATTATACCGGCGATATGGCTTGGCGCGATGAAGACGGATACTACTGGTTTATTGGTCGTGCCGACGATGTAATTAAGAGTTCAGGCTATCGTATTGGCCCATTTGAGGTCGAAAGTGCCTTGATGGAGCATCCTGCGGTTTTAGAATGTGCCATTACTGCAATGCCCGATATCGATAGAGGTCAGATAGTTAAAGCAACTGTTGTTTTATCAAAAAATTATCACCCTAGCGATGAGCTTGTAAAAGAACTACAGGAAAATGTTAAAAAAGTAACTGCGCCATACAAATATCCGCGCGTTATTGAGTTTGTTGCCGAGTTGCCAAAAACCATTAGTGGCAAAATCAGGAGGGTACAAATACGCGAAATTGATGCTGAGTAGACAAATGTAATTAACCTGTATGTAAAATTCAAGTTTTATCCTCCTGTTATCCCGTTAATAAAGGTTTCCACAAATCCGACAATTTTACGAAGTATGCGGTCGCCTGTTGTTTTGCGCTGTAATACCGAGGGTTGTTCGCCCAGAATAAGTTCAAGGACTTCATCACGCAAGGGTTCCCGTTCGGCAAACAAGTAATCTTCAATAATCTTTTGGGTTTTATCGGCAGACAGGTTTTCTTCGGATACAATCTGGTTAAAGGCTTTGATTTGTTCTTAGTTCCAGAATTTCTCAAAAGCTTCGGGTATATCGTCTGAATCGTCTATAGCCGGAAGGTTTTCGAGGATGAATTTTTCTATCAGTTCACGTTTGCTGCGCAAGTGGGCTTCGCCTGAAAGCAAATCGAGAATTTCTTTGCGTTTTCGCTCCTGTTCGGCTTTTTTAGAATCTTTCAGGTTAGCTAACAGCTTGAGTATGTAAGCAACGTTTATTTCGTCGCGATGGATGAGTTCCAGTTCGAAGTCGACATCTTCCAGAATGGAAACTTTTTCTTTCTGATGGTCTGACTTAACCTTGTCGTAAAGGTCGAGGTACTTACTTTTGTAATCCTCGAATTGTTGTTCGGACATAGCCAAATCGTCCCATTTGAAATCGGCAAAAGTTGTAAGCACATTTTTCAAGCGCATTAGTTCACGAAATGCCTTTATGAATTTCAATTCGTCTTCTTCGCTTACAAGTTCGTTTACGCTGTTTACTGTTGGGGTAATTTTTAGTAGTTCGATGAATGCCTCGTTGAATTTCTTTACATATTCCTCGTATGGCTTCATGATTATTTCCTCAATGGCTTCTTTATTGCTAAAGAGGGTAATGGCATCGTCGGTTGCTTTTTTGAGGTTGCGGAACACTACAATATTGCCCTGCGATTTTTGCTCGTTAAGAATACGGTTGGTGCGGGAGTATGCCTGAATTAAGCCATGGTATTTCAGGTTTTTATCAACATAAAGCGTATTTAGTGGCGGACTGTCAAAACCGGTTAGGTACATATTGACCACGAGCAGAATATCAATTTTGCGTTCTTTTACCTTTTTTGAAATGTCGTTGTAATAGTTGTAAAACGACTGGCTGTCTTTTGTTGAAAAGTTACTGCCAAACATTTGGTTGTAATGACCAATAAACTCATCGAGTTTTTCACGACTGTGTTTATTTAAGCCATATAAAGCCTTTGGGTCTTCAACAACCGAAAGTTCTTCGGGAAGAAAGCCGTTGGCATCGGCATCGTCTTCGTTGGCGGAATAACTGAATATGGTGGCAATTTTCAGGTTGTGTTGGCCTTCTTCCTTTTTCTTTTGCAGTATATCG
>Ga0105103_10001573_pt1 | contig 12397 bp, 5 predicted proteins | sample PPLLaktember2015_2_FD_79107 | JGI IMG/M metagenome (GOLD analysis project Ga0105103, IMG submission 79107) | Freshwater sediment microbial communities from Prairie Pothole Lake near Jamestown, North Dakota, USA - PPLs Lake P7 Core (6) Depth... | ecosystem: Environmental > Aquatic > Freshwater >...
GGGTGTGCCACCTGTATAGTTAAATGTGCCAATACCCGATTTAGTATTTATATTGCCCGATTTATCGGTTTTATAATATTGTGAATATTTTGTTACAACCCCGTTTTTAGTCACATTCCAATTGGTCAAACGGTAAAGCCCATCGTATGTAAATGCTTCTGAAACGGAATTCAGTACATCGGTGCGTGAATTTAGCAAACCATTTACAGGGTTAAAACTATAAGTAATATTCTGTCTATTGGATGAAACAATAGATGAAAGCATCCCCTTACTATCGAATTTTTTCTCTGTTACTATACCATTGCCCAGGGTATACTTATAGCTCGTTGCAGTTGCGGTATTTAATGCCCATATTGCGGTTGAACCGTTTTTAACACTGGTAAGGTTGCCATAACTATCGTAATAACGGTTTATTACAAAACTACCCGGGTAGGTTACTTTGGTTAAATGGCCATACGAATTATAAGTATACTGGAATATTATATCGTTAATAGTGGCATCGATATGCTGGGTGGTTTTCAATGTCCGTCCGTAAGCATCGTATTCATAACTAAAGAACGATCCGTTGGCATCAGTTATCGTCTTGGTCAGCCCTTTTGTGCTACCGCTTGGATAATATTCATAAGTGGTTGTTTTACTGTTCAGTATTTTTTGGTATAACTGCCCCAGGCTGTTGTATTTCATTTGGGTAACTATGCCTTTATGGTCAGTTTGACTGGTAAGCCTTCCGTAAGCATCGTAAGCATAGTTTATTGTCCCTGCGTCGGGGTCAGTTAATGTAAGCTGGTTCCCAACTGCATCATAAGTCATACTGATTGTTGAAGCCGGGCTTATAATTTCTTTAGGCTGGCCATGGGAATAGTATTTATAGTTTATGGTCCCGCCAGGCGAAGGTTCGGTTATGCTTGCAATGCCTCCCCTGTTATCGAATGTTTTGCTATATGTTTTGCCATCGGTAACAGTAGTTATTTTATGGTCGGCATATGTATAAGTACTTGTTAAACCACTAAACAGGCTTTCGCTTGTAAGCATATTATGAACTGTTGAATAACCATAAGTAACTTTGTTGGTAAGTACCCCGCCGGTATACTCTGACTGTTCGCTTACACGGCCAGCATTATCGTATTTAGTTGTGCTGTAAAGGCTTATGTTATTAAAGCCTATCGATTCGGCGCGTAACGGCCGCCCCAGTTTATCGTACCATGTTTTAACCCAGGGGCTCCCCGCCGATGTTGTATATTCATAAAAACAAGCATTGGGTATATTGCTGTTGTTAAGGTCCCACTGGGTACTAAAATTAACTGTTTTACCTGTTGGCAGTGTTTGTTTGGTTATTCTGCCCCAGTTATCGTAGGTATAGGTTGTCTTTAAACCGGTTATGCCTGTTTCGGTAAGTGTATTGCCGTATACAGGGTCGTATGTAGCGCTCGATGTGCCCATAACATCGGTCTTCGATAACATAAACCTTCTTTTTGAATCATAGGTATATGACTCAGTATAAGTTTCAAGGCTGGTGCCGGTAGCCTCCACCTTCTTATTTTCAGGGAACCCATAACTATCGTAATTACTATAGGTTGTTGTAACCTGTTTACCGCTTACCTGGTAGTTATTTATCTGTGTAAGCAAATGGCCTTTTGCTGCATCGTATGTACAATATGTTTTATTTACAAAATTCACATCATCGGGGCATTTACGTGTAACAGTAACTAATTGTGGTTTGTTGGCAATATATGAACCCGCTATTACATACGAACCATATTCAGTTTTATCCCAATAGCTTCCTCCATAATCTTTTGTTTCACTTTTTAAGTTTTTATCGGTATGATAACTATATGTTGTTGTAACATTGGTATTTGTAGTATTATCAACCTCTTTTGAAGAAGAAATTAAATTAATAATACTTTTTGCAGGCTTTTCGGTTGTGTAGTTTAATTCTGAATAGCCAAGGACCGAGTTACCTGAATAGTTAAACCTGTAAGTAATTTTTTTACCTATTTTATAGTAATCATTAACAATACTTTGAGTCCTTACATTAGCATTAGACTTTTGGTTTTTCTGCGATAAATAGTTAAAACATAATAAACCCAAACCTTGCCGATGAATTTTCAGCCAACTATATAAATACTCTGTTTTAGATACTGATGAAGATTTTTGCGTATCTTGTATACTTATACTTTGCACACAATATAATGGCAACTGTGCTGATATTAATGGAAAAAGCAGATTGCTGCCTCTTGTATAAAAGTCATTGCCATCGGCTGTTTTGGCATATGAGAGAGGTCGATATACAATATCAGTCCTGCGGTTCATACCGTCTAAAATAGTTTTTACCAGTCCTTTTTCAAAATTAGTATTAAATGACTGATATGTTCTCCACTTTGTGGTAAAATCTGAACCAGAATAACAATCAAACCCATAATTCAGCATATCCTGTCTGCCATCGCCATTAAAATCGCCAACATGATAATATTTTGCGGGGGTATCATCTTCGTTAGTCGATGAACTTTCTTTTACAAGTGTTGCAGTAAGTCCATTCAGCGTGTACCATTTAACATCAAACGTTTCGAGTTCTTTCCAATGGCTGCCCCCATTATGTACCCATTTATATTTGGCATCAAAAGTGATCAAATCCGGTTTGCCATCGTAATTAAAATCAATAACAATTGCATTGTCTTTACCATTATCTTTATCGGTATCAGGGTCATCTAAAATAGGTGTTACTGCTGTTATAAGGCTGCTACTGAAGGTTACTCCAGGAGAAATCGACTTAATTCCAATCAACCATCTGCTGGTTTCCGGATCAAAATATAATATATCAGTTAATTTATCGCCGTTAAAATCGCCCGGGGTGATAAATTGACACTTACTGTTAAAGAAGTTTGAATTAACCGGAGAAGAAAACGATGCTACATAACAACCATTATTATCAATGCTTGCGCCATTATTGTATAATAAACTATGACCGTCGTCTTTAATAAGCAAAATATCTTTTAGCCCATCATTATTAAAATCGGCGCAAATTATATGTTTTACACTATTTGATAGATTAAAATTAAGGTTGACCTTATTATTTAAGATACTACTGTTTTTAGCATAATGATAAACAATTGCCCCCGGATAGGCAGAACCAGATTTACTATCCTCGATGTATAAAAGATCGTCTAATCCATCGTTGTTGAAATCATTTAGTGCCATGGCAGGCATTTTATCACTTGAATTTAATACTATATTACCATCAATTAATACCCCATTGGCCTGGACATTTAAATCTTGAATTACACCATTATCTTGATATGAAACAGAGATTATTTCATTTATATCATTTTCAGTAATTTTTCCCATATATACGTTGTTATTACAAGTCTTGGGAGACAAACTATTACTTTTAAAATAATCAAGTTTTAAAGGAGTCCCATTGCTTGAAAATGAAGTACTTCCTGTTTCAATAGGCTGGGCAATAAAAGGGACTAAATATTCACATAGTGGGATACCTGCTGATTCTAATACTTTATAAATACACATCAGATCAGTCAATCCATCACTGTTCACATCGCCGGTCAGCCATTTTAAATCACTTACAGAGCCATATGTATTACCTAAAACCAATGATGAAACGCTGGAAATTGCATTTGAATATTCACCCCAAATAATATGTGTTTCGTTTAAAGGTTCATTATTGGCATTAAATTCTTTAATTTTTGATAAACGTGAATATGCATCATACTTATATGTAAAATTATATTCCCTAACAACTTTATTTTCACACTTCACCCTTATAGCATACAGAATTTTATTATGTCCAACCTCTGTTCCGGCTATATATGCAGTATTGTTATCCGATCTGGCCTCATAATAAAAATTTATTGAATTGTACGCAGCTGAGTTGGTATTTGAATTTCCTGTATATTCAATGGTTTTAATAAGGCCACCGGCTATATATTTAAAATCAATAAAGTTACCATATTGGTCCGATAAACGGTTAATAAGCCAAGCCCTCACTGTAGCATTATTTGCTGATAAAACCCTTGAATCGGTTGTATTACCATATTCAATCTTTTTCCCATCTTTTGTTTCCACTATAAAATATTGTGGGCCGCTTCCGGCATTACCATATGCAGTTATACGCGAAAAAGTCTCGTTTTCAGTACCATAAATCGATCCTGCAACTCCATATGTACCTGAAGATAAAACCATAGGATTACCATCAAGGGCAAGTTTATCGGTTGTTTTATATTGGATACCTTCAACGCTGCCATCACTATATATATTTTTTGTTACGCGGGTAATATTCGATAACCCTGAAATATCAATACCAAAACCTACAACACTATTCCCTGCCTGGCTGTTATATACTAAGGAAATATTTGGTTGCATACCGGCAGTTCCGGGAGGGGTGAAAACAGGTAATTGAAATGATGCTGCTCCTGAGGGCGTTACATCAATATTTACTTCTGTACTTCCCACAGGTAAAGCTGTGTTAAGCTCTCTGAGATCTGGATTTACTGTAGCAGAATTATCATATACCACATTACAAATTATATTTTCATCTACTTTTGCATGAAAAGAGTTTCCAGTATATTTAAAAGGATATTTTAGTTTAACATATTCTCTTGCTGCTAAATTCATATATGAACTGTATGTCCCTGTTTTTTCAATAGTTTTTTCATTAATCTGAGGAAATACTGCAACTAAAGGTGTTAAAAATAATGTTATGAAATATATTTTGCGCTTCATGGGTTTATTTATTATGAGATTGTAAATAGGGGCCTTTTATTCTTTAACAACTGTCCAGTTGGTTGTTTTATCGCCAGCTTTAATTATCAGGTAATAATTACCTGGTTTTAAACCAGTCATGTTAAGCTCATTGTAAGTATTTGAAACTTGTATACTCATAAGGCTTTTGCCTTCAACAGAATATAAAGATATTTCGGCCGGATTTTCATTGCTATAGTTTATAAATTCGATAGCAAGCAAACCACGTGTAGGGTTAGGGTATATTTTAACTTCGAGGTCCCCAATTTTATCAATAACCGGTTTTAGGTTTTCTTGGTTAATTTCATCGGCCGATTTATTTGCAGGCAATGTTATGCTTCTGCTTTTTCGGTTGCCCGAATTATCGTAGCCATAGTATATTGTTTGTGCGGGCAATATATAATTTATGCCTGCAAAAAACAGTATGGTAATTATAAGCTTCTTCATGTCAATAAATTTTAAATTGGCGGTTATCCATATAAATAAGCCAGGTATTGGTTACCAGTGGGTTATTTTGCAGGTGTTATTTCTTAGTTGTTAATTGCTTAACCTGTGCTTCAAGGGCAGTAATTTTAATGTTTTGTTCTTTTATAGCTTCTACAAGAACGGGGATAATCTTCACATAATCTATTGCAAGTAGGCCATTGTTTTCATCTTCCATCACCACTTCAGGTATAATTTTTTGTACATCCTGGGCAATAAACCCATATACATCTTTTGGTCCGGAACTGGCAGTAGTATCGATAAGTTTTTTTTCTGCAAATTCTTTTTTAAGGTTATATTTCACCCCCTTTAGTTTCAAAACGAGGTCGAGCGAACTGGGAATACTTCTTATATTTTCCTTAAACCTCACATCGGAAGGGGTTGGTAATGAGTATGTAAATATTGCCCTGTATGCATAATAAGTATTGCCAAGGTCGAGTGTATTAGTTGATCCAGGTCTTAGTGTTGGTGAATTATAATAACCTGTATTATCAATTATTAAGCCAGATCCGTTGACTAAAGTTTGAAAATAAACTGTCCCTGTAAATTTTGCTGAACTAGCTACTAAATAATAAGTTGCATCAGGGGCCAGTCCAATACCTACTTTGCCATTGAACTTTGCTGAACCTGTAGTCAGGTCAATTGTCGAAATTGGCGTATAAGGGCCAATGCTTACTTTGTTGTTGGTGCCAACTTCAACCTGGGCTAATAAAAAATTACAATTAAATATTAAAACAGATAAAATGCTTACAATCTGTAAGGGGGGGGTGATTTTTAGTTTCATAATGATAATATTGAGAGTTTATAAATATAAATAACTGGTTTACAATATAAAATTAATTACATATAAGCAGCACAAGTGTATAAAATGTTAGCGAAATATAAAAGAGTTTTTTCCGTAGACACGTTAATTTATATTGTTTCTAAATAGGTTTATTTAATCTAACCTTTTTAAGGAATTTTTGCATTAGTTCTTTTATACAGATCTCAATTTCTGAATACGGAAGTATTTCAGTATTGGTATAAATAAATGCAATTAAATAATTATCAATGAGATTATCAGTTAATTGAAATTTATTTAACCGATACGATTCTTTCATCCTTCTTTTTATCAGGTTTCTTTTTACAGCCCTCTTAAAATTTCTTTTAGGAACAGAAAACATAACCTGAACTTTGTTAGGTTGTTGTATTTCAGCAGTTAAATATACCATACGTAAACAACCAGTTGAGATTTTTCTTCCTTCTTCAAATAAATTGCCAATCTGCTTTTCCGACTTAAGCCGGTCGCATTTGCTTAATGTATATTTTTTTGCTTGTTGCAATGATTATGAGTAATTAATTTATTTTGTAAGCTGTATCCGAATGGTTGTCCCTTTTCCTATTTCCGATGAAGCAACATATATTTTCCCGTTATGGTATTCTTCGATAATTCTCTTGGTTAGCGATAATCCCAGTCCCCATCCTCTGTCTTTTGTTGTAAATCCGGGTTTAAAAATAGTTTTATATTTCGATTTCACTATTCCTTTTCCATTGTCAATGATATCAACGGTTACTATCTTGAAAGAATCAACGACTTTAATTTTAACCGAACCTTCACCTTCAATTGCATCAATTGCATTTTTACATACATTTTCTATTACCCACTCAAATAATGAGGTATTAAGGGGAAGAAAAATATCCTTTTGCTCCGACTGCAAACTTAGCTTTACTTTCTTAGATGAACGTGATTTTAAATAAATAAGGGTATTATTAATACAGCTAATTAAGTTTTCTGGTTTCAGAACAGGCCGGGAACCAATTTTTGAAAAGCGGTCTGTTATTTTATTTAGTCTAAGAATATCTTTTTCTAATTCAGGGATATATGAATTTTCAGTATCTCTTTGCTTTAAGATTTCCAACCAGGCCATTAATGAAGAAATTGGCGTTCCCAACTGATGGGCTGTTTCTTTAGATAATCCTACCCAAACCTGGTTTTGTTCTGCTTTGCGCGATGAGCTAAATGCCAGGTATGCAATAAAAATAAACAATAGAATTACGCCAATTTGAATGATAGGGTAGTAGGTGAGTTTTTTAAGGATAGTTGACTTGCTGTAATAAAAATATTGTTTGTTAGTATTAAAAATAGGAATTTCGATGGGAGGGTTTTCCGTCATCATTTCCTTTAATGTATGCTGCAAATACTCAGGATTAGTTGCTTTTAGGGAATCAAGGTTACGTTTAAATATAATAATAGTATCCTCGTCAACTACAATTACAGGAACAGTTTCATTATTCTGAATAACGCTTAATAAGAACTCAAGGCTTTCACCTGAAGCATCGCTGTTGACAATCAGGTTAGTTGCTTTAGCCCAAAGTTCTACTTTTTTACGTTCTTCATTGGCAAGTTTTTTAACCAGCCTGTTTGTATACCATAATGATCCGATACCAATACCAGCTGCGATGACAAATAGTAAAAATTTCCAGAGTATTTTTCTTTTATATATGTTCATTTGATTTTTGTATGTTTTTTACCACGAAAGGGTTATTAATACCCATTTGTGGCACAAAATAGTTTATTTAATCATCATCCCATTCAATTGAAAACTCCTCCTCTTTTTCCTTTTTAGTTGGTGTTTCTTTTGTTTTTTGTTCTTCCTTTGGATTTTTATCAGTTTCTTCCCATTCTATATTTTCCTCAGGAATAAATAGTTCTTTAGGTTTATTTTCAGTATCAGTTGAAAAAAGACTTTTTAATTCTTCTTTTTCTTTTTGCATTTTTTCTTTAAATGACTTAACAGCTGCTTTTTTATCGTAGGCCACATCGTAAACTGTCCCTTTTCCTTTGATTACCAATGGCAGAGTAGTTCTGTTCAAACCATCGTCAACAATATAACCGAATTCATAATTCTGTGGCTTTTTCTTTTTAGCCTTATTCCAAAGTACATCTGCCATTTGTACCTGTAAATGATATTCATACGAATTGTCAAATAAATGTTCGCCTGAACCTTTTAGGTTTAATGCCGATGAATTTATATTGGTTTGTGAAAGATAAACTGTTTTATTATGAATACTTACGGTTGATTGTAATCGTTGAAAACGAATGTGTTTCAACTCTTCAACTTCAATAAACCTCGAAAGCCCTAATAATGGCTGATAATTAATAATTTCTCCATTAACGATTTCATACTCAGCTTCCAGGTTAAGCATATCATATTGAGGGACCAGGTATTGGTTCCAGGCCTCTTTTACCTGCACATGGCCCGAAATTGTCCCTGCAAGGTTTTCGCTACTAATAACAGTTTGCGCAAAATTATTGAATGATTTAAACAAACTGGTGATGTTTAATTTATTAAGATTAGCATTGCACCCGGCAACAAATAGGTCTCCCTGTTGTGTGATTTGAATTTCACTTAAAATTTTGCCTTCCTGACTGTTCATTGAAAAACTGTCGATTTTTAATGTATGTGGCTGATATTGAACTTTTCCAACAACGTTATTTGCTGAAAAATTTCCAAAATAAAAGTTTTCTGCATTAAAAGAAGCTATTATTTTAATTGAATCGGGGAATTCTACTTTTTTGCCTTTTCCTTTTCCCGAAGGGCTTTTTAACAGAAAATCTTCGATATGAAATTCAGGCGAATTTACTACGCAACGATATGTGGGCATTAAAGCATCGTTTTCAGTTACCAATGGTATGTTACTGACTGAGCCGTTAATAATAAATTTGCTATTTCCGGTTGACAGGAATATTGATTCAAGGAAAACCTGCCGTAAATTGTTAAAAGTAATTTTCCCTGATGCCCTCGCAGCAGGCAAGGAGTTTATAATGGGCTTAACCTCAATATTGTCAAATATTATCTGACTTGTAAAGGTTAAGTTTTTAAGATATGATGTTTTAAACGATTTTAATGTTGGCAATGTGCCCTCGAAGTTCAAATAAGTTTGAATAATACCTTCCATTTCAAGCCGGGATTGAATATTATTCAGGCGGCATATTTTTTCTAATTCAAGGTTGCCCCTGAATTTACCGCTTACTAAGGGAGTATTAAAATTATAAAGACTACCCGAGAAAGAAAACTGGCTTTCATCAGATATGGCGGAAAGTGAATCGATAATGATCGACGAACTTAATGCACCTGCATTTTTACCGTTTGTATAACTTCCTTTGGCATAAATGTTTTTAAGTTTTATATCAAATTTTCTGCTGTCGAGTATAGTATTATTTATTTCATAATGAACATTAATCGTTGGTGTTTTGCGACTTGCACCGTTTATATTAATCTTAAAATTTAAATTACCCTTTTGAGGATAAAAACTTATTTTGTTACAGGTATTCTTAAAAGCTTTAAATTGAATCCGGTGCAAAGGTGCCGATTTTGAGTTAATAAACAGGCTGTATTTTTTTGTGTTGTTATTCCATTTACCACCAAAGCTCATTTTAATGCCAAATAATTCCAATTTTCCTTCACGAAATGAGTAAATATCATTATTATCGGTTATCTCCGATTTAAATTTGAAAGCTTCATTCCGAAAATATTCTTTCCCATTCTTATCCATTGTTGCATTTTCGCCTGATATGGAAGTTACAAATTCCATATTTTTTTTTGTAAACTTTCCTGATAAATCCCCGTCGGTAACAAATGTATTGAAAGATAGTTGTGATGAAGCATCGATGAAGCAAAGCTTGATGTTATCAAATTCAATCTTTTTAAGGTCAATAACTAATGAATCTTCCGATTTTTGTTGCGGTGAAGGTCTTAAAATATCATAATTGTTTTTATTATTTTTATCGATAAGTATATTTAAGTCAGCATTCTTAACCTCAATCCTCTTTAATTCGGGCTTTTTGGTAAACATACTTCTGATATTAAAAATGAACAAAGCCCTTTGGGCAAACAGAAGAGTATCTTTGCCGGAATATTGGAAGTGATTGTAATCTGGTCCGGGTGCTGATTTCACAAGAACATTATCTAATCTTATGCTAATATTCGGAAATTTCCTCAGCAGGCCAAAATGAATATTATCGCGTTCAATAATAATCTCTGTTGTTAATTGCCCATCGAGGTATTTTTTTAGGTAATCTATAGCATAATCACGGTAATTGCTCGCAATTAAATAGAAACCAATCAGAAGGATCAGCCAAAAAAAAGCAATTGCATACAACAATCTAAAAAACCATTTCCTTTTCATATATGTTGGCCTTTATTCTTTAATATAAAATGCAAAATTGATTAAATTATTGCAATATAAAATTCAAATCTTCAGAAGGACTTATTTCATAAGGATTATGGCCGTACTTAAAGATTCTGCATGAACTTTCTCCTTTGAGTAAAATTAGTTGTTTCTGTTGATTGAGAGGTTTTTGATGCGGACAGCATCAATTTGATTCTGTTGGGTTTCAGATAACTTCTCCTGGTTAAACGGTTTAATAAATTGATTTATTTTTAATAAAAGTTTATCTGGCTGAATGGGTTTGGCAATATAGTCGTCGCAACCAGCGAGGATGCTTTTCTCTTTATCGCCTTCCATAGCATGAGCTGTTTGTGCAATTACAGGCAAATCAGGCCTGAACTCTTTGATCTGCCGGGTCGATTCAAAACCATTCTGGAAAGGCATTTGAATATCCATTAATATCAGGTCGATATTTTCAGAAAATTTAACAGCTTCAACAACTTCCTTACCGTTAATAGCCCTAACTAAACGGGCACCAGTTTTATGCAATATTTCTTTTAATAAAGAATAACTGGCATCATCGTCTTCAGCTATTAAAAAAGTACGGTCATACCAATGAAAAGGATCATTTTTCGTACTTGTTTTTGAAGAAGCATTGTGGTCATTGTTTTCAGTAACCCTGATAAAAGGTAGCTCAAACCAGAATTTAGTGCCAATTCCTGGCTCGGAACTAACCCACATTTGTCCTCCGAGCAATTCAACAAGGTTCTTTGAAATAGATAACCCTAAACCGGTGCCTGAAATATTTCTGTTCTCAGAATTTTTGGTACGTTTAAAGCGTTCAAAAATGATTTTCAGTTCATCGTTAGTAAGCCCATATCCTGTATCGCTAACTGTGAAACGTATTACCCTGTTGGCAATAAGGTTATATTCTATTGTTACGCTTCCTGATTCAGTGAATTTTATTGCGTTGCTGATTAGGTTGGTCAGTATTTGCCGTACTCTTAAAGTATCTGTTTTAAATAATATTTTTTCATCAGGTTTATGGGTTATCAACCTTATATTTTCTTTACCCATACCTGCCATGAAACCTTCGAAAATATTATGCAGTTCATCAAATATTTTATCAGGGTCACATGTTCCTTGTTTTATCTTGATTTCGCCTGCTTCAATCTTAGCAACGTCAATAATATCATCGATAAGGTTAAGCAAAATTTGTCCGCCCGATTGAATATATTGAATAAACTTAATTTTTTGCCCATCGGGTATTTCTGGCAATGAAAGCAGATTGGCAAATCCAATAATTGAATTCATTGGGGTCCTGATTTCATGCGACATATTTGCCAGGAAGTATGATTTATGCTTATCAGATGATATTGCCCTTTGAGTTTCGTTTTTAAGGGTTTCAATATATTTATGCCGAAGGGTAGAATCAATAATTATCCCAATCCTTCCAATATTTTTCCCGTCTTTAATTATGTTATCGGCATATACTGTTGCTGGGAATTTTGTTTTATCTTTTCGTATTGCTATATATTCTGAATTCTCTATCTTATTGGTCTCGAATAATTTCTTGGAGTTATTTGAATTAATGGTTTCAATTAAATTTAATCCTTGTTTCAAATCTTCGTTGGTATATCCAAAATCTTTATACCACGATTTATTTGCATATACAAGATTTCCGAATTTATCTGTTTCAAAAATGCTTTGAGGCAATAAATCAGCAAGGTCACGATAACGCTGTTCATTCTCGTAAGCAATTAATAAGGCCCGATCGCGCTGGGTTTCACGAATTTTTAGTTGGGCAACCATATTACGGAATTCTTTGTATATCCTTCTGATTTCAGTGCTCGAATATCGTAAGTTTAATTTAACGGAATGGTTTAAGTTGTTTTTAGTAATCTCTGACATGTAATTAGTTAACTCTTCAAGATGATTTACAAGTCGGCGCGAAATATACAAGCTGGATAACACTGCCCCAATAATTAGCAATAATGCTAATACAATAGAA
>Ga0105103_10001574_pt1 | contig 12395 bp, 11 predicted proteins | sample PPLLaktember2015_2_FD_79107 | JGI IMG/M metagenome (GOLD analysis project Ga0105103, IMG submission 79107) | Freshwater sediment microbial communities from Prairie Pothole Lake near Jamestown, North Dakota, USA - PPLs Lake P7 Core (6) Depth... | ecosystem: Environmental > Aquatic > Freshwater >...
CGGCTCACCACGACCATGCCCTCGAGTCGCTTGCGCAGGTGGCGCACGCGGCGGTCGATCTCGCGCAATTGCTTCTTCCCGTAGATGTACTCGGCGTTCTCCGAGCGATCGCCCTGCGCCGCGGCCTCGGCGACGGCGCGAGTCACCTGCGGGCGCTGCACCCGCCACAGGTGATCGAGTTCATCCCGCAGGCGACGGGCACCCTCGGCCGTGGCGTATCTGGAGCCGGCGGGCTCAGCCTTGCGGTAACGAGTCATGTTTTCGGGCCGCGGCGGCGGCGCCTTGCCGGATCGTGCGCATCGTCACGGAATCGCGCCTGTACCGTGGGTAGCCTCGTTCCCCGTGAGCATCAAGTACTACGCCCATTTCCTCGTCGACGAGCCCGATCCGCGCGGCCTGCAGGAGTACCGCGGCGTGGTGGAGCTCGACGGCCAGCCTCGACGCGGCGGCCGCGAGCTGCGCGACGTGGCGCTCATCATCGCGCGCAACATGGGCCGCCAGTCGCGGGACGTGAAGGTCCTGCAGTGGGCGCGGCTGCACTGAGGCGCTGAACGACAGTTCCCCTGGCGGACTCGTCCCTTCCCTTCGACCAGAGTCCGCAACTCGACCCCGGGCCGCGAGGCCCGGGGTTTTTTTCGGCCCGCCGACCCGCGGCGCCCCGGTCGGCTCGATCGCGTCCATCGCCCGCATTCTATGGCAGCCCGCTCGCGCCGTTGCGCCCGGTGCCACTCGAGTGCAGCATCGGGCGACGGATCGCGCATGAGTTTCAAGGACCACTTCTCGCGCCAGTCGGCTGGCTACCGGCGCTACCGGCCTGGCTATCCTCCCGAGCTGCTCGAATTCGTCGCGGCGCGTGCGCCCGACCGCCGGCTCGCGCTCGACTGCGCCACGGGCAGCGGACAGGCCGCCGTCGGACTGGCGCGTCACTTCGACACGGTGCTGGCGGTGGACGGCAGCGCGAGCCAGCTCGCCACCGCCGCGGCGCACGCGCGCGTCCACTACGTGGCGGCGCTTGCGGAGCGACTCCCGGCCCGCGACCGCAGCGTGACGCTCGTGGCCGCGGCGCAGGCGCTCCACTGGTTCGACTTCGATCGCTTCAACGCCGAGTGCCGTCGCGTGCTGGTGCCGGGCGGCGTGGTGGCGGCGTGGACCTACGAGAAGTTCCGCGTAGACGCGGCGGTCGACGCCGTGGTGGACCACTTCTACACCGAGGTGGTCGGTGCGGACTGGCCCGCGGAGCGGCGCTACGTGGAACTCGGCTACAGGACGCTGCCGTTCCCCTGGCAGGAAGAGCCCGCGCCGGTCTTCGTGCTCGAGACCGACTGGGACCTCGATGAGGTCGTGGGCTACCTCGCCACGTGGTCTGCGGTGCAGCGCTACAAGGACCGCCTCGGACGCGATCCGCTGCCGGCCTTGCGGCCGCGCCTTGCAGAGCTGTGGCCGTCCGGTGGCACGCGCCGGCTGCGCTGGCCGATCCACCTTCGTCTCGGCCGGAGCTGACGCCCCCGACGTCCGCGGCCTCGGGCACGGCGGCGGCCGGGCTCTGGAGATTCGGGCCCGCTGCCCCATAATGGCCGTCCCGAACGGGCCCACCTCGCCCAGGAGAGCTTTCCATGCGCGCATTGAGAATTGCCCTGATCGTGGTCGCGAGCAGCCTGCTGTCTGCCTGCGGCTACAACACGCTGCAGGTCCAGGACGAAACGGTGAAGTCCGCGTGGTCCGAGGTCGTCAACCAGTACCAGCGGCGTGCCGACCTGATTCCCAACCTCGTCAACACGGTCAAGGGCTTCGCTGCGCAGGAGCAGGCCGTGCTGGTGGGCGTGACCGAGGCGCGAGCCAAGGCCACGCAGATCCAGGTGAATCCCGGCGATCCACAGTCGCTCCAGCAGTTCCAGGCCGCGCAAGGCGAGGTCTCGAGCGCGCTGTCGCGGCTCATGGTCGTGGTCGAGCGCTATCCCGAGCTCAAGTCGGACCAGAACTTCCGCGACCTGCAGGCGCAGCTCGAGGGCACCGAGAACCGCATCACCGTGGCCCGCAACCGCTACATCCAGGCGGTGCAGGACTTCAACGTCACGGTGCGCCAGTTCCCGACCAACCTCACCGCCATGCTGTTCGGCTACAAGGTCAAGCCGAACTTCGCGGTCGAGAACGAGGCGGCGATCGCGCGCCCGCCGACGGTGGATTTCTCCACCCCGGCGCCGGCACCGGGCACGAATTGATCCACCAGCGCGCCGCCGGCGCGCGGCGCGGCACGTGCCCGTGATCGCCTCGGCACTTCGCTGGCTCAGGCCCTGCGCAGCGGCGTTCGGCGCCGCCGTGCTGCTGCTGTGCGGCGTTGCCGCGCCGGCGCAGCAGCTCGTCCCGGTCCCGCCGCTCACCTCGCCGGTCACGGACGTGACCGGCACGCTCACGCCCGACCAGGTTGCGGCGCTCGAGGCGAAGCTGCGCGCCTTCGAGCAGGCCAAGGGCAGCCAGGTCGCGGTGCTCGTGGTGCCGACCACGCAGCCGGAGGCGATCGAGCAGTACGCCATCCGGGTCGCCGAAGCCTGGAAGCTCGGCCGGCAGAACGTGGACGACGGCGCGATCCTGATCGTGGCGCTCGACGACCGGAAGCTGCGCATCGAGGTGGGCTACGGGCTCGAAGGCGTGCTGCCGGATGCGATCGCCAACCGCATCATCGACCAGGACATCGTGCCGCTGCTCCGCCGAGGCGACTACTACGGCGGCATCGCCATCGGCGCGGACCGCATGATGCGCGTCATCGAGGGCGAGCCGCTGCCGGAGCCCGCGCAGCGCTCGCCGGCGCAGGACGTGCCGGGCCTGTTCACGCTGCTGCCGTTCCTGTTCATCTTCGCGCTGGTCGGCGGTTCGATCTTCCGCCGCATCTTCGGCCGCGTCGGCGGCGCGCTCGCGACCGGCGGCCTCGTCGGGTTCCTGACGTGGCTGCTGATCGGAATCCTCGGCCTGTCGATCGGCGCGGGGTTCCTGGCGTTCATCTTCGCGCTCGGTGGCGGCATCGGCGGCGGGCCCGGCGCGGGCGGCAACGGCTGGTACAGCCGGCGCCACGGTCGCGGCTGGGGCCATCCCGGCGGGTTCGGCGGCGGCTGGAGCGGCGGGGGCGGTGGATTCGGCGGCGGTGGCTGGAGCGGCGGCGGCGGCGGATTCGGAGGCGGCGGCGCCTCGGGGAGCTGGTAGTCCCATGGACTGGAAGCGCTGGTTCCGCCACCTCTTCGCCACCCGCGCGGCGCTGCGGCGCGCGTTCACCGAGCAGGACCTCGACGCCATCGAGCGCGCCGTGGACGAGTCGGAGCAGCATCACTCGGGGGAGATCCGCGTCGCGATCGAGGGTGCGCTCGAGCCGGGCGAGGTCTGGCTCGGAAAGACGCCGCGCGAGCGAGCGCTCGAGGCGTTCGCCGCGCTCGGCGTGTGGGACACCGACGCGAACAACGGCGTGCTGATCTACGTGCTGCTGGCCGACCGCGACGTCGAGATCGTCGCCGACCGCGGCTTCAATGCGCGCGTGCCGGCCTCCGAGTGGCAGGCGGCCTGCGAGGACATGGAACGCGAGTTCCGCGCGGGCCGCTTCCGCGAGGGCGCGGTTGTCGGCGTCGAGGATGTGGGTAAGATCATTGCCCGGCATTTCCCGCAGTTGCCGGGGCAGCGCGACGAGGACGAGCTGCCGAACCGGCCGAGGCTGCTGTGAGCCCCGGCGGGCCACCTGCCCCGGAGGAGGTGCATTCCATGACGAACCGAAAGCCCGCCGCCGCCGCCGCAGTCCGCACGCGCAGCGCCGCCCTTTCCGCACTGCTGCTGCTCGGCGGATGCAGCGTCTTCGTGCCGCGCGAGCCGGCGCCGGTCGTGCCGCTCGAGCCCCCGCCGCCGGTCATCGAGTCCCCGCTCGCCACGCACCGGTTTTCCTTCGACCCGGAGTCCACCGGAGTCGTGGGCGAGCTGCAGGTCACCCACGCACGCCACGAGGACACGCTCTCCGACATCGCGCGGCGCTTCAGCCTCGGTTACGAGGAAGTGGTCCGCGCCAACCCGGGCGTGGATCCGTGGCTGCCGGGCGAGGGCACGCGCATCGTGCTGCCGACCCAGTTCGTGCTTCCGGACGCGCCGTCCGAAGGCATCGTCGTGAACCTCGCCGCCCTGCGGATGTTCTACTTCCCGAAGCCGGGCAAGGACGGCGTGCGCGAGGTGCTCACGTATCCCATCGGCATCGGCAAGGTCGGCTGGGCGACGCCCGAGGGCCGCACCACGGTCGTCTCCAAGCGACGCGACCCGTGGTGGACGCCGCCCGCCTCGGTGCGCCGCGAGCACGCCGCCGAGGGCGACCCGCTGCCGGCGCGCGTGCCGCCCGGTCCCGACAATCCGCTCGGCGCGCGTGCGATGAACCTCGGCTGGCCGAGCTACCTGATCCACGGCACGAACAAGCCCGCCGGCGTCGGCCTGCGTGCGAGCCACGGCTGCATACGCATGTACCCGGAGGACATCGCCGCGGTGTTCGACCGTGTTCCGGTCGGGACGAAGGTGACGGTGGTGAACCAGCCGCTGCTGTACCGCTGGCACGGCGACAGCCTCTACGTGCAGTCCTATCCGCCGCACGAGGAGTACCGCAAGGGCCAGGAGAGCGCGCCCGCCGAGCAGGCCGCGCTCTTCGACGACGCGGTCTCCGACCGCATCTGGCAGCGGGTCAAGCAGCACGGCGGCGCGATCAACTGGCCGGTCACGGAGCAGGTGGTGACCGAGGCGCGCGGCGTCGCGGTGCCCGTGTCGCGTCGCGGCATCGATTACGAGGCGTATCTCGCCTCCGCGCGGCATGTCGAGAACGCGCTGCCGGCAGGCGCCAACTGGGACGGCCTCGACGGCACCGAGCCCGTCTCGGCGATCGCACCGCAGGCGGGCGGCAACCGCCCGCACTGAGGCCGCGCGCCGCGGCCGGCCACGACTTCAGGCCGCGGGAGTGGCGCCGCTCGCCGGCAGTCGATGGGTGCGCGCCCCGAGCGCCGCCGTCATCGAGCCGGCCACCACCAGCAGTGCGCCGAGCACGTTCCATCCCGACAGCAGTTCGGCCGGTGCCTGCGCGGGCCACAGCCACGCGGCCGCCTCCACGCCGAGCAGCGTGAAGACGGGCGCCAGCGTGACCACCGCGCTCACGCGCGAGACCTCCCAGTGCTCGAGGGCCTCGGCGAAACAGCCGTAGGCGATCACGGTGTTCGCACAGCAGAACGCCAGCATTCCGAGCTGCAGGCGATCGAGATCGAGCAGCTGCCCGGGCGAGGCGGGCGCGAGCAGCAGCGGCACGGCCCCGAGGTAGAGCATGAACAGCACCTGCTCCGAGGCGAGCTCGGCGAGCAGCTGCTTCTGCGCCAGTCCGTACACGGCCCAGGCCAGCGCCGCGAACAGCATGACGACGACACCGAGGCCGAGCCTCGACCGGATCGAGAACACCTCCGCGATGCGGTCGTGGAAGAACACGCCGAGCCCGACGAGCAGCAGCACGAAGCCCGCCCGCTGCAGCGGCGCGAAGCGCTCGCGGAACACCAGCACGCCGCCGAACAGCAGGAACAGGGGCGCAAGCTGGATCAGCACCTGTGCCACGGCGGGGCTCGTGAGCTCGAGCGCCACCAGGTACCCCACGTAGTTCGCGACCAGGCACAGCAGTGCCGCGAGGTACAGCCACCAGCCGCGGCGCGTCAGCGGCGCCCTGATCGGCAGGCGCCGGCGCCACGCGAGATACGCACCGAGCGCGACCGAGGCGATCGCGAACCGGTACCAGGTGAGCGTCCAGGCATCCATGCCCGCGAGCGTGATCTTGAGCGCGATGGGCAGCAGGCCCCAGAACACCGCAGTCGTGAGTGCGAGGGCGAGGCCGAGCCGCCAGCGACCGGTGGTTGCGTGCATCTGTTCCGACGGAAATCGCGGGGCGCAAGCATACCGGAACCTGTGCTACCGTAATTCCGACTGGGGTTGGGGGCACTTTGCGCGATCCTGCGCTCAACAGCATCGTCGTCACCGAAGGGCCGGGCGCAGACAACGCCATCATCCGGCGGCCCACGGCCGTCACGGCTTTTGTGGGCCGGGCGCTGCGCGGCCCGGTGAATCGTCCCGTCGCGGTCCGCAGCTTCGCCGAGTACCAGCACGTCTTCGGAGGCCTCTGGCAGCCGAGCACGCTTTCCTACGCCGTGGAGCAGTACTTCGAGAACGGCGGGCAGGTCGCGCTGGTGGTGCGGGTCGTGAACGGCGGCGCCCCGGCCACGATCACGCTGCCCTGCGGCGAGGAGACGCTCACGCTCGCCGCGTTGTGCCCGGGATCGCGCGAGATGCTGCGTGCCTCGGTGGATTACGACAACATCGGTTCCAACGAGCCCGACCGCTTCAACCTCGTCGTGCAGCGCGTGCGCTCCCACGGTTCCGAGCGCATCGAGGACCAGGAGATCTTCCGGCGGCTGTCGGCCACGCCGGGCACCACCCGCTACGTCGCAGGCGCGCTGCAGGAGTCGGGCCTGGTGCGCGTGCGCGGACCGGTGCCCGCCAACCGGCCCGACCAGACCTTCCGCGCCGGTTCGCGGCACCCGATCGGCTACGTCGACTCGAACGCGGACGGTGACGACGGCGCGCCGCTCACCGACTACGACCTCATCGGCTCGCCAGAGGCGGGCTCGGGCCTGTTCGCGCTCGCGTCGGTCGAGGACCTCGGCTTCGTGTGCATACCGCCGCTGGACCGCGACCGCGACATCGGCCCGGGCACCTTGATGGTGGCCGCGCGCCTGTGCCGCGAGCGCCGCGCGATCCTGGTCGTGGACCCGCCGGCGGTGTGGGAGACCTGCGACGACGTGCTGCAATGGCTGCGCGAGCTCGGTTTCCGCTCCGAGCATGCGCTGATGTGCTTCCCGCGCGTGGTGGCCTTCGACCGCCTGCGTGGACGTGCCGAGGCCTTCGCCAATTGCGGTGCGGTGGCGGGCACGCTCGCGCGGCTCGACGAGCAGCGACCGCCCTGGGAGCCGGGTGCCGACGAAGAGCTGCAGTTGCGGCTCGGCACGCGGCCGCGGCGCCTGCTCACCGAGGTCGAGCGCCAGCGCCTCGCCGCCCACGGCGTCAATCCACTGCACGCGCTGCGCTCGGCGAGTCCCCGCTCGCTGCCCCTCAAGACGCTGGCGGGAGGGGCGGCCGAGAGCGCCGAGGGCGCGCTGCTCACGACGCAGCGCCGCCGCCTGCTGATCATGAACAGCATCGAGGTCGGCACCCGCTGGGCCCTGTTCGCGCCGCCGGAGCGCAGCGTCTGGCGCAAGCTCGAGCGCCAGGTGCAGTCGTTCCTGCAGCCGCTCGCCGATGCGGGCATGTTCGGTCCGCCGGGCGAGCCGGGTGCGTTCCAGGTGGTGTGCGACGAGCGCCTCAACGGTGCGGACGAGGTGGCTGCAGGCCGCATCAACCTGCTGGTCTCGCTGCGGACTGCCCGGCCGGGCACGTACTGGTCGTTCGTGGTGACGCACGCGCGCGAGGGCGGCCGCGTGCGCCCGGTACGCTCGGTGGTGTTGCCGTCCACGGCCCGCCTGAGCATGGATGCCGAGGAACTCGCCAACGCCGCGGCGGAGGCGCAGCGCCAGCGCACCGTGGCGCAGGCGCTCTACGGCCACTACCGCGAGCCGCGTCCGCCGGCCCCGTCACTCGTCGTCCGCAACAGCACGCCCGTAACCACCCCCGCCGGGAGTCTCGATCCGGAGACGATCGCCCGCATCCACCGCGAACTCGGCGGTAGCCTGCAGCGATTCTGACCGGCCGTCGCGGCGCAGCAGCCGGTTGACGCCGACGGCACCCGGCCCGCCGCCCGCGAGGCCGAAGGGCGCGACGCGCCGGTGGTTGGAGAGGATCGCCGCCGTCATCGGCTCGCGGAACTCGATCTCGCGGACCAGCCCGTCGCCGCCCCGCCACTCGCCGCGCCCGCCCGAGCCCGCGCGCAGCGCGAACTCCCTGATCAGCACCGGGAAGCGGCGCTCGAGCACCTCCGGATCCGTCAGCCGCGAGTTGGTCATGTGCGTCTGCACGCCGCTCGCGCCGTCGTAGCCGGGCCCCGCGCCCGACCCGCCGGCGATGGTCTCGTAGTACTGGTAGCGGTCGTTGCCGAAGGTGAAGTTGTTCATCGTGCCCTGCGCGGCCGCCTGCAGCCCGAGCGCGCCGTACAGCGCGTCCACGATGCACTGCGAAGTCTCGACGTTGCCGGCCACCACCGCGCCGGGCGGGTGCGGGTCGAGCATGGAGCCCGGCGGCACGAGGATCGAGAGCGGCCGCAGGCAACCCGCGTTGAGCGGGATCGGCTCGTCGACGAGCGTGCGGAACACGTAGAGGACGGCGGCGACCGTGACGGCGCGCGGCGCGTTGAAGTTGTTGGGCTGCTGCGCCGACGTGCCGGTGAAGTCGACCGTGGCCGTGCCGGCGTCGCGGTCCACGCGGATGCCGACCTCGACCTGCTGGCCGCTGTCCATCTCGTAGCGGAAGCGGCCGTCCTGCAACCGGCGGATCGCGCGGCGCATGCACGCCTCGGCGTTGTCCTGCACGTGCCCCATGTAGGCGAGCAGCAGCGGCCAGCCGTGCGCCCCGGCCGCGCGCTCGAGCTCGCGGATGCCGCGTGCGTTGGCGGCGAGCTGTGCACGCAGGTCCGCGAGGTTCTGCTCCGGGTTGCGCGCCGGCCAGGCGCCTCCCGCCAGCAACCGGCGCAGCGCGTCGGTCGCGAGCACGCCGTCGCGCAGGATGCGCACGGGCTCGATCAGCACGCCCTCCTCGTCGATGTCGCGGCTGCCGGGCGGCATCGATCCCGGTGTGATGCCGCCCACGTCCGCATGGTGTGCGCGCGAGGCGGTGAAGAAGTGCACGCGCTCGCCGGCCGCATCGAACACGGGCGTCACCACCGTCAGGTCGGGCAGGTGGGTGCCGCCGTGATACGGCGAGTTGAGCAGGAACGCGTCGCCGGGTCGCAGGTCGGAGCCGTGCGTCTCGAGGACCGCCGCGACGCTCGCGCCCATCGAGCCGAGGTGCACGGGCATGTGCGGCGCGTTCGCGACGAGGTGGGCGTCCGCGTCGAACAGCGCGCAGGAATAATCGAGCCGCTCCTTGATGTTCACCGAGCTCGAGGTCTGGCGCAGCACCACGCCCATCTGCTCGGCGACGTGCATGAAGAGGCCGCTAAACACCTCGAGTCGCAGCGGGTCGGGGACGTCGGTGTCGAGCGCGGCCTGCGGTGCGCCTGCCGCGACCCGGCGCAGCGCGAGGCAGCCGTCGGGCTGGACCGCGCCTTCCCAGCCGCCGGCGATCCAGCCCGTCGAGCCGGGTTCGCTCAGGAGCGCGGGGCCCGCCACGGGGGCACCGGGCCGCAGGTCCTCGCGGCGGTGCAACTCCACCTCGCGCCAGGTCCCGTCGATCCAGGCGACGATGGACTGGGCGGTGCGTGGCGCAGGCTCGACCGCGGCCGAGGCCGATGACCCGGGCGCGCTGCCCGCCACGTCGCCGTGACCTGTGGTGGCGCGCTCCGCAGCCTCGACGCCGACGGTCGCGATCACGACACCGGCCGCCTCGTCGCTGAAGCCGAACAGCCGCTGGTGCGCCGCCGTGAAGGCCGCGCGCAGGCCGTCGGCGGCCTGCCACGGCAGCTCGAGCGCAGTGTCCGATCCCGCGATGCGCAGTTGCACGCTGTGCTCCACCTCGATGTCCGCGGCGGCGATGCCCTGCCGCGACAGCTCGGCGCGTGCCGCGCGCTCGAGCTCGTCGAGGGCAGTCGTCGCTTCGCCCACGCCCGCGGCGTCGAGCGCGTGCTCGAGGCTGCGCCGGCGGATGCAGCGACGGCGCGCGAGGCCGATGCCCCACGCCGACAGCACGCCCGCCAGCGGATGCAGCAGCAGCGTGTCGATGCCGAGGGCGTCGGCCACCGCGCAGGCATGCTGGCCGGCGGCGCCGCCGAACGGAACCAGCGTGAAGCGCGCAGCATCCTCGCCGTGCCGCAGCGCGAGCTCGCGGATCGCATTCGCCATCTTCGCCACCGCCACCTCGATGAAGGCCGCGGCGAGTGCCTCGACCGAGTAGTCCGGCCCCTTGCCGTTGCCGATGTCGCGTGCGATCGCGGCGAGTCGATCCCGCGACGCCGAGGGGTCGAGCGCCGCGTCGCCGGTCGGCCCGAATACCTGTGGAAAGCGATCGGCGCGGATGCGGCCGAGGACTACGTTGCAGTCGGTGACCGTGGCCGGACCGCCGCGGCGGTAGCAGGCAGGGCCGGGGTCCGCGCCCGCCGACTCGGGCCCGACCTGCAGCCGGCCGTCCGCGTAGCGCACGATCGAGCCGCCGCCGGCCGCGATGGTGTGGATGTCGAGCATCGGCGCCTGCAGCCTCACCCCGTCGATCTCGGTGGTGAAGCGCCGCGGCAGCGCGCCGCTGAACAGGCTCACGTCGGTGGAGGTGCCGCCCATGTCGAGGCCGATTACGCGCTCGAGGCCGCTCGCCGCGCCCGCGGCGGCGAGTCCCACCACACCGCCGGCCGGACCCGACAGCACGCTGTGCAGGCCGCGGAAGCCCGCCGGGTCCACGAGGCCGCCGTTGCTCTGCATCAGCAGCAGCGGCGCTTCGCTGTGCCGCTCGCGGAGCTCCGCCCGGAAAGCCGAGAGATAGCGCAACAGCACAGGCGAGAGATAGGCGTCGGCGACCGCGCTGTCGCCGCGGGCGAGCAGCCCGACCAGCGGGGCGACGGCGTGGGCGACGACGATCTCCTCGAAGCCGGCGTCGCGCGCGAGCGCCGCCGCACGCTGTTCGTGCGCAGGGTTCTGCAGGGCGTGCAGCAGCGCGATCGCCACCGCGCGCAGCCCGGAGCGGCGGGCGAGGGCGAGGTCGCGGGCAAGTGCCGCCTCGTCGAGCGGCTCGAGCACCGCGCCGTCGGCCGCGAGGCGCTCGCCGGCCTCGACCACGCCGGCATACAGCACGGGCGGCAGCCGGATCTGCCGCGCGAAGATGTCCGGCCGGTGCTGGTGGCCGATGCGCAGGGCATCGCGAAAGCCGCGCGTGACGACCAGCAGCGTCGGCTCGCCCTTGCGCTCGAGCAGAGCGTTGGTCGCGACGGTGGTGCCGAGGCGCACGGACTCTATCCATGCGCCCTGCTGCGCGTGCCTGCCGAGCAGCTCGGCGATGCCGCGCACGGCCGGATCGCCCGGGTGCGCCGGGTCGCGCGAGAGCACCTTGAGCGCATGGACGCGTCCCGACGGGTCGGAGGCGACGATGTCCGTGAAGGTGCCGCCCCGGTCGATGGCCAGGCGCCAGCCGGCAGCAGGTTGCCGCCGCGTCACCCGCGTGGCCCGCGGCCGGGCGCGCCCGCGCCGGCTGCGACGGCCGCGGGTACCCGCCGTCGCTCGCAGTGCGACCCGTTGCCTCTTTCCTGCAACCGGCGCGGAGTATGATCGTGTGGCGTCAACGGGAGCAGCTCATGACCGAACGAATCGTGGTGTTCTCCCACGGGCAGGACAGCGAGCCGTGGGGCAGCAAGATCGCGGCGATGGCCGAGATCGCGCGAGCCGAGGGTTTTCACGTCGAGTCCGTGGACTACCGCGGCATCGAGGATCCGCGCGAACGCGTCACCCGCCTGCTGGCCTTCTGCAAGGACCTGCGCGGCTCGCTGGTGCTCGTGGGCTCGAGCATGGGCGGCTACGTGTCGGTGGCGGCCTCCTCGCTGCTGCAGGCCCGCGGCCTGTTCCTGCTCGCGCCGGCGCTCTACATGCCGGGCTTCGAGAAGTTCAGCCCTCGACCGGCCGCCTGCCCGACCACCATCATTCACGGCTGGCGGGACGAGGTGATCCCCGTCGACAACAGCATCCGCTTCGCGCGCGAACAGAAGGCCACGCTGCACGTCGTGGACTCCGACCATCGACTGCTCGACCAGATCCGGGCGATCAACCACCACTTCACCTACTTCCTGTTCATGGTCGACGAGTTCCTGTAGGACGCGCCCCCGCCCCGACCCTTCGGTTAAGATTGCCGCCGGCCAGCCGTCGGTCGGGGGTACAGATGGGACCAGTCGCAAGATTAACGCTGTCGGGGCTCGTGTTGACGGGCCTCGTGGCCTGCGGCGCCCCGGCCCCGCAGGACAAGGCCGAGGCCCGCGAGAAGGGTCGCGACACCGACGAGACGGTGTTCGATGACACGATCCAGACGCAGGATCGTGCCCGCGCGGTCGAAGACCTGACGCTGGGCCGCAAGGGCGAGATGGACGCGGCCATCGAGCAGTCGGAGGGCGACGCCGCGCAGGACGAGCCCTGAGCGGATGACGGGTTTCACGCCCCTGGAGCGACTGCTCCTGCCGCTGGTGCGCCGCTTCGTCGCGCTATGGGTCCGGCCTTCCATCCTTCCCGACGACCCCGGCGACC
>Ga0105103_10001576_pt1 | contig 12385 bp, 12 predicted proteins | sample PPLLaktember2015_2_FD_79107 | JGI IMG/M metagenome (GOLD analysis project Ga0105103, IMG submission 79107) | Freshwater sediment microbial communities from Prairie Pothole Lake near Jamestown, North Dakota, USA - PPLs Lake P7 Core (6) Depth... | ecosystem: Environmental > Aquatic > Freshwater >...
GCGGCTGTTAGCGCTGCCGCATGCGCATGGTTGAAGCTGTAGATAAGGGCTATCCATTCCGAGGTCCGCACCGCCAGTTAGCGCGTGAACCCCTTTTCAAAGGCGTAGACCGGGCCGGACACGCGATACAAAGCTGGCGCGATGCGGTCGTATTCAGAGAAATAGGCAGCGGGAAGCGCCTGCGCAAAGACCGTCTTGCGCAGCGAGTTACCGCCACCGGACCAGGCAATGGCCGCGACGGCAGCGAGCGCCAGTATGGCAACGACAATGATACGACCAAGGCGCATGGCGGCACTCTCCTGTTGCACATTATGTACGAGATCGTACATTATTAACCAGAACCGGACAAGGAATATGTACGATGCAGAACAATAATACTGGCAGGAAACAGGGTAGGCCCCGCGGCTTTGACGAGTCCGAGATCATCCGCGCGGCCCAGGCGGCGTTTCTTCGCCTGGGCTTCGAGGCTGCGGCCTATGAGGAGATTGGCAATAGTGTCGGCCTTTCCAAGCCCAGCCTTTACAATAGCTTTGGCGACAAGTCAGCCCTGTTCCATCGCGCCATGGCCGATTATGCGACGGCCGCCGCTGCGCAGATCGTCGAGACCTACAGGAAGTCGAGATCCCTGCAGCAGGGCGTTGCCGCGGTGTTGCGGGAGGCCGCGACCATTTATACGCCGGACCCGGCGAGATCAGTCGGCTGCCTGTTGGTCGGCACGGCGCTCCCGGCTACTGTCAGCGACCCTGAAGCCCGGCGAATTTATGCGGGTTTCATCGAGGCGCTGGAGCGGGAGCTGACAGCCGCGACGCGGGAACGGTTCGCAGCTGATGCCCTCGACATTGGAAAATCGCCAGGGCAGGTGGCCCTTCTTATTACCAGCCTGATTTTCTCGCTCGCGGTTCGGGCAAGGGCCGGAGTGTCGCGAGTGGAGCTGCGTCGAACCGCGAAGAACCTGGCGGCGCTGGTAGGCTGAACCAGGGCCAGTGCGCTCACGCAGATGTAGCAGCCACTCGCCCGAGCCGGGAATATCGCGGTTGTAATTGAATAAATACAAGACCTCCTCGAGAATTCGTAGGATCATTGTGGTCAAACGTGCCGGCAAGCGAGGGCAGTGATGGGCAGGATCAGAATGGGCATGGTTGGCGGCGGAGAAGGCGCGTTCATCGGCGCCGTGCATCGCATGGCGGCCGCACTCGACGGCGACATTGAGCTGGTCTGCGGCGCGTTCAGCGCCGACGCCGGACGCTCCGCGCGCTCCGGTTCAGCACTTTACCTGCCGCAGGACAGGGTGTATGCCGACTACCGGGAGATGCTGGCTGCGGAGGCGGCGCGTCCTGCTTCTGAGCGCATGCAGTTCGTGGCTATCGTCACGCCCAACCATCTGCATTTTCCCATAGCGGACGCGGCCCTGCGCCATGGCTTTCACGTCCTCAGCGACAAGCCTGCAACCCTGAACCTGGACGAGGCCCTGCGCCTGCGGGAGCGTTTGCGGGAAACAGGTCTGCTGTACGGCCTGGCCCACGCCTATACCGGTTATCCGCTGGTCAAGGAGGCGCGGGCACGGGTGTCCGCCGGCGAGCTGGGCTGTATCCGTAAAGTGGTAGTGGAGTATCCGCAGGGCTGGCTGGCGGATCGGCTGGAAGCTGCCGGCAACAAGCAGGCCGCCTGGCGGCTCGACCCGGCCCGGGCCGGTGCCAGCGGTTGCATGGGTGATATCGGGGTGCACGCCGCCAGTCTGGCGGAATATGTCAGCGGTCTGAAGATTTCCGCAGTCTGCGCTGACCTGACCGCATTTGTGCCGGGCAGGGCGCTCGATGATGACGGCGGCATCCTGCTGCGTTTTGATAACGGCGCGCGCGGCATACTGCACGCCAGCCAGGTCAGCGTCGGGGAGGAGAACGCCATCAGCATTCGTGTCTACGGCGAGGCAGGCGGGCTGGAGTGGCGGCAGCAGGAACCCAATACACTGTGGCTGAAGTGGCCCGATCGCCCGACCGAGATGCTGCGGGCGGGCGCTGGCTACCTGGGCCCTCTGGCTGCAGCGAACACTCGCACGCCCATGGGTCATCCCGAAGGCTACCTGGAAGCCTTTGCCAATATCTACATGGCCTTTGCCGGGCAGATTCGCGCCCGGGAAAGCGGACAGCTGCCCGGTGCGCGCGCTGTCGATTGCCCGGGTATCGAACAAGCCGTGCGAGGAATGACATTCATCGAACTTGCCGTCGCTGCCAGCGCCAGCGAGACAAAGTGGCACACGTTTCCACACTACAGTTGAACAGAGGTCGCCCCCATGTCCAGGATGAAAGGCCCCGCCATCTTTCTTGCCCAGTTCGCCGGCAAGAATGCGCCCTTCGACACCCTTGCAAATATTTCCCGCTGGGCAGGGGAGCTGGGTTACAAGGGTATCCAGATGCCGACCTTGGAAGCCGGGCTTTTCGACCTGGCCAAAGCGGCCGAGAGCGTGGATTACTGCGACGAGCTGCGCGGAATCTGCGCTGAACACGGCGTCGAAATCAGTGAACTGTCAACCCACCTGCAGAGCCAGCTGGTGGCGGTACACCCGGCCTATGACGAGCAGTTTGACGCCTTCGCGCCCGCCGCATTGCGCGGCAAACCGGCGGCGCGGCGCGAGTGGGCAGTGCAACAGCTGCACCTGGCTGCCCGGGCGAGCCGCAATCTAGGCCTTGCCGCCCACGCCACCTTTTCCGGGGCGCTGCTCTGGCACACCCTGTACCCGTGGCCGCCGCGACCCGCAGGACTGGTGGAGGCGGGATTTCGGGAGCTCGCGGCGCGCTGGCAGCCGATTCTCGACGCCTTCGACACAGCCGGTGTTGACCTGTGTTATGAGATCCATCCTGGCGAGGACCTGCACGATGGTGTGACTTTCGAACGCTTCCTTGCCGCCACCGGCAATCACCCGCGCTGCAGTATTCTGTATGACCCCAGTCATTTCGTGCTACAGCAGCTGGATTACCTCCAGTTCATTGACTTCTACCACGAGCGCATCAAGATGTTCCATGTGAAGGATGCGGAGTTCAAACCCAATGGCCGCAGCGGGGTTTATGGCGGTTACCAGGGCTGGACCGATCGCCCGGGGCGCTTTCGTTCCCCCGGCGACGGGCAGGTGGACTTCACCGGTATCTTCAGCCAGTTCGCTCGTTACGGCTACCAGGGCTGGGCGGTACTGGAGTGGGAGTGCTGCCTCAAACATCCGCAGGACGGCGCCCGGGAGGGCGTGGACTTCATCAACAGGCACATTATTCGTACCAGCGACAGGTCGTTCGATGACTTTGCCGGCCGCCGCGGCGATGAGGCCGGCAATCGCCGTATCCTGGGGCTGGATTGACAGCAGGCAGCAATGACATAAAAACAAGGAAAGCGCCATATGAGCAGCCAGCCACTGGATAGAAAACGTCTGTTTGTCGTGGGCAACCTGTCGATTTTCATGATCGGCCTGGGCTTTGCCGTCAGGGCCAATATTGCGCCCAACCTGCAGGGCGAGATCTACGACAAGATCGACCTGGCCAACTCCGCGGTCATGGTGGGGGAGGCGCTCGGCGCCACCTTTACCGGCTTTGCCCTGACCCTGCTGTTCGGCAGTGCCCTGGTCGACCTGATCGGCATGAAGCGAATGCTGCTGCTATCTGCGCTGGGCTATGTCGCCGGCTCGATGGGCCTGTTGGCGGCTACGACAATGCCTGCCGGCGATGCGGTGGCTAACCTGATCCTGCTTAGCCTGCTGTTGACCGGCCTGGGTTGGGGCGCGGTAGAAGCCGCCTCCAATCCGATGGTGGCTGCGCTCTATCCGCAGGAGAAAGCCCATCGACTGAATAGCCTGCACGCCTGGTGGCCCGCTGGAATTGTGGTGGGAGGATTGCTGGGCGTGGCGATCACGGGTATGGGCATCCCATGGCAGTTGAACATGCTGGTACTGATGCTGCCCGCCATCGTGCTGGCATGGCTGGTGGCGAGCTCCACCTTCCCCGTCAGCGAGCGCGTTGCGGCCGGTGTGAGCTATCGCGACATGTTGGGAGAGCTGGCGAAAAGGCCGATGTTCTGGCTGTTCTGGGCCTGCATGTTCCTGACCGCGGCGGCGGAATTGGCGCCGGGGCAGTGGGTGAATATCTCCCTCTCAAACATCGTCGGTATGCAGGGAATCCTGTTGTTGGTGTATGTCAGTGCGCTGATGTTTGTCATGCGGCACTTTGCAGGCCCCATCGTGGCACGCATCTCATCTGTCGGGCTCATGTTTGTCAGTTGCCTGGCTGCAGGCGTGGGCCTTTACCTGCTCAGCCTCGCTGATACGCCGTTGCTGGCCTTCGCAGCCGCCACAGTGTGGGGCATCGGGGTTTGCTACCTGTGGCCAACCATGCTGGCCATTGTTTCCGAGCGTTTCCCGCGGGGCGGGGCGCTCGCCATGGGCCTGATGGGTTTTGCCGGCGGCATGTCCATCCAGTTTGTGCTGCCACAGATGGGCGCGATCTTTGATTCCGCCAGGGCACAGGCGGCAGGCGGGGCAGATAAACTGGCGAGCCTTTCACCACAGGCCATGGAGGAAGTGGTTCGCTACGCCTCGGTGGAATCCTTCCAATCGGTGGCCATTATACCGCTGCTGCTGTTACCGGTGTTCGGAGTAGTCTGGTGGGCGGACCGCAGGAGGGGCGGGCACCAGAGCGAATCAATTGGTGCTCCCGGAACTACCAGGCAGGCTTAGGGAAGCGATTGATGAACGTGAAGATTGGCATGAACATGCTGTTGTGGGGTGTTCAGATAAGCCGCCGGCACATACCGGTATTTGCGGGGATTGCAGCAGCGGGATACGACGGCGTGGAAATCCCCGTGGTGGGGCAGTCCACGGCGGAACTCAAAGCAATGGCCGCGGCCTGCGATGACCTGGGACTGGCCCGCACCGCAGTGGCTTTCGTCGGCGAGCATGTCAACCCGATCTCCCCTGATGCGGCAATTCGTGCAGCCGCCGTGGATAACCTGAAGAAAGGTGTCGATGACGCCAGGCTTATCGGCGCCGAGCTCCTCGGGGGTGCTATCTACCAGGCGCACAAGTATTTCACCGGGTGCGGACCCACCGAGCAGGAGTGGAACTGGTCCGCTGACTACCTGCGCACCTGCGGTGAATACGCGCAGCAGGCCGGTGTGAGCCTGGGCCTGGAGTTCCTCAATCGCTTCGAGGTATTCCTGATCAATACCTCCGCCGATTGTCGGCGCATGGTGGAGCAGGTGGCGCTGGACAATGTCGGCGTGCACTATGACACCCACCACGCCAACATCGAGGATCCCCACCCGGGGGTGGCGCTGCTGGGCATCAAGGGCGCTATCAATCACGTGCACCTGAGCGAGAGTCATCGCGGCACGCTGGGCACGGGGCAGGTAGACTGGGATGCCACCTTCGCTGCACTTCATGACATCGACTACCAGGGCTGGTTGGTGATCGAAGCGTTCGGTACCGCCGATCCGGGACTCGCCGCAGCAGCCAATATCTGGCGCAATGCTTTCGCCTCACCGGAAGAGGTGTACCGCAAGGGCATCGATTTTATCCGCGGGCGCCTGTAAGGTCATGGCTCGCTTCAATACAATGCCGCAAGAAAAATAGTGAGAGCAAGCTGATGCCGATATCAAAACGCCGCTGGATTATCGCGATCGCGGCCGGGCTGTACTTGTACTTTCTCCTGCCGGCCACGGCGAGCATGTTCTACGATCTGTACCACCTGACCCACCTTGATCCCATCTACTGGGGTTACAGCGGTTTCAAGGCGGCGGGCTATTACTTCGGAGTGTATGAGCACAGATTGCTTGCCTGCATGTTGGTCGCCGCGGCCATAATCGCTATCCCTTTGTTGTTCAGAATGCTCCGCAGAGCCTGAGAACTTGCAATGAATCGACGTGAATTCCTGCAGTGTGCCGCCATCCTTGTATCCGGCCTGGGGGCATCCCAATTCAGTTTCAGCCTGAGTGAGGAACAGAGTGCCTTCCTTGCGAACGCTCCCGACTTCAATACGCGTGCTGTCAATTACTTCAGTCCTGCCCAACGCGAGATAGTATCCGCGATGGCGGAAGCGATTATTCCGCGCACAGAGACACCCGGTGCCGTCGACGCGCGGGTGCCGGCTTTCCTTGAACTGATGGTCGCCTACTGGCTGAACGATGAAGAGAGGGCTGTCTTCGATGCTGGATTACACGACATCGAAACACGTATTCCCCTGGAGTACGGTAAACCATTCCAGCAACTGGCTGCGCCGGAGCAATTAAAGGTATTGCAAGCGCTGGAAGATGCGGCATCAGATTCCCCCTGGTATGAATTTGGCAACGTGCAACGCGAGTACATCAGCGATGCACCTTTTATCTGTCAGTTAAAGGAACTGACAGTGTGGGGATTCTTTACCTCGAAAGAGGGTGGCTCGCAGGTGCTGCGCTACGACCCCATGCCAATGTCTTTCAACGGCCACACGCCACTGGCGCCGGATGACAGTTCGTGGACCACTCCTCTTTAAAGCGGCGAAATGTAACGATGATTGAAAGCAAACAGTATGATTTCGACGCCATTGTCGTCGGCTCTGGCATTTCCGGCGGCTGGGCGGCCAAGGAGTTGACAGAAAAGGGCCTGAAGGTGTTGGTGCTGGAGCGCGGCAAGCCACTGGCGGCGGGGACCGGATACCTCGGCGAACACGCCTCCAACTGGAAGCTCCCCTACCAGGGCAAGCGCCCGCGCGAGCTCTACGAGGAGGAGTATCCAGTACAGAGCAAGGTATGGTTTGCGTTCGGCGAGGCGAACCGGCAATTCTGGAACAATGACAAGCAGAATCCTTACGCAATGGATGAGGGCAAACCGTTCCTGTGGGCTCGGGCTGATGTGGTGGGAGGACGCTCTCTCATCTGGGCGCGCCAGACCTACCGCTGGAGCGAGGAGGATTTCAAGTCGAATGCTTCCGATGGTCACGGCATACCGTGGCCGCTGGGCTACAAGGACATCGAACCCTGGTATAGCTATGTCGAGAAATTCGTCGGAATAAATGGCAAGAAGGAAGGGCTGCCGCAGCTTCCCGACAGCGAGTTTCAAAAACCCATGCCCTGGTTCGCGTTGGAGGAAACCATCCATGCACGCTTGAAGAAAAACGCGCCGGACGTCACCCTGACCAACGGCCGTGTGGCGGTTCTCACCGAGGACCTGCCCGGTCGCAGTGCCTGCCACTACTGTGGGCCCTGTCATCGCGGTTGTTCCACCGGCAGCTACTTCAGTTCCCAGAGTTCAACACTCCCGGCGGCGGTCGCCACTGGCAACCTGACCCTCAGGGCCAATGCTGTTGTCGAGCGGCTGGAATACGACAGTGAATCAGCAAGGATTACCCGGGTTCATGTCATCGATACTTTAACCGGCGAACGCTCAGCCTACTCGGCAAGAGTATTTTTCCTGTGTGCTTCCACCGTGGGCAGTACGCAGATTCTGATGAACTCCACTAGCGAGTCCTTTCCCAACGGGCTGGCCAACAGCAGTGGTGTGCTCGGCCGCTATATGATGGACCACACGCTGGGTGTCAGTGGCATTGGCGTCTTCCTGGATAACATGGACAGTTATTATCACGGCAACAGACCTACCGGCCTGTATATTCCGCGGTTCAGGAATGTCGGTGGTCAGGACAAGGACGCCGATTTTGTGCGCGGCTACGGCTACCAGACAGCCATCATGCGCATGGACTGGCAAACCGGCTTCAACGCCCGGGGTTTCGGTGCAGAATTGAAGGACTCCCTGCGCAAGCCCGGGCCCTGGATATTCGCACTGGCGGGATTTACCGAGTGCCTGCCGCGCGAGTCAAATCGCATGTACCTCAGCAAGCACAAGGTGGACCGTTACGGCATACCGCAGGTGGTGTTTGATTTCGAGTGGAGTGAGAACGAGATCAAATTGCGCCGGGACGCTAGGAAGCACGCTGAGCGCCTGCTAAAAGCCGCCGGTGCGGTGCTTATATTGCCGCAGGAGGACAAAATGTCCCTTCCCGGCGAGGGTATACATGAAATGGGTACAGCGCGCATGGGGGCTGATCCGGCCATGTCCGTAGTCAATGCCCATAACCAGGCTCACGACGTGCCCAACCTGTTTATCACCGACGGCTCATTCATGACCTCGGCGTCCTGTGTCAATCCATCCCTGACGTATATGGCTTTCACCGCAAGAGCCTGCGATTACGCCGTAAAGCAACTTGCTGCAGGCGCGCTGTGAGATACCGGCACTAGCCGTTGCCCCGAAACTGCTGCCACCAGGCGGCGACAGCAATCGGAAAGCGCTGCGCCTGCTCCCGCACGGCTTGTGATTCTCCCGGTGGCAGTCGACCTTCGAGGGTCGGCGGCAGCGGCGAGGCCCGCGGTACCGGGTCGACGACCTCCAGGTCGAGCGCGGCGATGCACTGGGCGAAGCGCTGCATCTGCCCCTCGTGGTGGTCGCTGGCCTGGTGCCGCCAGAATGCCACCGCATCGCGGAAGGACAGCAGGCAGTAGTAGAACCCAGGCTCCCTGCCACGCCAGTATTCATAGCGCAGCACGTCGCTCTCCGATCCATGGGTCTGGTCATACATATAGGCCATCACGTCCTCGAACTCGGCCTCCATGCCGGGATGGATCTGAATTTTTGCCAGCAAAGTGCTCATGTGCACGCCACCCCGGATTTTTGTCAGAGCAAGACGCTAACTGCGGCGAAAGCGCAGTTTGAGCGCGAGCGTACCGAGCATGATACCCGGCTGGTGCTCGAAGGTGTTACCCGGGCCGTATTCCAGGCTGTCCAGCCGCGCGAGCAGGCATTCCCAGGCCATTACCTGTTCCAGCCGTGAAATCCCCGCGCCCGGGCAGGTGCGCGGACCCTGGGAGAAGGTGAGGTGGTTGCCCAGCGACTTGCGCTCCAGGTCCAGCTGGTAGGGGCAGGCGTACTGCTGCGGATCGACGTTGCCGGCGCCAAAGCGGATATGGAGGTAGGAGCCGGCGGGTACATGTACGCCCTGGAAGACCTCGTCGCGGGTGGTGACGCGGGTGGACAGGCCCTGGGTCGGCGCGCGCAGGCGCATGGCCTCCTCGGTAAATGCCCGAATCCTGTCCTGGCTAACCTTGACGTGGTCGAACAGCGCTGGTTGCTCACACAGCAGCTGCGCCTCCTCCTCCAGTGCGTATTGCGTCGTTTCCAGTCCGCCCAGCACCATGAAGTAGATGATGCCGTAGACTTCCTCATCCGTTAGCTTGCGGTCCAGGGGAGAGTAACGGATCTGGGTAAGGGCGCTGATCATATCGTCCCGGGGATGCCTGCGCTTGTGGGCAACCTGGTCCGCCAGGTAGTCGGCGAAGCCGTTCATTTGCTGCGCCTGCAGCGCGATCTCCTCCTCACTCAGTCGGTTCAGATGACCCTTGCCATACACGTACTGCATCACCTGGGCCGAACCCCAGGCCGCGAGCCGGTCAACATCTTCAGCGGGAAATCCCAGTACCCTGGCCGTCACCCGCTGTGGCAGGGGGCGCGCAAATTCCCGGATGAACTCGACCGTACCCTTGCCGTCACCATCGTCCCGCTCGATCCACTGATCGATCAGGTCATCGCATATCTCCCGGATCATCTGCGTATGACGCCTGGCGCCCGGTCCCACCCAGGGGTCGGTCAGCTCCTGGCGGTGGGCGCGCCACAACTCGATAGTGGGGCGCAGCGTGCGAACCGAATCCAGCGCCAGGTCGAAACGCGAGGCATCGCGCGGCGCTTGCTCGCCCCGATCAAGCAGTGCCTGCATCTCCTGGACCAGATGACTCATGACCGGGGTGAACCGCGCCGGGTCCTTCACCACCCGTTTGATGTCGGCATAGCTGTTGAGTACATAGGCATCGCTGACGCCATCGGGTCCCTGCCCCGGCAACAGCAGGACCGGCGCCTCCCGGTGCAGTATGGGATAGGCTTCGTACCAATGTTCCTGGGCGCCGGGGCCGAATAAATCCACGTCCGCCAGGGTCGCGGGGCAGCTCATGGGGCTTAACAAGTGATTGGGTGTTTTCTCTTTCATGTTAGCTGGAGTGTAGGCGAGATCTCGAGTAAACAGAACCGGCAAGGTAGTTTGTTGATCCCGGCTGAAACGATGGCTTATGCGGGTCCTCTGTTCCAGTTGAGAAACCGCGTTCCGCTATAGACTAAAATCTCTGGGAATTTATACTTGCCGCTCCCACAATGGGGAGGCGTGGAGCGTGTGCTCACGCCCCGGATACAAAGGATCCAGTAATGATTGGTACGCTGTTGGCGCTGGCACGACTCCCGCTTTTCGCTCTTGTGACGCTAATGTCCGCGTCGGTATTTGCTGCCGCTATTCCCGCCACGCCGGTGATGACTCTCTATCGCTTCAACGGCGACTTTAACCTGCCCTACTACGACATCGGGCGCTTCACCGGCGCCGGGTCGCTCGACCCCGCAGGAACCCTGGTGCAGGGCACCACCGTGATTCCCTGCCTTGCGATGCACGGCGGACGTCCCCTGACCGACAGCGATGGTACGCCCTTCGTCGGTTTCGAGATCGTCGTCGACCCCCGCAGTGCTACCCCGGAGTCGACTGCGCGTGTCAGGGACGCTATCGCACAGCGCAAGGAACTTGCCGTATCGAACCACCACTGCGGCGCGGACGTGCGCTATGTAATCGACGTACGCAATCTCTACCCGATGGAGAAGCTCCCGTTCTTTGACCCGCCGCGAGGCGCGCAGTCACCGGCGGTTGCTGCAGCGGCTCCGGCGGATGCCAGTCCGGCGGATCTCATCGTCCGCGCTTTTCACAACGCAGACCAGTGCGCGCAGGCCAACACCGCGCTCACCGGTCGCCGCGCGGCGCTGCTCGGGGCCTGGGCCGAGTTCGAACGAAGCAATGCCGGGCGCTGGCCTGCCGACGACCTCGCGCGAGCCCGCCAACTGGACATCACCATGCGCACAGCCCTGTTCGAGGGCCATCTCGGTCGGGGCTGCAACGCCTACGGCGCCTGCGAGCGCAATATCGTCGCACTGTCCATTCGCAACCGCGCGCTGGAGCGCTGCTTTGATCGCGAGGGCTGCGGTGACCGTGGGGACTACGTGGGCGTCGCCTCCAAGGTTTCCCAATACAACATCTGGGATGAATACCTCGCCCAGATTTCCGGCCTCACCGCCTGCTACCTGCGCTACGACCTCGCGACGCAGCCCTACTACGCGAAGCTGCAGGCGATGTATGGGCAGAATGTCGGTGATGTGGAACGGATACTGTTCGGATCTGACGCCGACCTCCTGGCGCTGTTTCCGGGCGCATCACTCGATGACATCAAGCGCACAGCGCATTACTACCACGCTCCGGCGATGGGCAAGTGCTTCCCGCAGATCGACCGGGTGGAATTTATGACCGGGGCGGTCGCCAGCAGGGGTAGCGACTTCGCGTTGATCGCCAACACTCGCATCCAGGTCGGGGAGAAAACCGGCGATAACTACTTCTTTCGCGCGTTCGGCTTCCAGGAGACGGATGAGCGCGATATCGTCGAGACCCGTGACGACTACCCGGGGTTTGCCATAGACGGGCGCAAGGTGTCCCTGGTTGCCGCAAGCGGCTGTAGGCCCTACGGCGTACCGGCCGGCTGCCCCCGGGACGAAATCGGTCGGCACCGCAAGACGCCGTCCTGGCTGGATGCCGGCAAGCCAGTGGGCCTGACCTGTCGGATCGCCGACCAGGGCGAGTCCTGCAACGAGCCCGTGCAACTGGAGTCGGTAGAGGTGGGCGGCATGTGCGATACGCAGATGCGCCCGGTTTCAGGCGTGCACTGACCCCGCGGTCTGACTCCACGGACTGACCCTACGATCTATGCAATAAAGGTTTCACCGTAGTAGCCGCCATGAAAACCGAATGGAACATGGTGGTCGAGAGGGATGACGGCCAACTCGCGCTGCATTTCCCTGGCGTCGAGAATCACTACCTCGCTCTTTTTGCGGGCGTGGTTGTAGACGATCGAGATCAGGTAGCCCTCATCCTCCGCGGCATTTGCTCCCTGCGGGATAAAGTTGACCTCGGACGAAAACCGCCCTGCGCCGAAGTCGTGTACTTTTAGCTCACCGGTCTGGTGATCGACTTTCTGGATTGCGTTGAAGCCGTAGGGCGTGCCGTTCTCGATAATGGTGCTGAGCCAGGTAAAGCGATTTTCAACACCGGTGAGTGCCGGATTCCACGCTGGAAATTCAGCCGCGATGGCGCCCTCGACGAGGCCACGCTTTGTCGCACCGGATGCCAGGTTAAATGTGAAGCGGGTGAAGCGGGCGCCCTTGTCGAGAAACTGAAAGTCATCTCCGCGCTCCATGAAGACATCCGCGAGCCCGCCCATGACGTCCATGGTGTCCACACACAAGGCGTCC
>Ga0105103_10001577_pt1 | contig 12372 bp, 30 predicted proteins | sample PPLLaktember2015_2_FD_79107 | JGI IMG/M metagenome (GOLD analysis project Ga0105103, IMG submission 79107) | Freshwater sediment microbial communities from Prairie Pothole Lake near Jamestown, North Dakota, USA - PPLs Lake P7 Core (6) Depth... | ecosystem: Environmental > Aquatic > Freshwater >...
GTTAAAAATCTCTTTACCTTCCTCAGCCTCACGAAAAACATTCAGACGTAACGATTTACCGCTGTTCCATAATTCCTTGTCATGCTTAAACGCCCATAGATTAAATTCATCCACAGCTGAATGATCATGTAGGGTCAGGGTAACACCATCGACATAAGGTAGAACATCCAGTAATCCATCCATCATGGCCGTATATAACACGATCCTTCCCCCGCCGTTACTCTTGATTTGATGGGTCAATTCTATAATCTTATCAGGAAACAGCAAAGGTTCTCCACCCGTAAGCATCACCATTTCGTAATTAAAGTGTTGAATAGGTTTAGCGGGTTCATGTGCCCAATCTTTATTACAACATCCCTCACAATTTCTAGGACATTTATAAGTTACGATTACTCTTGCTTTCATGTTTATATTATACCATATTTAAACGGGGGTGTCAAGGGGGGTTATATACGTATAATCCATTCTATACATCTGTATCTCGTATTTGTTATCTCAGATATTTTTACAATTTTTGCTCTTGTGTACTTACAAATATCAAAATTTATATTAGACCAACATCGTTTAATATCAATTTTCTCTGCGCATTCCTGTCGAATTTTACAAAGATGACAAAAATTTATAGTATGATAATGATCAATTTCCTCACCCAGATAATTATCTAGATTGATATGGTGTAAAACCAAATATAATTTTAATTTATTTCTTATTTTTTCAATTTCTTTTTTAGACATATTTAATCCATTCTATACACCAACATAGGTGCATATGTTCAGGTAAATCCCGCCAACCCTTTATTTCCATTATTTCCCCCGTTTCCAATAATGATAAAAATGGGCCCCGTTTGCAGCCAACTGTACAGAGGTTACAATTTTGTATTTCAAACCCTTCGGGGTGAAAAATCTTATAGAGTCTAAACTTATTCTTCCACTTGGCTAATTCTTTTTTAGACATTTATAATCCATTCAATACATACATGCCCATTTTGTTGACATACTGTTGAATATTCTGCTTCATCAGTATATATATTATACATTAGAGTTTTTAGCCCACCGCAATCTCTTCCTTTCCGCACACAATCCCCACAATGGCGTAGCAATAATGGTTCGTGGTGCAGACACTTCCATATTTTAAACTTATTCTTCCACTTAGTCAATTCTTGCTCAGACATGCTTAATCCACTCGGCACAGCCGATGGTCTCCATGTTTGGTGCGTTCGCCATAAATTTTAAAGTATAACGGAACAACGAATGCGGAACAATAGCAAGAATTTTAGAAGGGCATCTACCCGAACCATATCCCCGCGGGAGATCGCCAGGTTGTCGAAGGGGTTGAGCAGGACGACCAATATAATGTGGGCAGCATGCACAAGAACAAGGGTTATTATTAGGGTGTAATGCCATCCATAATCTAAACTTATTTTTCCACTTAGTCAATTCTTGCTCAGACATGCTTAATCCATTCTATACAATGATTGAATGTAGTACAATTATAAGGTTCTTTACCCGCTTTGGTTAAGTCTTCGTTCGCGCATAATTTATCAGGCCATGGTAAATCGCATCGATGCCCGAAGTCTTTTTCATATAACCAATGGGGACATATAGTTTTACAATCTACACCCATAAAATTGATACCGTGAAGAGTACAGTATAATTTAACCTTCCTTAACCAAAATTCATTAGTATGTTTAGACATTTTTAATCCACTCAATACACCAATATGGCATACATGTACCAATAGCTCTTGATTTGACGCAGGCTTTTTCCTGGGCTTTTTCATTGATAGCCAAAACCCATTCAGGACAAGTAGCCCCCCATTGATTCTGATTTAGGTGTGAATACCCACAATTCACACAATCTCGATCACGAATATTCGGATGTAGTATCTTATACAGCCTGAACTTGTCAGTCAGCATATTTAATTCTTCCTTGGATATATTCGGCTTAGACATTTGTAATCCACTCCATGCAGAAATATCCAAAACGAGAGCAGTCATTTCCTCTTTTTATACCACTTAAATCTGGTTTAATAAACCAGCGTTGTTCATGAAATAATTTCTTACACCGATAAGAGTAGGAAAGACCAGATATCTGGCCCAACACCTCCATATGTTTACATCGATGGCAAACAGCCTCCCAATCACGTATAGTCAACCCATGAAGAGCCAAATATAATCTGACCTTGTTTATCCAAAACTTGTCGGCCCTGCCGTGAAATTTGGGTTTCTTTATATTTCTTTCAGACATTTTTTTACCCATTCTATGCAAAATACATATTTATTACCCTCATAACCCTCTTTCCCTGCTTTGGTTAATTTCATATCTACTGATAATTTATCAGGCCATTTTAAATTACACCCTGTTGTATTGGTAGAAGAATTTAACCAATGAGGGCATGTTTCGTTACAATTTATATTTGTCGCATTCTCAATATTGACCCCATGAAGGCTGCACCATAATTTAACTTTTTTTAACCAATATTTATTAGTATGTTTAGACATGATTCACCCACTCCACACACCAAAAATTTTTATTGTTTAAGCTCCTTTTATTAATTTTTATAAAAGGAACATTAATATACAGTCGCATCGATTTCACATCGAGTACTAATAGGGGGCCATTTCCAGTTTCTTTATTTTGTCCTATACACATACCATCATTTTTAGCACGACAAGCAATACATGCTTTATCGTAAGTCAATTTAATTATATGGCCATCTGCGTCTAAAACATACCTGCTTCCAAATTTTATCCCATTTAATTTACACCACAGCTTACATTTGTTTTTAATTCTTTTAATATCTCGCCGAGACATCTTAAGTATATGGCTATCTGCGTCTAAATTCTTAGACATGTTTAATCCACTCTATGCAACCTGCCCCATTTGGCACGTCAATTGCATTGTATATTTTATCCGTCTTGGCATCATACGATAGTGTTACAATTGTCGAACATCGAGCCGAACTTGGATTATATTTACAACATAAACATCTATCTATCCATTTCGAACTAGGATGAAGAGCCATCCACACTTTATACTTGTTCTTCCATTTTGTCAATTCCCGTTCAGACATATCCTGTTCTTTATTTGACATAATTCCCTTTTTGTAAAAAAGCTAAACACCAAACATTTGCATCTTCGCCGGCGAACTCCCACCAGCGGTCTTCTATCCCGGGAGCGCCAATATAATAATGTTTGTTTGCAGGGTCGCAAGGATAATGATTGAATATACAATGAGGACAGTTAAATTCTTCTGGGTGCATCTTTTTCCAAAAGAGAAACTTATTATATAATCTTTGCATATCTTTAGAAGAGATTTTTCGTTTTGCTTCTAATTTTAATTTATTTAATATCTGCTCTCTATTTTTATCTTTATACATAATTTCTATATTTCCAAAGGATAGGAATAATAACAAAACAAACCCCATTTTTCGCTAATATCTTATTCATATTATTCTATATTTATTCTGTATTATTTTACAAATCTTTCCTTATCTGCACATATATATTATATCACATTCTGATGTATTATGTTAAGGCTTTTTCTTATATTTTTATATTTTTTATGTACATATGTATGTATAAAAAAGGAACAAAAATAGCAAGAAAAACAAATAAAAATAAAAAGGAATAGAAAGGAATAGAAAAGGAATAGAAAAGGAGTAAGATACCCTAATATATATAACTTGTTTCGACCCTATGTTGCAACATCCGATATTCCTTTAGCATTCAACGCAGGAGAGGCTGGAGATACGAACCCTTCCGAACCCTTCAAGAATATCGGAGCATTCAACGCAGGATAGGCTGTAACCCCATATATCTAAATCCCATATTGTTAAAGATAAAATATATTACGACCCTCACATCGCTCAGCAGCGCTCAGCATCGTGCAACATAAAAATATTCTAAAAATTCCAGCTGATTGCTGTGGATCGGCGTTCGAAAAATATTGACGCCTAGCCATGCGTAATAACGATCACGCAAGGCCCGAATACAAATTCCGCCAAGCATACGAAAGGGTCAGAACCTTTGCAAGTCCCAACCCTCTCTTTATCCCGATTCGGAGTCGAGGTCTATTTTACTTTATATTCAACATATTGTGAATAATAATCATTTCACCGTCTTCGAAGCGGCCTATCCTGGGCCAACGTTCGAACATTTTGTCATAGATGGTGATTCCATCGGGAACGGCCGCGAGCTGCTTGAAGCCTTCATTAGCCTTGTCCAGAATACTCAAATCGTTCTTGAAGTTGATGGCGTATATGAGGAACATGAATGTTTCGATGTCGATATCCTTGACCCCTACGATGATGGCGCTGATATCGGTCTTGTTGTTCATATTGTAGAAGTACTGGAAGATTTTGTACGCGTATTCAGGCGTATACTTACTCTCATCCTGGTTGATATCCTTTATCATTTGGACGATGCTTTCACATGCCAGCCGCTGGGTTTCGAAGTCATCGAAATACAACCCCTTCTCAACAATCTCAGCCGCGTCAAACAATAACTTGGTATTCATATTTTTCTCCTTTATATCTGGATCAATCAACGTCTTGTAAGCTTCTCCACTTGTAAAAGATGAGGCCGTAGACATCGACAATAGCTTCTTTAGTCTCTTCGTTCTTCATCGGTTCAATAAGGCCCTTCTTGAGCGCCTTCTGAAAGCCCTTGTCAATCTTGTCGAGAATATCCATATCGTCACGAACATTGACCAGGAAGAGGATAGTCAGCTCTTCGCGATTGTCGGTTGTATCCGAAGGTTTCTTCATATCGATAAAGTAACGAAAAATATCGAAAGCACGCTCGTCCGTCAGCTTGCTCATAATGTCTTTGTTCAACAACTGATTGCCAACCTTCTGACTGGCCACGAGCTGCAGAGCAATCTCTTCGTAATACATGTGCTTGTCCACCAACGTCTTAGCGTCAGGGATATCCTTCGTCAGTTCCTTGAAGGTTTCGAACTTGGCAGCGCCAGCCTGGCCAACGCTATCGGCGATGGCATCGTATTCTTTGCTGCCATACTTGACCTTCTTGAGAGCTTTCTCCCAACTGCGGAAGGTCGGAAAGTTGCCCTTGCCAGCCTGGTCTTTCACGTTGTAGATTGCGCCCTTGTCCTGCTCTTTGCTGTACTGCAGGAAGGCCACAATCGTATCATCGTACTTGTGCTGACCCTGGGAGATATACTTGACGAAGCCATCGTAATCGATATCGAGACCGATGTGGTCGAAACGGTTTTCGAGAGCGATGCTCATTTCGAAATGCGTTCCGCCGATCTCAGGCGGGTTGCCAGCAGCCAATACAACGCAGTTGTCAGGAAGGCGATAGTCGCCAACTTTGCGGTCGTTGATGAGCTGATAGCCCGCGGCCTGAACCATATCCGGAGCCAAAGGAAACTCGTCCAGCAACAGGAAGATGGGGTGAGTATTCTTGGGGTCAGGAAGGATGGAGCTGAAGCGAATGAAGCCAGCGGTCATATCCTTCTGATTGTAAAACGGAGCGCCCTTGATTTCAACAGGGTCGATTTGGGACAGTCGCACGTCCATCAGAATCCAGCCCTGCGGATGTTTTTCCAGCAGCGCCTTATCTTCAGAAGTGTACCAAAACCATTGCGAAGCGTCCCAAGGCCGAAGTCTGTTCATATCTTGCGCATCGAACAACTCCTTACCCTTCTTGTCCTTGGCGGTGGTCCAGGTTTCCTTACAAATGGAAGCAAGAATCATGCTCTTGCCAATGCCTGGCAAACCCCAAATAAACAGGGGCAGGTTGAAATCGTTATCACCCGCCTGAACCGCCTTCAATCGGCTTACCATTCGCTGATTGATCTCAGCGCGGTACTGCTTCATGTTCAAACTCCGAATCGACATAGCCATACTTATTTCTCCTTATTCATAATCATACTAATATTATACTATTATTCCTGAGACTAGTCAAGCCTTCTTAACCCAGCCTGTACCTGAACAATGCGGACATTTTTTATTTTCGCAGGTATGAAATTTTTCATATTCCGCATACCTTCTTTGATTAGCCGCGTATCCAGAGATAACCAATCCTGCGATTATAATAATCATCGAGAGGAAGTGAATGATAAAGAATATTGTATTAGACATAAGGTTAGCTAAAAATACATTCGCTAAAAATATAATAATTCCTACCAACATTATCACGATGCTAACCCCTTTCTTACGTTTCAAATTCTTGATAACCTTTTCCTTTTTCATGACTTTACTACCTTCCTCATCAGGCTGTAAGGGACATTCCAACGACCCATCGTACCCATGCTTTTGCCCCGCATATCGGTAACATTCACACCTACGACTGCCTTGACGCGGTTCATCTTTTCGATGGTTCCCATCTTCATGCCCAGCTTGTCGGTGCCGAACCATACCTTATCCCCAACTTTGAAGGTGTTACCAGCCATAACATTATCATTACTAACCTTCTGGCGAATCGTGGACACAATCTTGGAGTTGAGAACCTGAAGATTATCAACGCTCCAAAACTGAACCTTGGTCATGATTCTGACCATTTCCGCCGCCGTATCCATATCCATCATATTCTTATCTTTCTTCATACTGTTATTATATCAGATTCCCCGGGGCTTGTCAAGCCTTTCTTACTTTTTCAGGATGGCGCGAATCTGTCGAAGGAATGCGTCTTGCTTTTCTTTTAGCAGTCTGTCTTCTTCAGCCCACTTTTTCCTGTCGGCTTCGTACTGTTCCAACTCAGCCTTCTGTCTTGATGTCAGGATGATTTCGTTCTTCGTATCAGTCATACTCTTATTATACTATTATTCCTGAGACTTGTCAAGCCCCTGTTCGAACTGTGAAAAGTCTCCAGCCAAAAGCCTGTTCAGGTCACTAAGGATTGCTATCTTTTCAGTCTGGCTGGCCCAATCGGGCATGACAGGATATTTGTCGAGAACCCTGTTTACCATTGGTAAACAATCTAGCGCTTCGACTGCCGCCAGAATTTCGGTGTCGATATCCATATGTCTTACCAAATACTCGGCCGGCCCTTGACTATTTCCAACTTGGAATAAGGGACAGTGCGTTCATCGCCAAAAGGATCGGTAATAACAACCGCGGTCTTAGCGTTCAGCTTGGAGATAGTCCCCATGACACCGAATCCATCCTTATTGGTGAATTCGACCACTTGGCCTTTATGGAATTTGTTCTTGTCCATATGTCTTACTCCGCCGTCCGCTTGGCCTTACGAATCAGTTCCCGATAGCGCCTGTCCACCTTCCTGACCTCACGCTTATAAGCAGTCCCACCCTTGTGATAACGCTTGCCCAGGCTCATATGTCGTACGACCTGCTCCATCTCAAGCATTGCAGTACGAGCATCCGAAGGCTTCTTCTGCCAAGGATTGTCCTTTGTAACACTCAGGGTCTTGATAATCTCATTGTTCTTCATATTCTTATTATACCTTATTATTACTTACTTGTCAAGCCTTCTCGTCTTCGTGAAGCAGGTCGCAGGGATGAATACGGATGAGCTCAATGCTCTCATCAATACCCATAACCTTTGATACTGATACGGTAATATAATACTCGTCAATACTGACAACTTTCCCCCAAGTATCAGGGATACAAACACCGTTTACCATAACTTGATCGAAGTGTACAGTCTCACCGATTGCAAATCCTTTATACTTATTCTTCATTCTTTATTCTCCATACTATAATCATACCATATACTAAGGGGAATGTCAAGCCCCTGTCTGGAAGGCTGGGGATGTCGGGAAGGTCAGAGGGATATGGCCGGGGTATTGCGAGCGCTCCTAGCCCCCATCCTGCCGGGGCCTACCCCCCTGGGCGTAGGGGTGGGGGCGCCATAGGTGGGGTAATAGGTATATAGGTGTTGTGGGGTTACTGCCAGGGGCCCACCCGTGGTGTCATAATGTCCTCACACCACCCATTTTTTAGATAGATATATAGAGTCTCATATTTTTGTATATTTACGAAAGGGTTACGAAAGGGTTATAAAGGCGTTATAAAGCTGTTATAAAGCTGTTATAAAGCTGTGGGGATTTTTACAAAGCACTTAATTTTTGCAGGAAATATTTTTTGATATATTCTTTGGAATAAGGGAGTTTATAAAATAGCCATATCCTGTCTATAAAATCTTCTTTTTTAGATTCGATTTTGTCTATTTTATATTGTTCAGCGTATGCCATTGTTTCGGCCCATAGCCGATATTTTGGGAATAATCCTGTAAGAATGGAATGGATAAGGAATCCGTGGAATAAGAATTGTTTAGCGTGCGTGAGTTCGTGAGCAAGTAGGCCTTTATCGCGCATATAGGATTTTCCTATTATTATAATAAGTCCCATGCATTTGCCCCGGACTATATATCCTTTGCCTTTTTGTACTTTGTTTACATAAAGAATGAGTGCGGGGAATTTGTATTTTATCTCCATGCTTATATTTATCGTTTCGAGATTCGTTTCGATAGCCTTGTAGCGCTGGAGAAAGATTTTTATTATCCATAGCGGGTTTAGTATCCTTCATAAATGTCATTCGATAACATATTGGCAATAGCTTTCTTTTTATAAGGGCATTTTTTGCAGTATTTTTTAGGAAGAAAGATAGCGAATTCACATTCCCCAAGAAGGGTCATACCAAGTTTTAACTTATCCTTCAACGGACACGTTTTTGGTATCATTTTTATTATCCATAGCAGGTTTTATTAAAAAAATGAAATCGTTTCGAATTCTTTTTTGGAGATTTCCTTAAATTTGACTTGGACGGGATTGCTGATGACTATCCCTTTTTTACTATCGCCATTCCAATATGCGATTTCTTTGTTAAGAAACCCCCTAGATCTGTTCATGGCGATGGTGGAATAATGTTCCTTCTCTTCTCTCTGCATCTTTCTTGTGATTTTAAAAGGGTATCCAAAGGTTTTTATTTTTTTGGTTATAGGGTCGATGTATTGAATGTCGTAGAGAATGTAGTGGTTTTCGTAGTTCAGCCATAAGTCCCTAGCGGCATCTAGCTTTTCCCTCTGTTCCTTTTCTTCTATCTTCTTTTTAATAATATTAAATGTAATCATTCTTTCTCCTTCTTTCTCCTTCTTTCTCTTTAATGTTGTATTTTTTGTATTGTTATGCTATTACAATCTTCTTGGATTTCTTTTTCGGAACATCTTCGCCCTGAAAAAATCCAAAATATCTTGGATTTTCATCAACCACGCTAATCAAGGTCGCAGGAGCAGTATCCCCTTTGGCACGGTCTGTAACTATTCTGACCTCAGCGTTGAGATTAAATCCTTTTAATATTTCTATCAGGTTTTTAACCGTCATTGGGCCCCTCCTGATTGTATTTATTTCTGCGTTTCTTTTCATTTTTATTTTTCTCCTATTCTGTTGTCCTGGGCATCAACACAGTTGCTACGCTGCCTTCGGCGCTAAGCCCTCGTTGGAATTGCGTAATCAAATACTCGTTGCCATTAGTCAGGTCTTTCACGATATACAGCGTAAGATCGTTCAGCTGAGCAACCTCGGTGATGCTGACCCTGCTTGCCTGGTCGGGTTTTATTACTTCCTGAACAGGCATTGTATTTTTGTTATGCTTTTCATTGGATTTTTCTACTATTGTAACAAGATTAATGAGGATAAGTACTATGACAATAGCAATAATTACTATACCAATTAAAAACCCAATAAGTGTACTTCCTTTTTCATTTTTCATATTATTAACCATGCCACGCTGCTATCAAAAGACCAATGACTGCAATTATCGTTATACAAATTATCCCCACACAAGCTGTTTTGTTGGTGCTATCCATGTTTTCAAAAAATTTCATTCTTATTCTCCTTTTTATTTTTATAGTGCCTTCCCTGCAAAGGCAGATGCCACAATATAAACAATCAGAATCGCTCCGCCCGTTATCACTATAACTGCCATTAATTTGTCTTCGCTATCCATGTTTTTAAAAAATTTCATTCTTATTCTCCTTTTTTATTTTCTAATCTATTTTTATATTCCTTCATGGGTGGAACCATATCAGGAATTTGTTCTCTTATCGATTTCAGGGCTTTATCGATGGACATATTGATTGCAAAAAAAGTAAGAGGTATGTTTGTTGACATTCGCATTTCAACCAGATTGATGTATTCTATCTCGGCGGCTTTTAAAATGTCGCCAGCGAAATCTTCTACCGCTGTGATAATACATTCACCTGACTTTCTCTTGTCTCTTTTGTCGGAATGATAATTTCCCATTTTGTCCTCTCTTTATTCTTCTGAATATAATATAATACTTTGTTTTGGGTGAATATTGACAGTAGGAATTAATTGTACGAAATTCTTTTTAATTTCTGATTTTCCTTTTTCAATCCCAATCGTCTTAAATTCTTTTTCACAACGGCATTTGTGTTTCATCAGGAAAAAATCATAGGTGTTGTAATCTTCGATTTCTTCATAAAGCATATGTCGTATTATTATCATCTCGCTTCACCTTTCACAAGTATTTATTTTTATCCGAATTGCCATTTTTAATTTTCTTCTGTTTCTCTAGGCTTCAGTTCGATGATACTAATTCCCTCACCATCTTGCCCAAAAACTACCAAATATTCCCTGCCCGTATTATTATCCCTTAATCCGTAATAATCTCTTTTATGGTACGCACTATTATGGAAAAAAATCATTTCTATTCTATCGGAAAGATTTTCTAGTCGTTTCTTTATCACGGATTCTTTTTTTGATAGTTTTTCCTGTTTTTCTATTTCATCACATGCGCAGGTCAGAAACATAAATCCCGATATCAAAATCACAAAACCAATCATTTTTAACTTATTCATTATTTTCTCCTTCTTCCACTCTCGTTACAGTTACAGATGATGCGGTGAAATTTAACTGGTCGTTAATAAATTCCTCACAGGCATCTGTCATTTCTTCTTCCGACTCATAACCATCAAGCCAAATGTCAACTATGAATTTAGGCATTATTCCTTCTCCTTCAATAAGAAATCATTATTCAACACTTTGAAACTGATACGGCTGCGCATCTTTGCAGAAAAGTCGCCGTACATTGCGCGAACGACAATTCCTTCGCGGTCGTTCTGCGTTCCTGTGTATTTTCCCTTGGCTTTCTCCAGCAATTCTTCAAGGGTGAAGGAAAAACCTTCCCCGAACTGAACCACGGGAACCTTGTTAAGCCCCAAGGACACGACAAGTTGCTGTTGCATGGGCCACGAAAGATACTTGCCATCATCAATATCGAAAATATTAAATACGAACAGGTCAGGTTCCTTCAGGCCCAAGCGGTTCTTCTGGATGCCGGGGCCGCAGAGTTCACCCTGAATTGCAAGGTTACGACCAAGATTTCTTAACTTATTTTCTAAATCGTATTTCTTTGCCATCTGCCAATAGACCGAACCTTCGGAATCTTTCTTCTCCATGTTACGAGAACAGACCCCGAACTCACCCCGATTTAAATAAATGGAGCAACTCGTTCCATCGCACTTTTCGGTAATGACGTAGGACTTGCCCCTTAACTCGTCAAGCACTTCGGGAACATTCTGGATGCGTTCTTCGTCCGTCTTGGGAAACCACGGCGGGAAGTTGCCCTTTGTGTCTCCCTGATTGAATCCACCCGGAACTGGCTTCTCGTAATGGGTTACACCAATGGTTTCGGAAACATCTTGCCCTTCATGCCATAGAAACGGAATTTTTGAATCTTCATCAACAGGTAGAATTGACATCGGGAAGGTAATACCCTGCGAAAGTTCCCCTCTCAATTTAATTGTCCTGATACGAAACTTTTCCTTTGCGAGAAAAGCGAACTCAGGTTTGTCGGGAACGATGGAATCGATGGTGATAAATACGCAGAGGTCTCCCGGCTTAAATTCACCTTTCTTAACCACCACCTGCCATCCAAGCACGTATGCCTTTTCGATGGAATCGGCGTTTTCGATGGGCTTGATATCAATAATCTTTTGAATTGAGGCTTGCATTTAATTCTCTCTCCCTTTCTATTTGTTTTTTGTTCTTTATATATCTGCTATCGTGATCGTGAAGCAATAAGAGAACAATTAAAATCCATTGAATAATTTCCATTTTTAATTTATTACCTCATCTTTATTTTCCACATCATCATCCCAGCGAATTTCATTAACCCTCACAATTCTTTGCTCGTCATGGAAAAAAATTCCGTTTCTGAGAACGTCCGCAACCATTTGGTCACGTGTGGGGTGGTAACTATCACTATCATTTTGAATAACAGTTTGCTTAATTTCCCCATTCCACAAAACAAGTGTTACGTTGTATTTTGGTTTTTCTATTTGTGGATTCTGTGGAATTTCTTCGTTTTTCTTATGAAACATTATTTTTTCTCTTTAATGAACCGTTTCATTGTGATTGTGTTCAA
>Ga0105103_10001578_pt1 | contig 12363 bp, 15 predicted proteins | sample PPLLaktember2015_2_FD_79107 | JGI IMG/M metagenome (GOLD analysis project Ga0105103, IMG submission 79107) | Freshwater sediment microbial communities from Prairie Pothole Lake near Jamestown, North Dakota, USA - PPLs Lake P7 Core (6) Depth... | ecosystem: Environmental > Aquatic > Freshwater >...
AAGCAATCGCTTCCGGGGCAGGTCCAACTCTTGGAAGTGCACAACGAGGGATTGCGCCGCCTCGTCCATTACGTCACCTCGCGGCCAGACACGCGGATGTTGATGGCGGACGCCGTTCCGGCAAGGGTCGAGATGAACCCGCCCGGTGACAGGACGTGGCCGACCAGTTCGGGGAACGTATACGTCTCGGATGGCTGGAGCGTCTTGGTCTTGACGATCAAATTGTCGTTACCAGCCGATCCGCTAGGGTTGACCAAGTTGACGCTGATCGTCGCCGCGCTGGACGCATAGTTGGTGGCGGTGAACTTGTCGATGATGGCCGTCACGCCGCTGGCCGTGTAGACGGTGGACTGCGTGTTGTTCGCGGTCTGGGCGGAAACGAGGGGTTTTACGGTGACTGTCATGGCGTCATCCTACTGCTGAATTTGCGTAACTTCAACGACTGCGCACGGAGCAGCCGGGGCGAACGCTGTTGCGGCGACGCTGGTCGGCGCCAAATCCGTATCGTCCACCGCCCACATCAACTCAATATAGTCGTTTGCGGCGAGAGAGAAGAACTCAGAGTTGCGCGCCACCAGATAGCCGCTGCTGTCAGACAGCGATCCGATCACCGCGCTGTTGGGGTAATCTGTAGTCCCGTTCAGCCGCCACCAGACCCATGCTCTTTTAATGCTGGAGTTACCGGATGAGAACTGAATGCGCGCGTTGAACTGATACAACCCGCTTTCCGACACTGTAAGTTCCGTGACAGGTGTACCGGCTATTGAGACGCCGTCCGCAATGCTAGCGCCGTCCCATGCCATGGCGTAGGCGGTGTTGTTGGCCAGCGGCGTTACACCAGTGGTGTTGTAGAACTCGCCGTAATACCGCTCCTGCTCGATGGTTGGTCGGACAAACACGACGCCGTTGGTCGCATCGGACACTACACAGGCGGCCAGCGGGATGACGTTGTCTGGTGCGGTCGGTTTGACGTTGGTAAACTCGCCAGCCACAGTCGGGCTAGCGTAGAGGATGTCGCCTGCGCTGAACGCGCTGGTGTCGATGCCCCGCACAAAACCCCAAGTACAACAATAGCCCTTGTCGCCGCTGTCTGGCAGGTCGTGCGTCATGACGCCGAGTATGTAAAGCGTCGGTGTAGAGCCGTCCGCCAGATAGGGCGCAACCAGAAGGGCGTCAGCCGTAGCACCAGCAAATCCCACGACCGAACCATTCGGGATCGTAACGCCAGTCGTATTGCCGACGCGGGCGTAGGTCTCTTGCCCGATCTGCTGAGTAACGCCGTACTCCATGCCGAGGTTCAGCGTCTGGTCCGTGGTGTTCCACGCCATGACGCCGACGTCCGAAACGACCGGCGGCGAGGGGTTGCGAGAGAACCGCAGGAAGCGTACATTGTCCTGCTGGACTGACGCCATGGTGCCAAGTTCCGGCTGCGGGGCCATCTGGAGGCCCATGATCTGCTTGTCCAGTTCTGACGTATCGGAGAAGGCTGACTCAGTGACAGGTCCCTTCTGTATGTCCTCCAGAGAAAAGGCGCTCTGTCCCGTCTGGTTAAACAAGCTCAACAGGAACAGATACCACTCACGCGCGATCAGTCCCGTGCGCGGGTCCGTCAGCGGCACACGCGGTGGGGTGATGTTGGTGATGTTAACCACTGGTGCCGCTCGCCTGTAGTTCAGCCCCCATGATGGCAATCTTGACGGGGTCGGTGCCAGACACCTCATAGACGCGGTCGCGTATCTTGAGTGTCATGCCGAGCCGCCGCCAGATGGTGCGGTAGCCGAACTGGCCAATCCGCCCCATCGACCGCCAGTGTTCGTTCGACCAAGTATGGCCACCGTCGTCCGACCAGCGCAGCATGACCTGCGGGTCATAGCCTGGCGCTGCCGTGTAGGCGTTGGTTGTAAGATAGACAGGGGGCGTGAAGTCGTAAGGCGGGTTCGGATTGTCGGCAATCGTTTCAAACCCGTCATTTGCCTCGGTCGTCAACGTCTCTCCGCTTTCGGTCGTCAGGTCGTTTTGCGTATACTCGGCCAATAGAATGTCGCCGTCTTCAGCCGTCAGGTCTTCAGCCGAGTATGCGGGGTACAAGTTAAGACCCACGCCCGTCTCGCAGTCAAGCTGGAGTGCGTGTTGCGCCGTGCGCCGGAGCGTGTTCTCGCCGGTCGGCAGCGCACGCCACGACCGCAGCCAACGTTGCGGCTGACCGTTGTCGGAATAGACATCTAGATCGTAAGCATAGATGTTACCGTTCTGGTAGTCTCCAACCAAGTTTTCGCCGTTGAAGAACACCTGCGTTGCGCCGCGCTGCCGTGCCCACTGTTCGTTTTCCCATGCCCAGCGCTCGTGCCATGCGCCCGTCGTGGCGTCGTAAACCCACGTTGCGCCAGAAGACGGAAACGACAACACATAGAATGAATGGCCATCTTGCTGATAAGTATAGGCCACAGCGTCCGACATGTTGCCGTACTGCTGGATTTGCCATTCGACCGCGTGCGTCGAGATGCGCTGACCCTGATAGCCGTTGGCGACATAAACGATACCTTGGCCGCGAAAGTCCTTGCCAAGCCAATAAACTTGGTTGTTCATCTTGGCCACAGAGTACCGCGCCGCGCAACCTAACTCGTTGTAGGCACCTTGAATACGCACAAGCGGAAAGTCGGACAGTCCAGCATTGTACCAAACTTCGGTCGAATTGTTGCCGAACAGCCAAACCTCGCGGTGGTCGACGATCATGCTGATAATGTTGTCCGGATCGCCTTCAGCGCTCACAAAGTCCAGCGGGTCAATGCTGGTGCCGTCCAGCAGAGCCGTCACCCAAATGAGCTGGCTGTCAGGCTCAATGAAGACGAAGTAGCCGTCGAGATAGTCCACGACTGAGGCACCGGGGAAGTCCGGGTCAGTAATCGGCGCTAAGACATTGGTCGAGGTGTTGTAGATGTAGCCCGCCGGATTGGCGGCAATCATGATCTGCGTGCCGTTGTCAGCCATGCTGACCGGACCTGCACCAGCCACAAAACCGAGTTCCGTGACAGCAAAAGAACTGTTTACGCGATAAAACGTATTTCCAGACACAACGTAAAGGTATATGCTGTGTTCCCAAAGCCCCCGAATAGGCCCGCTGCCGACTATAGCCCGCAAGGACAAGCCAGGACACCGCTGCAAGAATGCGGGCTGTTTGCCGCCTTCCGGCACCATTTCAGGAAACAGGTTCACCATGCGGCTATCCGCAGCATTTACGCTGCGGGCCACATAAGACGAACCAAGGATCGGTGTCTGCATCGGTTAAGCCAGCACCGCGCCGCGGAGCGAGATGGCCCACCAGTCCGAACCAAGGAACTGAAGCACACAAGCATCGCCTACCGCGTTGAATGTGATAGTTGTCCCGGCGCCGAGGTTGGACGGCGTAAGGATGCCGGTATCGCCGCCCGCAGCTTCCGCCACATAGACGATGGTCTTGAGTTGACCTTCAACGCCGTCGGCCAGCGTCAGCGCATTGCCGGTAGCCGTAGACGTGAATTTGGTGACCGGCTGCGTGATGTTGACTGCGCCCGGACCGGAAAGAGCCTGTACTCCTTGGATAAAAGCACCACTGAAAGTCTGGTTGCCCGTAAACGTCTGCGCTGCGTCCGTCCGCGCAATCGTCGCGCTGGTGGACGGGAACGTCATCGTCGTGCTGTCGGTGCCTGCCAGTGTCAGCGAGTGATTAGCCGTCAGCGTCTTGCCGTTTGCAATCGTCAGCGTAGCGCTGGTTGCAGGAGCAGTGATAGCCACCTTGTTGATAGAGGTAGCGGTCGCAACGCCGAGGATTGGAGTAACAAGCGTTGGCGAGTTAGACAGAACTGTGCTGCCTGTACCCGTGGAGGTAGTAACGCCTGTACCGCCACGCGCGACTGACAGCGTGCCGGTCGTGCCAGCAACAATTGGAAGGCCCGTTGCGCTAGCCAGCGACGTGGTGCTGAACAGCAATGCGTTGGTAATCTTCTTGGTGATGCCGCTTTGGACGATAGGAATTTCATCGGCCGGATTGGCTGCGACTGCGGCGGGAAGCTGTGAGATGGCGACAGTTGACATTGTATATCCTTAGTAGTTCCCAGCAAAGATGTTGAACCGCTGCCGCGTGCCGACGATGCTGTAGGGCAACGCCATGATGTCGTCAGGGTTGTTGATGCGCTTCAGGTTGCGCTTGGACGTCATGGCGATGCGGGACACTTGCCGGGACGGCTCAACGCCAAACTCAGGGGCCAGTTCGCAGGCCAGATTGTAGCGGAAGCAGCGCAGGTAACCCGGCGGGAAGGCCAGATTGGTCGCCAGATTGGCGGGCTGGTTCAGTTCCTGCACCGACACGATGTGGAACTCCAGCACCTTGGTCGGCACCGGATAGACGTACATCTCGATGTCCGGGTAGGTCATGTTGACCCACAGCACCTGCGGATAGGTGGACGTGACGGTCTTGACCGCGATGCCGTTGTACTGCTGCTGATTGATCAGCTTCAGACCGTAGGAGATGCCGCTGGCCGGATCACGGAAGTAGGTCGCGTCGTCGATCAGGACCGGACGATTGCCGACGATGTTGCCGGTCGGCCCGAACGTCTGGAAACGGGCGCCAGGCGGCCAGCTAACGACCTGATCCTGCGTTGCGAAGACGGCAAGGCGCTCCGTATTCCACGACTCGATCATCTGATTTAGCGCGTTCAGGGCGTCCTGCGCCGTCTCGGAAGACGGCGTTTCGCCTTCAGCCAGCACACCAATCAGTCGCAGGGAGCCATTGATAATGTCGCCAGCCGATGCCATGCTATTCGTCCTTCGTCACGCGCGGGCGACCGCGACGGCGCGGAGCCTCGGACAACACATTAACCTCAACCACCGGCTCTGGCAAGTCGTCGGCCGGGGCTTCGACAGCCTCCTCGACAACCTCTTCGATGACCTCGTCATGGAGGTCTTCCGGGTCAAACCGCACCCAACCATTCTGTTCGTCGTACTGCGCTTCCATTTCCATGGTGGCAATCTTGACGCCATGCTTGTGGTGCATCAGATAAATTTCAGCCATTTTTAGCTTCCTGCTGTTCCATTTGCGCTAGCAAGGTGTCGATCAAGGCGATGGCACCCTTGGCCTGCTGCACTTTTTCCAGAGCACCCTGAAGTTCATTCAGGATGCCCTGGCGCAATTCGTTAAGGTATTCTTTGGTGAGCATTACGACGGTTCGGCCGCGTAAACAGGGAGCCAATAGTTGGTTCCTGCAATACGAACACGAAGACCGCCCGCTGCTGTGCCAAGCGTGCTACCCGTCTTCCAGACCTTACCTGCACCGGCTGTCACGCCAGCGAGGTTAAAGAAGAGGCCATTGGTGTCGAACGTAGCCTTATCCGCGCCGTTGATAGAGGCGTAGATTAGCGACGTAAGCGTACCCGTGGATGCGCCAGAACCGAGGTTAAGCTCGATTTCCAGCGGGGCATAAGTACCGGCAGACGTACCAGCAGAAAGCGTCATTTCCGCCAGAACGGCGGAACCGAGGCCAGTCGTGCTGCCAGAGGCGCCGTAAACGACTTCGCCCTTGACGGCGTTCGACCAACCGCCAAGAGCAGCGTTGATCGTCGTCAGGAAGTAAGCGCGGCCGCCGACGCCGCCAGCGCCAGTCATTGTGGTGCTGACGGACAGCGGGGCAACGCTGGTGCTTCCGTCAGTGCTAGCACTCGACGTCGTGATGTTGACGTCGCCGCCAGTCATGTTGACGGTGCCTGACAGATCGGCCTGACCGCTGATAGTGACGCTGTCAAGAGCCGGGTCTGCGTAAGCAACGCCAATAGGCTTGTTATTGGGCATTGATTAACTCCTTAAGGGGTTAGGCGGGCGGTTGACCGCCCGCCTTGTTGCTTACGAGAGAGCGTAGAGCGACCAAGCGCCCGCTGCGGTACGCACGGCGCGAAAGCGACGCACGGTGCCAGCGGTAGCGGCGATGGTCATCAGGCCCTGCGTGCCAGACGTGCCGATGGTCCAGCCGGTGTTGGTCGTCATGGTGATGACGCCAGAACTGGAGCCGTCCACGTTGATCACCGAGAAGTCGAAGCTGGAGCCATTGTGGGCGTTAGCCAGATAGCTGTCCAGATCGGCCGCCAGCGGCAGCGTGTAGGCAGCGGCGCTCGCCCCCGGCGAACCGAGGATGATGCCGTTGACAAGCTGGGCAGACGTCAGGGTAGCGTTACCAGCCGGAACGGCGGCGGGAGTGCCCTGTGTACCAAGCTTGACTTCATTGACGTTGCCATCACTGAACTGATAGCCGCCACCAACAGAAGGAAGTGCCATTGTCGTATTCTCCTATCTTTACCTGTTAGCCCCAGAGACGCACGGCCATCGGCGCGCGGATCACGGAATATCCGTAAAGCACGTCGATACGGCAGGGCAAACGGTCGTTGTTGATGTCATACTGACGCACAACACGCATCGAGATGCCATTGTGAACCTGGCGGGAAGCCATGTCGACACCCTGCGGCAGAAGCAGATCGGCCGTAGCGAACGAGATGGCGTCCTTGTGGTAGATCAGGTTCTGCGGGTAGGCCGTCGAGGCCGCGCCGACGAACGTGACGGTGGCAAGGTTCTGCGGGAAGCTGTTCACAGTGGCCAGAGCGTTCGACGCGGTGTAGATCGCCGGGCTGATGTTGACGTCCGTGAACTTGCTGCCAGCCGCGGTGTTGGCCGCAGTGACAACAAACTGCTGGAGCGAACCAGTGGACTGACGGGTCTGCGGGTTGACCGCATACACGTTGGCAATCGTGAAGACGTCGCCAACGGCGAGGGTATGACCCGTGGTGCCGTTGAGGGTGATCTTCGAGGAGCCTTCCACCGTCATGGTGCCATCGACCGTGATCGTGCCGGAGCGCGAGCCAGTCGTGAACTGCTGGATGGACTGAGACATGTCCATCTCTTCGTAGCCCAGCACGCCCTCGCCCATCAGACCGTTGCGGAACTGACGAGAGATGGTGTCGACCGGGTTGAAGAGGCCCTTCATGCCTTCGACCAGACCAGCGTTGGCGGCCGGGTTCACGGTCGCGTAGCGGTTCGGCATCATGGCAGCGAACTCATTCAGCTTCTGCTGGCCCTGAAGCAGGACAAGCGAAGTGGCCGGGGTCGTGCCGGGGGTGCCGACAGAGCTATAGATGCCCTTGTAGGCGTTGGCGACGTCAGCGTCGATGGAGGACGCAAGCTGCGAGATACGCGGCTTGAGCACACGATCAGCGAAGTCGTCAAGCTGCATGGTGAGTTCGGCAGACGTGAAGTTCACGCCGATGTGCTTCTGCGAAGCAACCGTCAGGGTCGTGAACTGCTCGTTGTCGTCCTGCACCTGAAGGGCAGCGCCGTCCGTGACCAGAGCGCGGTCGGGCAGACGGATGCGGAGGGTCGAACCGATCTTGGCGCCTTCGACAGCGAAGCTGTCGTCGTACTGACGGTTGACGTTGCGGGTGATCACCAGATTGTTCTCGAGGATTTCGAGCGCCTTCCGAGTGATCATGTCAATGGTAAGAAGTGAATTACCCATTTCTTTGATTTCCTTGGGTTATTTGCGTCGTTGTGCCTCGTACTTCTTGATCTGGCGCAGCCGTTCCTGCTCGATCCATTCCGACGTTGACATGCTCTTCACAGAGCGCGGGTCGGTGGTGTCGTATGCAGGCGTACCGGAGGCGGTACGGGCTGTCACCGGAGCAATCGGCGCCGGGGCGGTTGAGGTCTTTTTGGCCGGAGGATTGGAGGCCAGTTTGGCCTCAATCTTTCCGATTTCCCGTGCCTGCAAAAGCGGGCTGAGACGCGCAATCCGTTCGGCTTCCTTGGGGTTAGACCCTAGCCAGTAAATGACGTCGGGACCGATCTCGGATGCCTGAATGGTCTGCGCCATCGTTTCCGTGACGGGGAGCTTCGGGTTGTAGGCGACCTGTTCAAAGTCGTCGTACTTGTTCCGGGCGTCCTCTTCACGGTCCTGATAGGCTTCGAGCATCGCGGCCTGTTCCGCTTCGGCTTCGCGTTTGGCGAGGAGTTCCTGCGCCTTGCGTTCGGCCATCGCGTCGGCATAAGCCTGGGCGTTGGTGAAATCGTCGGGCTTCAGCGGTTCCGCCGGAGGGGGCGGGGGTGCTGGAGCACGGGACTTCTGCTCGCGTTCCCATTTCCGTTGCTCTCTTGCGAGGCGCTTGCTGACGATGGCGTCCAGTTCTTCCTGTGTGAAGGTCTTGGCCGCTTCGGCAGCAATCGGTTCCGGCGCAGAATTGTCATATTCGGACGCAGGAGTTGCCGTGACTTCCTGTTCCGGCGCGGGAGTGTCCGCTAGTTTGGGAGCATTATCGCTCATTTGGTTTTGACCTTTCCAGTCACCTGATGAACCGCATCAGTACGGGTAAAAGATTATAGCCCCTCACCGGGAGTAATGTAAACAGCCGAAGTGTTGGCTGCGGTGCTGCAAGTAAAGTACCAATCGTAAGGGAACGAAAAAACTTCCGTCGCGCCCGGCAAAAGAGGGATGCCGTTAGAAGTAGGGTTAGCTACGGCCGAATTTGCGGCAGCAGCAACTGCTGTCGCGCCAGCACCCAAAAACGCTACTTCGGTACCGGCGTTCACTACGCGGTATTGGTTGCGAGGGCGCGAACCGACCGTAAAATCGGCGGGAACTTGAACGGCGCTAGGCGCTGTCACCGCAGCCGTAATACGCGTGGTCGCGCCATTTTGAATAAAAGCAGATGTGTATGACATAGTTAACACCTTCCAGTAGATTTTGAAATTGATAAGCTTCAGCTAGACAAAATAGGTCGCCGCGATCATAATTGAGTTTTGATCCGCCGTAGCGCCTGCCGTAACGGTTCCCGTACCCATAAGACTGGTTGAACCATTGCTGGCTGCACGGGAAAGCAAGAATATCCGCGTCGATCCGTTATCAACATAACCGCTATCAGGTGCCGTGACCCAATTACTGACGGAGCTCACATACACAGGCGTAAAACCACTTGCAGTGAACGGAAGTCCCGAAACCAGCAAAAAGCCAGCGGCCCCAGTGAGGTCTACACTATCAGTGCGGAAAAATGCCTGCACATGAACGACGCGCCCAATTTTAGTGTAAGCCGCGTTGACCACATCCATCGTGAACGGAGTCGTCGGCGGTGTGGTAAACGATAAAACCGGCGACCACGGGCCCTCTTCGTAATCATCCAGCGTGTTGGGATCAGTCGAAGCTGACTGGACAGCGGGAAAAGATACGCCAGAGCCAGACACAGCGGCGGCGGTGCCTATACCCACCGTGTTGGTGAATTGCGGCTGCGTGGCCTGCACGTTCGCGCCAGTGCCGGTTGACGTAGTGACACCAGTCCCGCCTTTAATCACTGGCAGAACACCAGAGATTTGCGCTACGTTGATGATGCTGTTTGTTGATTTAAGCATGGGTTAACCTTCCATCACACTATTGCGACCCAAGCGCCGCCAGTCTTAAAATAAATGCGAGACCCGCTGCCGCCATCAGAGCGGAAATAGAAGTCACCATTGTTTCCGTTAGCGTTACTCGGTGCGCCTGCCCCTGCATAATGGGCTGAATTAGTTTGGATAGTTCCGTCGTCTTTAGGAAAATATAGCGCGTCAAGACATTTTGTGCCGCTTACGTCCCAACGCATTTTTTCAAATGAGTTGCAAACCGCGGACATAGACCCGCCGCTGCCAAATTTACCGATAAACGAGTCGATAGTTCCTGCCAACATCAGATAGGAGTCGTTACTGGTGAAACCGGTAACAAAAGTATTGCCGCCGGAAACATTTTCATGGATAGCGTCCGACACTCGAACAAGCGGTGTTTGCGTGGTTGAAGCAAAATCTATATTGAATTTTACAAGGTTAGGGTTTGTTTCGTTGCCGCCAAAAACCGGCGCGTCAAGAATTAACAGCTTGTCGCTGTCAACCAAAAGGTCTGAATAGGTGTTGTTTGCAAGAGTTGAATTACGCCGCCAATGACACCCACTAAAAATACGCCCGCCGTCAGCGCCGCCGCCTGCGATAATACATCCGTATGTGGCGCTACTATCAAAAGCAGAGTTAACAACTTGCACATGTCCGCAATTCGCGACCATTTGCAGCCCAACCGCGTTCATAAACATGACGCAGTCACTAATCTGAATTTGCGTTACGAAGCCCAAAAACATACCTATGCCCGGGTTTGGGCCAATCTGCACACTCTTAAATTGTTGGTCAAAACAACGCACGTTTATCGCTGCGTCAGACGTTGTGGTGCCGCAGTATTGCACCCATACGTTCTCATAATATCCGGCCCCTCGATTAGAGCCGATAAAAATGCCGCCAGAACGCCCAAGGGTAACAAGACAATTTTGCATCCACGCCGCAAAACGATAGTACGGCGCTGCGGCTGCATCAGGGAGATACAAACAGTAGCTTGTTCCCGTTTGGAACGGCGAATTACCATTCAATGTTATGTTAAAAAACTGCGGCGGCGCCGCGTCTTCATTAACGGTTATTAGACTGGTATTGCTGTTATCTATGAGCTTTATCATAGATTGGGCTTCAAACTGGCCTATAATCCCCGATTGAGCGGCCATTGAAGTATCAAAGCCGCCACCCATAAAATGACATGTATAGTTAGTGCCGGTCTGCCCAATCGTGAGCCCCGTAACCATATACGCAAATTTTTTGGGCGGAAAATAAATCCACGCCTTAAGAGTTTGCGCGTAATTAATAGCCGCTTGAATAGCGGCAGTGTCATCAGTTAGGCCGTCGCCTACCGCGCCAAAGTCCTCGACCGAGATAACTTGGCCAAGACGATCTTGAACCGTATAATTACTTGTAACTGCGTCAGGATAGGGAGGTAAATACGCAACACCATCAGAATTGAGTCCAGGCGCCGCTACAATACCAGGCACATTATCTTTAGTCCAAATGAGCGTTCCAGTGGACGTTTGCAGGACAAACTTATAGAATTCACTATTTGTCAGCCAGATTTGACCACTGACGCGGCCAGCGCTATCCAAGATAATTGGATTGGGGTTCGAGGTATTGCCCAAAATATCGGTATAAGTAACGGCGGGCGTTGTAGTACCAGCTTTATAAGTGAATAGTTTTCCGCCCGCTAACGGAACGCCGTTAGCGTCAAAAAATTGCCAGCCTGCACCGCCTAAAGATGATAGAGCAACCATGTTGCGTCCTTATGCAAGGAACTTCAATTTGTAGAGAGTGGTATAGTACAAACCGACAATCTCGTCTATGACGTTCTGGAGCGGGGTACACTCGCGGTCCACGATGTCATAGCGCGTCTTCATGATCTGCTCGGCCTGACGCTCCAAGAACTCGGTCACGTTGTTCGACTTGTCGGCTGACATCAGCGCGACAGGGCCAATCAGGCCATACTTGCCCTGATACATCTCGGCAAATTTGTCAGACAATTCAATGATTTCGTCGTAAAACTTACCCAAAGCCTTGTGCTTGGCGTAGGACCGCGTGTTCAGGTGCGCGGAGTGGGTCACGTCGCGCGCCAGAAACAGCATCCCTAGAAACTTGTCGCAGTTGCTCATACAGGTGCTCCTTCAGGGGGCATTTCAGGCCCCAGCGGCATCTCGCGGGGCATTTCAGAGGGTTGCGGCAGCATGGGCTTACCGGACGAGATGTCGCCCGTCTCCACCGCGGCCGCGATGGTTCCCATGACGATGTCTTGGATTTGCTCAGGCGTCATGGCCTGCTGCATGGCGCTGATCCGCTTCGTCTCGGCATCGTATGCCTTGATCTGAAGCTCCTGGGCCTCCATCGAGTTCTGGATGTTCTCGACCATACCCATGGTTTCGTTCAACTGCTGCGTGAGCGCCTCGACCATCTGTTCAGCCGATTGGAGTTCCGGCGACTTGTCGTCTTCCGCCAGCACCTTCGGGTCGACGATCTTCTTGAAGCGGGCCGCCATCTCCTGCGCACCTGGCCAGTCCATGTTCTTGATGAACAGGTCGCCTGCCACCTGCCAAAGCTGCGGGCTGGTCTGAAGGATGTTGGCCATGGCCTCGACGGCCTCCTGGCGCTTGGTCAGATAGCTCGGGCCAGTCGTGATAACGACGTCGTACTGACCGACAGACGGGTTGTAAATCTTCTCGATCACGTTACCCATCTGGTCGTAGATCTTCTTGACCGACTCGGGCTGCATCGGGTTGATCTTGGCCATGCCGACCTCACCGTCCACGCCGATGATGCGGGCAATGCGCTCGGTGTCGTAAATCTTCGGGATCAAGTCCACAAGCTGGCGTGTGACGTGCCGGATGGCGCGGCCGAGGTTGTCCACGAAGTGGTAGGTGCCGGTGTCGCCCTCCTGCACGCGGGCGAGGATGGCCCTGCCGGAGCGCTCGTTGCCCTGC
>Ga0105103_10001579_pt1 | contig 12359 bp, 14 predicted proteins | sample PPLLaktember2015_2_FD_79107 | JGI IMG/M metagenome (GOLD analysis project Ga0105103, IMG submission 79107) | Freshwater sediment microbial communities from Prairie Pothole Lake near Jamestown, North Dakota, USA - PPLs Lake P7 Core (6) Depth... | ecosystem: Environmental > Aquatic > Freshwater >...
CCCATGGAAAACGGTATGTCCAAGGACAAGGAGTCCGGCGAGGTCATCCCGGCCCATTTCATTCAGAATGTCGTCGCCAAGGTTGGCGACCGCACTGTCCTTACCGCCCTCTGGAGCGGTGGCGTTTCCAAGAACCCCTATCTGGCCTTCAAGTTTACCGGCGCGGCCAAGGGGGACAAGGTTGATATCACCTGGACCGACAACAAGGGCGCGACCGAGACGGAAACCGCCGCCATCGAATAAGCAGCGGCTGGCGAGGGATTGGGTCAGGGCCCCAAGGCCCACCCTCGCCTTCTTCCTCATTCACAAGGGGCCTCGGTAGGGGTGAGCACCACCTTGCGGGCGTGAGCGGAAGCGTTTGTAGGACCAGAGATACTGCTCAGGGCAGACGCGAATGCAGGCCTCCACGCCATGGTTGAGGGCTGCCGCCGCCCTCTCGTCATCCGCCGCGTCCACACCCTCCGGCGCCGGCAGGCAGTGGAGGGCGAAACCCTCCGCCTTGGGCAGGCGTCGCGCGAAGAGAAAGACCACCGGGGCTCCGGTCTTGCGGGCTAGTCGGTTCACCAGCAGCATGGTCAGGGCCGGCACGCCGAAAAAGGGGGCGAACACCGAGCCCTTGTCCGCCTTGGGCTCCTGATCCGGCAGTATCCCCAGATATTCCCCGCGCCTGAGGGCCTGGAGCAGACGTCTGATCCCCGTCTGATCCGTGGGCGCCAGTTCGGCCCCGCCCCGCGCCCGGGCCCGGCGCACCAGATCGTCTCCCAGGGGCTGCGGCTTGTAAAGGGTCGTGGTGGGGCCGCGGGTGGAGAGATAGAGCCCCGCCAGCTCCCAGGCACCCAGGTGGGGGGAGAGGACGATGAGGCCACGGTCATCGCGCCCTTCCAGCCATTCCAGGCCATGGGTTTCCCGGATCAGGGATAGCACGCCGGGGACGGGGCGCAGCCAGAGATGGGCGACCTCGGCGAAGGTCTTGGCCTCCTCCCGCAGGGCGCGAGCCCGGAAATCGAGGGCCTCGGCTTCACTCCATTCCGGATGGCAGAGATGGAGATTGACGAGGGCGTTGCGGCGCTGCTTATTGGGAATTCGCGCCATCAGGGCGCCAGCCAGCCAGCCGAGGCCATGGGCCGCCCTCAGGGGCAGCAGGGACAGGCCCCGCGCCAGCAAACTCACCAGCCTCTCGCGCCAGGGAGCGCCAGCCCGCCCCTCGGGAATCGAATCAGTCCTGGTCATGCCAGCCCCCTTGGACTTGTATTGTTATCATCTGGGCCTCAATCAAGCGATGGGAGCCGGCCTTCCCATCGTCCAGCCTGAAAGGCCGGGTGCGCCGCCGCGATCCCAGGCTAAAATCCCCCCGGCGCCGCTTGGCGCCAGAGAATAAACCGAAACGAAAATAGACCACCACCCAAGGATCAAGACCCATGACCGATCTGCTTCCCAAGGGGCTCACCCCGCAACAGGCCTGGCATATGCTCCAGGAGAACCCGACCGCCCTACTGGTGGACATACGTTCGACTATGGAATATCTCTTTGTCGGCCACCCATCCGGGGCTGTCCACGTCGCCTGGATCGACGAGCCTGAATGGACCGTGAACCCCCACTTCGAGACCGAGATCCGCAAGCTGCTCCTGGGCGGGGCTGTCTGCACCGAGGACAATCCCTGTACGCCCGTCATCCTTATTTGCCGCAGTGGTAAGCGCTCCCTGGAGGCGGGCAAGGCCCTGATCGCCGGCGGCGTGCGCAATGTCTTCCATGTGGACGAGGGATTCGAGGGCGATCTGGACGAGCATCACCACCGCGGCACGCTGGGTGGCTGGCGCTGCCGAGGACTGCCCTGGGAGCAGTGCTAGCATAGACCCTCTGCCCCGCCCCGCCCCGGCGGGGCGGGGTTATTCCTCGCGCTCTTCCAGCCAGGCCATCTGGATGGCCTCCAGGACCTTCTCGCCAGAATGGGCGGGGTCATCCTCAAAGTCCGGAAGGTCCAACACCCAGCGACGCAGATCGACGAAATTGACCCGGCGCGGGTCCGCCTCCGGGTGCGCCTCATCCAGGGCGATGGCAATATCCAGGATGTCCGTCCACTTGAAGGCCATGGCTTCTTCTCCGTTCAAGGTGCCGGGTTCAGTGATGCTCCGACACCATGTTGATGGTGTATTTGGGTATCTCGATGACAAGATCCTGGTCGCCCACCCTGGCCTGGCAGCTCAGGCGGGATTCGGGCTCCAGGCCCCAGGCCTTGTCAAGTAAATCTTCTTCCATTTCCTCGGCCTCCGCCAGGGACTCATAGCCCTCGCGGATGATGACGTGACAGGTGGTGCAGGCACAGGACTTCTCGCAGGCGTGTTCGATCTCGATGCCATTGGCCAGGGCGGCATCGCAGATGCTGACGCCGGGCTCGGCCTCGATCATGGCCCCCTCGGGGCAGATCTCCTCATGGGGAAGAAATATGAGCTTAGTCATGATTCGAACTCCTCAACCTTGTGTCCCGCCATGGCCCTCTGGATGCCACGATTCATGCGCCGCTCCACATAGAAGGCACAGGTCCGTTCCAGGGAATCGGTGGCGGCCTTGAGGGCTGCGGCGTCGCCGCTGGTAAGCTCCATCTCCAGCACGGCCAGAGCCTGGTCGATGCGTTCCCGCTCCTCCACCGAGAGCAAATCCTCTCCGTCCTTCCCCAGGGCCGTGCGCAGGGCCTCCACCGTACGCCGGGCTTCCACCTCCTGCTCGCGCAGGCGGCGGGCCTCCATGTCTTCCCGGGAGTGGGTCATGGAGTCACGCAACATGGCCTCGATCTCGCCATCGGTCAAGCCGTAGGAGGGTTTGACCTCCACCCGCGCCTGGACACCACTGGTCTGCTCCATCGCGGTCACATCCAGAAGGCCATCCGCGTCCACGGTAAAGGTGACCCGGATGCGGGCGGCGCCGGCCACCATGGGGGGGATGCCCCGCAATTCGAACCGGGCCAGGGAACGGCAATCGGTGACCAGATCCCGCTCGCCTTGCAGTATGTGCAGGGCCATGGCGGTCTGGCCATCCTTGAATGTGGTGAATTCCTGTGCGCGCGCCACCGGAATGGCTGTGTTGCGGGGCAGGATACGTTCCACCAGCCCTCCCATGGTCTCAACCCCCAGGGACAGGGGAATGACATCCAGCAACAGCATCTCGCCATCGGGCTTGTTGCCGGCAAGGACATCGGCCTGGAGGGCAGCGCCAATGGCGACCACGCGATCCGGATCCAGATCGACCAGGGGCGGCACGCCAAAGAAGTCGCCCACCCGTTCGCGCACCCGTGGCACTCGGGTGGAGCCGCCTACCATGACCACATCCTTGACCTCCTCGATCTTGAGCCCGGCGTCACGCAGGGCGCGGCGGCATGCGGCGATAGTCCGCGAGACCAAGGGGTCGATGAGGCCATCGAAGGTAACCCGATCGACCTCGCCGTACCAATGACGGCCATCGGGCAAGGCGATGCGCAGGGCCGCCCTGTGCTGATTCGTCAGCAGTTCCTTGGCGGCGCAGGCATCGCGCATCAGGCCGCGCAGGATGCCATGGTCCGCGTCGTCACCCATCCCGGCCTGGGCCATGATCCATTGCGCCAGGGCACGGTCCATGTCATCGCCGCCAAGGGCGGAGTCCCCCCCCGTAGCCAGCACCTCGAAGACACCCCGGCGCAGGCGCAGGATGGAGATATCGAAGGTGCCGCCCCCCAGGTCGTAGATGGCGTGAAGGCCATCCGCGTTCCGGTCCAGGCCATAGGCGACCGCCGCCGCCGTGGGCTCGTTGAGCAAACGCAGGACCTTGAGCCCGGCCAGGCGGGCGGCGTCCTTGGTGGCCTGGCGCTGAGCCTCGTCGAAATAGGCCGGTACCGTGATGACCGCCCCGGTCAGATTCCCCCCCAGGGCGGCCTCGGCGCGGCGTGCCAAAACCCTGAGGATCTCGGCGGAGACCTCCACTGGACTGACATCCCCCGCCCGGGTACGGATGCGCGGCACCGCCGTGTCGGCGCGGACGAATTCATAAGGCAACTGGGAGCCGAGGCTCTTCACATCCGCGATGCCCCGGCCAATCAGGCGCTTGGCGGAAGCCAATGTGTTCAGGGGATCCTCTACCGCCGCCGCCTTGGCCTCATGGCCGACCACCAGGCCCTCCACGGCGTAACGCACCACCGAGGGTAGCAAATGACGCCCTGCCTCGTCGGGCAAGGTCTCGGCCTGGCCGCCGCGCACGGTGGCGATCAGGGAATTGGTGGTGCCCAGATCAATGCCGGCGGCGAGACTATGCTGGTGGGGGGTAGTGGAGCGGCCCGGCTCCGCGATCTGTAACAGTGCCATGAATTCTTCCGGTCAAGGGCATGGAGCCAGTTGGTTGCCGGGGCCTCCTCCCCTGGCCGAATCCACCTCGGCTGGGGTGCCGGGCGGGGCCACGGGGGCTGACGCAGTAACCCGGATGGGATTCGGTTTGGGGGACAGGATGCCCAGACTGCCAGGGGTCATACGGCTTCGTCGAGGTCAGCTTCGAGGGCTTCCGCCTCCGCCTGGCACCTGCGAACAAATTGTAGCTTGCGCAGAATCTCCCGAGCCTCCGCCAGATCCGTCCCCTCCTTGGCCTCCAGGCAGGACGCCAGTTGGGCGGTCAATTGACTGGACTGGGAGGATAGCCGAGCCATCACCTCCCCTACCGCGCCATATGGGTCCGGCCCCTTGGGGGCCACCGCCAGGGCTTCCCGCAGTTCCATCTGCTCCATGAGGAAGGCCATGTCCTGGGTCGTCTCCTTGTCATCGCCGGCAGCCCCCGCGCGCAGGGTCAAGAGATAGCGGGCGCGGGACAGAGGGTCCTTGAGGGTCTGGTAGGCCTCGTTGACCAGGGTGGATGCCTGGAGGGAGAGACGCTTCTCCCTTTCCCCGGCGGCGGCGAAGCGGTCCGGGTGCAACTCCCGCTGGAGGTCGCGGTAGCGCCCACCGAGCTGATCGGAATCCAGCGCGAACACCGCGGGCAGGCCGAAGAGGTCGAAATGATTACTGGAAAAATCAAGCACGGTGTCATGGATCCCAAGGTGGCTCAGACGTTGAAGCTCTCGCCGCAACCGCAGGCATCCTTGACATTGGGGTTATTGAACTTGAAGCCCTCGTTGAGCCCTTCCCGGGTGTAGTCGAGTTCGGTGCCATCCAGATAGGCGAGACTCTTGGGATTCACGATCACCTTGACGCCCTCCGTCTCAAATACCTGGTCATCGGGCTCCAACTGATCGGCAAATTCCAGGACGTAAGCCATGCCGGAGCAACCCGAGGTCCGCACCCCGAGACGAATACCGATACCCTTGCCGCGATTCTGCAGGTAGCCGCGCACATGCCTGGCGGCGGCGGCTGTCATCGAAATGCCCATGTCAATCTTGCTCCCCCGAGCAGGCTGTCAAAGAAACCAGTCGCAAATTGGGGCGGGCTTGGGGACTTCCAACAAGCCCGGATGGGTCGAGAACTCCGGGGTATGCTAGAGGGGCGACGGGCTGGGGCGGGTGCCATTCGCCCATCTCCACGTAGCCTCGCTCGAACCCCGCCGGAACCAGTCCTGACCAGGCCGGATGCCAACTCAATCCCATCAGGCCCGCTTACGCTCGTAGTCATGGATGGCCGCCTTGATGGCGTCCTCCGCCAGCACCGAGCAGTGAACCTTGACCGGTGGCAGGGCCAGTTCGTCCGCGATGTCCTGGTTCTTGATCTCCAGGGCCTCGGCCAGGGTCTTGCCCTTGACCCACTCAGTCAGCAGGCTGCTGGAGGCGATGGCGGAACCGCAGCCGTAAGTCTTAAAGCGGGCATCCTCGATGACGCCCAGATCGTTGACCCTTATCTGCAGGCGCATGACGTCGCCGCAGGCGGGGGCGCCGACCATGCCCGTGCCGACGCTGGGATCGGCGTTGTCCAGGTTGCCCACGTTACGTGGGTTTTCGTAATGATCCAGAACCTTTTCGCTGTATGCCATGTCCGTTCACCTCGCATGAAGACAGGGTCCCGGTTTTCGATGAATCACCGAAGGCCGGGGGCCTTGAAAAAACCATCAGTGCGCCGCCCACTGGACCGCGGTAAGGTCCACGCCATCCTTGTACATATCCCAGAGGGGCGAGAGTTCGCGCAGCCGGGTAACCTGATCGCGAATCTTAGCGACCGCGTAGTCCACCTCTTCCTGGGTGGAAAACCGCCCCAGGGAGAAGCGGATCGAGCTATGGGCCAGTTCGTCCTCCCGGCCCAGGGCGCGCAGCACATAGCTGGGCTCCAGGCTGGCGGAAGTGCAGGCGGAACCGGAGGAGACCGCCAGGTCCTTGAGGGCCATGATGAGGGATTCCCCCTCCACATAGGCAAAACTCACATTGAGGTTGCCGGCCACCCGCCGCTCCTCGTCACCGTTGAGGAAGACCTGTTCCAGATCGCGCAGGCCATCCCAGAGGCGGCGGCGCAGTCCTAGCACGCGCTCGTTCTCGCAAGCCATCTCCTCCCGGGCCAGGCGGAAAGCCTCGCCCATGCCGACGATCTGATGGGTCGGCAGGGTACCGGAGCGCATGCCCCGCTCGTGACCGCCGCCATGCATCTGGGCCTCGAGGCGCACCCGCGGCTTGCGCCGCACGTAGAGGGCGCCAATGCCCTTGGGACCATAGATCTTGTGGGCGGAGAAGGACATGAGATCGACCTTGGTCTGTTCCAGGTCAATGGGCACCTTGCCAGCGCTCTGGGCGGCATCCACGTGAAAGAGGATGTTGCGATCCCGCGTAAGTTCGCCAATGGCCTCGATGTCTTGAATGACGCCGATCTCGTTGTTGACATGCATCAGGGACACCAGGATGGTGTCGCCACGCAGGGCATCTTCAAGCTTTGCAAGATCGATGAGACCGGTGGGTTCCGGGTCCAAGTAGGTGACCGTAAAGCCCTCGCGCTCCAGTTGGCGGCAGGTATCCAGGACCGCCTTGTGCTCGGTCTTGCAAGTGACGATATGGCGGCCCCGCTTCTGGTAGAAATTGGCGACGCCCTTGATGGCCAGGTTGTTGGACTCGGTGGCGCCGGAGGTCCAGACGATCTCCTTGGGATCGGCATTGACCAGGGTCGCGACTTCCCGGCGGGCCATATCGACGGCATCCTCCGCCGCCCAGCCAAAGGCATGGGAGCGTGAGGCAGCATTGCCAAAGTTACCATCCAGGGTCAGGCAGGCGCACATCTTCTCCGCCACCCGCGGGTCCACTGGGTTGGTTGCCGAATAATCCATGTAAATGGGTAGTTTCATCTCAAGCTCCGAGTTCGAGGCATCGCCGGTCTCATCGAGCACCGGCGGCAATCCGGGAGACACCGCCGCGGGTACCGGACGAGGCCCGTAAGGACAAGCCGGCGGTCCCGCGCCGACGGTTAACCAGTTCCTCAACCCCTCGGCGCTCGACCAGGTCCTGGAGACTGACACCATGCAGGTAGTCATGGATACGTCCGCTCAGGTCGCGCCAGAGTTCGTGAGTCAGGCAGGTACCCTTCGCCTGACAGTCATTGGCCCCACCACAGCGGGTCGCATCCAACTGCTCGTCCACCGCCGTGATCACCTCGCCGACGAAGATGGTGGAGGCACCCCGGGCCAGTTTGTAACCCCCACCCGGACCACGCACGCTGAGTACCAAGGCATGATTGCGCAGTCTGGCGAATATCTGCTCAAGATAGGACAGGGAAATCCCCTGGCGCCGAGCTATGTCCGCCAGAACGACGGGTCCCTGCCCCCCATGGATGGCCAGGTCCAGCATGGCGGTTACCGCATAGCGCCCCTTGGTCGTCAGTCTCATGAGCCTCGTCTCTCCTGCCGGTTGCGATGGGTGCTAGGCTACAATAACCGAGTATTTCTATCAAGTATTATCTCGCCCGCTTACCTGGGGTGGATCACCGCCTGGATACTGGTTGAGCGAGGCGCGACATGCCCGCTTCCGCCGCTACCCTGAGGTGGATCTGGGGCCATCCTCTTTCAAGGGTTGGGTGGATGGCTGCAAATCCAGTTCTCCATCATCGGCGGTGGACTGGATCTCACAGGCCTCCATGTCCGGCAATTCAGTGAAATGGCCAGTGATTCCATGTTGCTCGAGGGCATCGGCCATGGCCTCCAGGCGCTTGTCCAGCAGGTGGATATGGTCCAGCATGCAGTTCACGGCATGGGCCACCGGATCGGGGGTGTCGCGGGTGGCGCCATAGGCATCGAAGCCAATGCGCCTGGCGATGTCCGCGCGGCGCTGTTCCTCCACGCTGGTTGAACGCTCCACCAGACGGCCAGGCACGCCGACCACGGTGCCGCCGGGCTTCACCGACTTGACCACCACCGCATTGGAACCGATACGAACCCCGTCGCCGATCAGGATGGGTCCCAGAACCTTGGCGCCGGCGCCGACGACGACGTCCCGGCCCAGGGTCGGATGCCGCTTGCCCTTCTCCCAGCTTGTGCCGCCAAGGGTAACGCCGTGGTAAAGGGTACAGTCATCGCCGATGATCGCCGTCTCGCCGATCACCACCCCCATGCCGTGATCGATGAAAAACCGGCGGCCGATCTCGGCCCCCGGATGGATCTCGATGCCGGTGAAGAGGCGCGCCACGTTGGCGATGACCCGCGCCAGCCATTTGAAATTCGCCAGCCACATACGGTGGGTCAGACGATGCGCCACCACGGCGTGCAGGCCGGGGTAGGTGGTGAGGACCTCGAAGGCATTGCGAGCCGCCGGGTCACGGTCGAAGATGCAATCGATATCCTCTCTGAGCCGTTCAAACACTGGTCAGCTCCCATGACGAAGTTACAACAGGGCAGGCTTATGGCGGACAGGTAGGGGAGGTATCCGGCCTCAGCCGTCTGCCCCAGGCTCCCGAGGCTGGCGGAGAAAGCGCGCCGGGTCCTTGCGGCCCTGGGCGGCGCCAAGAATACCGCGCAGGATATTGATCTCAGTCCAGTCCGGGCGGGCGCGGTTGAAGAGTCGCCGCAGGCGCCGACTGAGTTTTCGAGACTGGTCTGGATCGGCGAAGCCGATCTCCATCAGAGTTTGCGACAGATGGACCTGAAAGCCATCCAGGGCCTCGGCCGTCGCCAGATCCCGATCCTCCCTGGGCAGGGACTCGCCACGTCCCTCGCGATAGGCGCGCCGAATCTCGTAGGCGAAGACCTGAGCGGCCGCCGCCAAGTTGAGGGAACTGAAATCCGGCTGGGTCGGGATATGCGCCAGAAAATGGCAGAGCCCCAGTTCCTCATTGGTGAGGCCAGATCGCTCACGACCCAGCACCAGGGCGACATCCCCGTCCCGGGCTTCCCCCAGTAGATGGCGGGCGCACTCGGGGGGTTCCAGAAGGGGCCACTCCACGGAGCGCAGGCGGGCACTGGACCCCATCACCAAACGGCAACCGGCGATGGCCTCCACCAGGCTGTCATGGATGCCGGCATTGGCCAGGAGGTCATCGGCGCCCGAGGCGCGGGCCAGGGCCTCCGCATCCGGTCGGCTTTTGGGACGGACCAGTTCAAGCCGGCTTAGGCCCATGGTCTTCATGGCGCGGGCAGTGGCGCCCAGGTTGCCGGTATGAGTGGTTTCCACCAGCACGAAACGGATGCGATCCAGGGGGGATTGGCTGGCCGGGTTCATAGCGGCGTCACTTCAGAAGAAGATCGGCCCCTTGTCAAGCTTTAATGTGGGCGGCCTTTCGGGTATCGTGCGTGGCCATGCAACCGACACTCAACATTGCCACGCGGGCGGCCCGTGCCGCGGGGCGGATTCTCTTGCGCTATTTCGAGCGTGTGGACCAGGTCAACATCCAGGTCAAGAGCCATAACGACTTTGTCAGCGAGGTAGATCGGGCCGCGGAAGAAGCCATCATCCAGGAACTCAGGTCCAAGTACCCGGACCACGCCATCCTGGCCGAGGAGAGTGGTGCTTATGGCAAGAGTGACTTCGAATGGGTCATCGATCCCTTAGACGGCACCACCAATTACCTGCACGGCTTCCCGCAATTTTCCATTTCTATCGCCCTGCGCCATCGCGGGCGCCTGGAATGCGGCCTGGTATACGATCCCCTACGGGAAGAAATGTTCACCGCGGAGCGCGGCGGCGGGGCCCAACTGAATGACCGCCGCATCCGGGTCGCCAGCCGGCTCGGCCTCGACGGTGCCCTCGTTGGCACAGGTTTTCCCTTCCGGGACCAGCGCCATCTGGACGCTTATCTCGCCATGTTCAAGGCCCTGATCCAGAACACCGCCGGCCTGCGGCGCCCCGGCTCGGCTGCCCTCGACCTGGCCTATGTGGCCTGTGGTCGCACCGATGGCTTCTGGGAGTTGGGGCTGGCGGAGTGGGACATGGCCGCTGGCGCCTTGTTGGTGAACGAGGCTGGCGGCACCGTCACCGACCTGGCCGGCGGCGACCGACACTTCCGGACGGGCAATATCGTCGCCGGCAACCTCAAGGTGCATAGGGCCCTGCTGCAGGCCTTGCAGCCCCACCTGAGTGCATCCCTCGCGGCTTGATGGCGAGAGCCTGGGTTTTTGGCCCAGGGCTGGACTTTGCCAGGGTGGGGGACCGGAGCCGCCGGAGGGTCCTTTCAACCCTCCGGAATGGTCAATACCTGCCCGATGCGCAGGGTATCGTCGCTCAATCGGTTAGCGCTCCGGAGGGAGGAGATGCTCACCTCGTATTGTTTGGCGATACGGCCGAGGGTATCGCCATGGTTGATGACATGTCGGCGGATGCCCCCCTTGCTCGCCCAACGGGTACCGGGCGGTGCATGGGCAGCGAAATAGTCCTTGATCCCACCGAGGAGGGCCCTGGCCAGCTTGGCCTGATGGTCCGCGCTATTCAGGCGCTTCTCCTCGTCCGGGTTGCTGATAAAGGCCGTCTCCACCAAGATAGAGGGGATGTCCGGGGCCTTGAGGACGGCGAAACCGGCCTGCTGGACCTTGCCGTGATGCACGGCCCCGACCTTGCTCAGATTGGCCAACACCGCCTGGGCCACCAGACCGCCATGCTCCAGGGTCCCACCCTGGGCCATCTCCCACAGGGTCTTGGACAGGTCCGGGGCCTTGTCGTCGAGATTGACCCCGCCGATGCGGTCCGCGCTGTTTTCCTTGTCCGCCAGCCACCGGGCCTGACTGCTGGTGGCGGCACCGCTGGCAAGGGTATAGACCGACGACCCGCTCACGTTCTGATCCTGGTAGGCATCCGCGTGAAGGGATACAAAGAGATCCGCGTCATGGCGGCGAGCTAACTGAATCCGCTTGTACAGGCCAAGGTAGTAATCCCCGTCCGCATTAGCACAGCGCGCATCCCCGTCTCCTTGTTGATGAGACTGGCCAGCTTGCGGGCAATGTCCAGGGTGATGTCCTTCTCCTTGGTGCCATGGGTGCCAATGGCGCCCGGGTCTTCGCCGCCATGACCGGGGTCGATGGCGATGACCAGGTCTCGCATCGAGTCGGCCGCTTTGCCACCGGGCTTGCCAGGGAGCGGAGACGTGCCTTGTTCCGTCACCGTCGCCCCCGCTTGGGGAGTCATGTCCACCACCAGGCGGTAGCCATAGCGTTCATTGGGTTCGAGCAGGTCGCTCTTGGCGCGCACGGGCTGCTTGAGATCAAGCACAAGGCGCAGATCACCATTGTCGAGCACGCCGCTGCGCACCCCCTTGACCAGCAGATCCTGTGCCTCCGCCAGGGGCAGCTTGCCCGCAAGCCGCGCCTGGGGGATGTCGATGACCAGACGATCCGGATTCTCCAACGGGAAGATCTTATGATCCACCACGGCATCGGCGTCTATCACCAACTGGGTCTGATCGGGGGCTATCCAGAGGCGCGCCCCGTGGACATCCACAGGCGCGGCCTGGACCAGGGATGAAATAAGGAGCAATAGGAAGGCGATCAGTCTCGACATGGCAATCACCAGATTGACGGCATTCCAGGGAAAAATTAAAAAAAGAATAGCAGGTACCTCGGACCCTAGCCACCAAGTACCTTGTATCCTATCATCTTTCCCACGCCATTTCTCTCCTGGTTCCGCAGGATATCCGCCAGGGCGGTGACCAGTTCGGCGCCAGCGGTGGTGAGAGGCAACAGGTCCAGCACCCGCCCTCCATCCCCGTATTGGAGACGAATGATCAGATCCGCTGGGGGGAGGATGGCCCCGCCCCGTTGGGGCCATTCCACGAAGAGGAGACTGTCCCGATCCAGGAGATCGCGCAGACCCAGATATTCCAGTTCCTCGGAATCGCCAAGCCGGTAGAGATCTAGATGGTAGAGACGCCGGTGACCCAGATCATAGGGCTCCAGCAAGGTATAGGTCGGGCTGCGCACCGCGCCGCCATGACCCAGCCCACGCAAGATGCCGCGGGTCAGGGTAG
>Ga0105103_10001580_pt1 | contig 12358 bp, 8 predicted proteins | sample PPLLaktember2015_2_FD_79107 | JGI IMG/M metagenome (GOLD analysis project Ga0105103, IMG submission 79107) | Freshwater sediment microbial communities from Prairie Pothole Lake near Jamestown, North Dakota, USA - PPLs Lake P7 Core (6) Depth... | ecosystem: Environmental > Aquatic > Freshwater >...
ACCAACGTGGGCAAGTCGAGCCTGCTGAACCTCCTCGTGGGGCAGGACATCGCGATCACCTCGCCCGTGGCGGGGACGACGACGGACGTCGTCGAGAAGGCCATGGAGCTTCTGCCGCTGGGACCCGTCCTCATCCTCGACACGGCAGGCCTCGACGACACATCGGCCCTCTCGGAACTGCGAATCGACAAGACGAAGAAGGTCTTCGACCGGGCGGACGTGGCGGTGCTTGTGGCCGAGCCGGGAACCTGGACGGACTTCGAGGAGAGTGTTGTCGACGAGGCAAAGATGCGCAGGCTCCCCCTCCTTGTCGCCGTCAACAAGATCGACCGGAAGAAGCCATCCGATTCCTTTCTGGAGAAGATCCGGGGCAAGGCGGGTCACGTCATCGCCCTGACCTGCAAGGACCCGCTAAAGCGCGAGGAGTACATGGAGGCCCTCAAGGGCCTGATGATCAGGCTGGCGCCGGAGGATTTCTTCAGGGCGCCCTCGCTTCTCGCAGGCCTCCTGCCCGCGGGGGGGCTCGCCGTCCTTGTCGTGCCCATCGATCTGGAGGCCCCGAAGGGGCGCCTCATCCTGCCGCAGGTCCAGACGATCCGCGATGCCCTCGACGGCGACGCCATGTGCCTCATCGTCAAGGAGCGCGAACTCACGGCCGCCCTGAACGGGCTCAAACGCCCGCCGGACCTCGTCATCACCGACTCCCAGGCGATCCTGCAGGTTTCGGTCGACGTGCCCGCGGAAATCGCGCTGACGACCTTCTCCATTCTCATGGCGAGGCAGAAGGGCGATCTGGTGCTCCAGGCCGAAGGGGCCGCCGTCATCGAGACACTCCGGCCCGGCGACCGGGTGCTCGTCGCCGAGGCCTGCTCGCATCACGCCCTCGAGGACGACATCGGGAGGGTGAAGATTCCCCGGTGGCTTCGGCAGTATGTGGGCGGGGATCTCGAGATCGAGACCTTTGCCGGGCGGGATTATCCGGAAAACGTGTCGGACTTCAAACTGATCATCCACTGCGGCGGCTGCATGCTCAACCGCCGCGAAATGCTCAACCGCCTGCGAAAGGCCCGCGAAGCGGGCGTGCCCGTGACCAACTACGGCGTGGCCATCTCCTTCCTGCAGGGCGCGATCCGCCGCACCCTGGCCCCCTTCCCCGAGGCCCTGACGGCCTACGAGCGCAAGGCCGGGCTTTCGCCTACTCCCCTTCCTTCGGAGTAGGGATCTCCGACTCGCAGGGAACCCCCGTCTGGCAAAGCCCGCAGGCGTAGCCCGCAAACCCGTAGTGCCCGATGATGTATTCCTTGCAGGTCTCGTGGACGTGCTTCGAGCAGATGATCTTGTCGTGCCCCTTCTCGGAGAGCGCATCCACGGGGCATCGCTTCGCGCACTTCCTGCACTTCCCCCGGCTGAACCACAGGCAATAGTCCTGGTGCCCCTTGTAGGGCCTTGGGGTTGCGGGGATCTCCGCCTCGGCAACGACCGATCCGACCCGCATGGCCTTCCCCCGGGGTGTGATGAGCCCGTCGGAGAGCCCGAAGGTCCCCAGCCCCGAGACAAAAGCGGCGTGGCGCTCCGACCACTTGGAGGCAAAGACAAACTTTTCCGAGGGCATGCGGGCCCACTCGGGATGGAGCGAAGGGGCCATCGCACGTATTCCTGCCTTTGCAAGTTCCTCCACGACAGCCATCCGGAGCTTTTCGTTCACGGCCTCCCCGTAAAACCTTCCTCTGGCCCAGCTCTCGGGCGGATACATTTTTTCCTTCCGCGTATCCATCTTCGTCTGCTTCATCTGGGGAAGCACCCAGCTGATCACGGTGAGTTTCGATGCCGGCACCCGGCTGCCGGGAAAGGATTTCTCGAAGGCTTCCGCAGGCGTCCAGTGGAAGGGCCCCACGTGCTCCTTGAAGGATTCCCAGAAGGCGTCGTCGCCCCGGGAAAACCCGACGAGCGGGTCGTCCCAGGCCCTGTCATTGGCCTTATTCTGGAGGGTATTCTCCGGCGAGGTGTTCACCCAGTCCTTGATAAGCGTGGTGATCCATTCTGCCTTGTCTTTGGGCTTTCTGGTTGTCATTCAGTTCTCCTTCAACTGTGCATCAGGGTATCGGGTATTGGGTATAGGGTTTGAAGGTATGAAGAAATGTTATATGCACATTCTTCTTCATTCCCGAGACCCGAAACCCGATACCCTAGCCCCTGGTCTTCAGGGCAGCGGCGTTTCCGTGTATGCCACGTTCGCCTCGGCCGATTTGTGTGACGAGAGTTTCTTCCCCTGCCTCACGTCCTCCACCCAGTTCGGGTTCAGAAGCATCGACTTGGCTGAAAGGGCAATGTCGGCATCCCGGAGGGCATCCTCGCAGGTGGCCCGGTCGTAAATTTTCCCGCAGACCATGAGGGGCAGCTTCGTCACCTCCCTCGTCAGGCCCGCCATGGTTTTGTCGGTCCCGAAGGCCTTCGCGTCGTACTCATAGGTGGAAACGGAGATCACATCCACCGGCTCGGCCGAGAGCAGACGGATCATCTCCTGCCACTCCTCCTTGCTCTGGAAGAGGGGAACCTCCATGTCGGCAATGCCCCAGTTGGAAATTCGGAAGGTGATGAGGCGCTCCCCGGGAACGACGGGGCGCACAGCCCGGATGATGTCCCGGGCGAAGCGGAAGCGGTTCTCCACCGACCCTCCGTAGTCGTCCGTCCTCTGGTTCGAGTATGTCGACAGGAACTGGGTGATGAGGTACCCGTGGGCGCCGTGAATCTCGACACCGTCGAAGCCTGCAGCCATGGCCCCCTTTGCCGTCTCGACAAACCCATGGACGACGTGCTCGATGTCGAAGCGGCTCATCTCGTCAGGGACGGGATAGGGTTTCCCCGTCAGGGGGTTTTTCTGCTTCGGCGCAATGGCGCTCGGCGCGATGATGCGGCCGGCCGGATTGACCTCCGGCCAGGCGACCCTGCCGCAGTGGAACAACTGTGCGATGGCCACGGCGCCGGCATCCTTTATGGACCTGACGACCGGTCTCCAGGCATCGATCTGGCGCTGCGTGAGCAGCCTTGCCTGGCGGGGATAGCCCTGGGCGCTTTCGTAGTCCGTGACGATGCCCTCCGTAAAGACAATCGCGGCTCCGTTCGCTGCCCGCCTGACAAGGAACTCCAGCACGTCCTTTCGCGGGACGCTGTCGCCCGGCGAGGACATGCGCGTCATGGCAGACACGCCCAGGCGGTTCTTCAAACGGTAGCTCTTCAGTGGAAAGGGGGAAAAGATGATATCCTGTCCCATTCTGCACCTCCGTAAAAAGACTAAAGGAGAAAGGTTAAAGTCTCGGCACGACGTGTTATTTTACAGACTTGCAGACTGCAGTTCCACAACTTTGATTGAAAAGTGACGGGTAAAAAAAATGGGGCAGGGTGTTCCGCCCTGCCCCGAAGGAGATGAAAGGAGGTGGTTGGGGTTTCTATTTCTTACTGTTTTTTAAAGCAATTTCCGTGCCCGTGCGAGTTCCCCTGGGTGGCGCGTATTTCGGTTTGACAGGCACCGATCCGAGGCATAAAATCAAGCCATTCGCAAACCTGAGGGGAAGGGGCCATCTCTGACCCGAGGGGGAATCAGTAAGTCCAGGAACAGACAGAACGCCTTCGAATGTCCGATATGACGAGAGGCCTGATTTCCCAAGGGGTCTCTTTTTTTTGCCCGGACGATGCCCGGACTGACGAAAGACCGGCGTTGAGGAAACAGGAGCATAAAAACAGGACTTCGGTCATGGGGCAGGCACTGAAAAAGGTCAAGGCGGCAGCGGAGGATTTCATCGACGACGGCAAAATCCAGGCGATTCTCGAGAGAGCCCGGAAACCGGACAAGAAGCGCGTCGAGGAGATCATCCGGAAATCGACGAAGCTCGAGGGCCTCACCCCCGAGGAGACGGCGGTGCTCCTCCAGACAGAGGACCGCGAGCTCATCGGGGAGATCTGGAAAACGGCCCGGGAGATCAAGGAAACGATTTACGGCAACCGGCTCGTTCTCTTCGCCCCGCTCTACATCGCCAACCACTGCTCCAACAACTGTCTCTACTGCGGGTTCAGGCGCGACAACAGGGAACTGAAACGCGTGGCCCTCACGATGGAGCAGATCCGGCGGGAGGTGGAGGTCCTCGAGCGGGAGGGGCACAAACGGCTCCTCATGCTCTGCGGCGAGCACCCGACGCGCTCGAGCCTTGACTACTTCATCGAGGCCATCGAGACCGCTTACGACACGAAAACCGAAAAGGGGGGCGAGATCCGGCGGATCAACGTGGAGATCGCACCGCTGGACGTGGAAGGGTACAGACGGCTGAAAGCCGCCGGGATCGGCACCTGCGTCCTCTTCCAGGAGACCTATCACCACGGAACCTACAGGGCGATGCACCCGACGGGTCCCAAGAAGGACTATGTCCGGAGGCTCACGGCCATGGACCGGGCCATGGAGGGGGGCATCGACGACGTGGGGATCGGCGCCCTCTTCGGCCTGGCCGACTACCGGTTCGAGGTCCTGGGTCTTCTGTACCACGCCCTTCACCTCGAGGAGCGCTTCGGCGTCGGCCCGCACACGATCTCCATCCCGCGGCTCGAGCCGGCCATGAACGCCCCGGCCGCCATCCGGCCGCCCAGCCCGGTTTCGGATTACGACTTCAAGAAGCTCGTAGCCATCATCCGCATGGCCGTCCCCTACACGGGGATGATCCTGACGACGCGGGAAAGCGCCAAAATGCGAAGCGAGGTCTTCGAACTCGGCGTCTCCCAGATAAGCGCCGGCTCCCGGACCAACCCGGGCGGCTACCAGGCGGGCTCCACCGAGGGATTCCGGGCGGCCCAGTTCAACCTCGGGGATACGCGCAGCACCGACGAGGTCATCTACGACATCGCCACGAAGGGATTCATCCCGAGCTTCTGCACGGCCTGCTATCGACTGGGACGAACGGGGAAGGATTTCATGGACCTCGCAAAGCCCGGCCTCATCCGGAAGTTCTGCCGGACCAACGCCATCCTCACCTGCCGGGAGTACCTTGCGGACTATGCTTCGCCGAGGACACGCCGAGCCGGCGCAAAGCTGATCGAAAAGCTCCTGGCCGAAACACGGGGCGCCGGGACGAAGCGGACCCTCGAGGGCCGCCTGAAACGGATCGAACATGGCGAACGGGACCTCTACATCTGATCGGCAAGCCCCCGCGACCGGGCAAATTCTGAAAAAGGCCGGGCAGACGGGAACCCTCTCCCGCCGCGAGATCGTGCATCTGCTTTCCCTGGATGACGCGAACGGCTTGTCTGCCCTCAGCGAAGCCGCCGACCGCATCCGGCGGCGATGGGTCGGCGACGAGGTCTACCTGCGCGGGATCGTCGAGTTCTCGAATGTCTGCGAGCGCAACTGCCTTTATTGCGGCCTGCGAAAGGGAAACACTGGGCTCCCCCGCTACCGGATGACGATCGACGAAATCCTCGAGGCGGCATCGAGAATCCGCAAGCTGGGCATCGGGACCCTCGTCCTGCAGTCGGGCGAGGATTCGTTCTTCGACCGGGACACCCTCTGCCGCCTGATCGGGCGGATCCGATACGAAATGGGCCTCGTGATCACGTTGTCGATCGGGGAGCGGACACGCGAGGATTATCTCGCCTTCCGAGAAGCCGGCGCCGGGAGATTCCTCCTGAAGCACGAGACGGCCTCGGCCACCCTCTACCGGAAGCTCCACCCGGACTCGAAACACGAAAACCGGGTTCAATGTCTCCGATGGCTCCGTGAACTGGGCTACGAGGTCGGCACGGGATGCATGGTGGGGCTGCCGGGACAGACGCCGGCCGATCTGGCCGACGACATTCTCCTCATGAAGGAACTCGACGCAGACATGCTCGGGATCGGCCCCTTCATCCCCCACCCGCAGACGCCGCTGGCCGATTCCCCGGGAGGAGGCGTTCAGGCGACGCTGAAGATGATCGCCGTGGCACGGCTCGTGACAAGGGACACCAACATCCCCGCCACGACAGCGCTGACGACGATGGACCCTGAAGGGAGCAGAAAAGCATTGGCCTGCGGCGCCAACATCATCATGCCCGATTTCACCCCCTTGCGCTACAGGGCCCTTTATGAGATTTATCCGGGGCGGGGGGGCATCGGGGAGACGGAAGAGACTGCCATCGCCCGGCTGAAAGAAACCCTCGCGTCGCTGGGCAGGTCCGTCGGCAAGGGACCGGGGGACAGGAGAAAAGAAGAGCGGAAGTCAGGAAGTTAGGAAGAGAAGAAAAGAACAGACATCAGAAAGGGAAATACAGAGAAATGGCAAAATCGATCAGGGGAACGAAGACGGAAAAGAACCTGCTGGCGGCATTTGCAGGCGAGTCCCAGGCGCGGAACCGTTACACCTACTTTGCCAGCGCTGCAAAGAAGGAAGGCTACGAGCAGATCTCGGCCACCTTCCTGGAAACGGCCGAAAACGAGAAGGAGCACGCCAAGATCTTCTTCAAGTACCTCGAAGGCGGCGATGTGGAGATCACCGCTGCGTATCCTGCAGGGGTCATCGGCAATACCGCGGCCAACCTGGAAGCAGCTGCCCGGGGCGAAAACCACGAGTGGTCGACCCTCTATGCCGATTTCGAGCGCGTGGCCCGGGCGGAGGGTTTCGCGGAAATCGCCGAGTCCTTCCATGAGATCGCGGAGGTCGAGCAGTTCCATGAGCAGCGATACCGCAAACTGCTGGCCAACATCGTGAACGGGGAGGTCTTCCGGAAGAAGTCGCCCGTCAAGTGGCACTGCCGCAACTGCGGCTACATTCACGAAGGCGCCGAGGCGCCAGAGGAGTGCCCCGCCTGCAGACACCCGAGGGCGCATTATGAAGTCCTGGCGGAGAACTATTAACCGCGACGGTTCCTTGGTTCGGCGTGCCTGCAAGGCACGCGTTTTAGGTTTTACGTGATTAGGTTTTAGGCAACGCGCCCTCAGGGCGCCGGTGATAAGTTTTACGTGGTTGAGTGTTAAGTAGCACGCCCCGCGGGCGTGGGTTTTAGGTTATCGGTTTTAGGTGTTACGGAAAGATAAGAGTCGAAGATTGCTTCGTCGCTGCTGCTCCTCGCAATGACTTTTTTTCTTATTTAAAACCAAAAACGTAAAACGCCGCTTCAGCGGTTACTTAAAACGTAAAACCTGAAACTTAAAACTCCGCGAAGCGGCCGGCCCTTTACCTTCATCTCGTGCTGTGTTAAAAGCAGGCATCAGGCTCAGCCCCGCAGGCAAGGCTGTTCAGACACGACCGTTTCTTGCAACAGAAAGGGAAACGAGATGATCGCCAGGCTGAAGACGTTCATCCAGGAAGACATCTGGAGGATCCGCGCGAAAGGCCTTCCGCCGCTCAAGGCCTTCGGCATTCGGTACCTGCGGATTCTCCTGGCCGCTGCCAAAGCATTCCAGGAGCACCGCTGCCAGTTGCGGGCCTCGGCGCTCACGTTCTTCACGCTGCTCTCCATCGTGCCGATCGTCGCCATGGCCTTTGGGATCGCCAAGGGCTTCGAATTCGAAAAGGTGCTGCAGGAAAAAATCCTGGAGCGCTTCGCCGGTCAGGAGGAGATCCTCCTGGAGATCTTCGGGTTCGCCAACTCGCTGCTTGCAAACACGAAGGGCGGCCTCATCGCCGGGGTCGGCGTCATCCTGCTGTTCTGGGCGATCATCAAGGTCCTCGGCAACATCGAGAACTCCTTCAACGACATCTGGTCCGTAAAAAAAGACCGCACCTTCGCGCGAAAGATCACGGACTACCTCTCCGTCATGCTCGTGGCGCCGGTACTCCTGGTGATCTCGGGCAGCGTCACCGTTTTCATCTCCACCGAGCTTGCCGCGATCACGAATAAATTCGACGTGATGGGGATCCTGGGAACTGTCGTGGTGGTCCTGCTGGAGATCACCCCCTTTGCGATCATGTGGGTGCTCTTCAGCTTCCTCTATATCTTCATGCCGAACCGTCAGGTGAACAGGAAGTCGGGGTTCGTCGCCGGTGTGATCGCCGGCTCCGTTTACGTCATCGTCCAGCTCATCTACGTGAAGTTCCAGGTCGGGGTTGCCAAGTACAACGCCATTTACGGCAGCTTCGCCGCCCTGCCCCTCTTCCTCACCTGGCTGCAGTTGAGCTGGCTTGTCGTGCTCGCCGGCGCCGAGATCTCCTGCATCCACCAGAACATGGACATGCTCGAGTACGGGCCCGATGCCAGGCGGGCAAACCATTACTTCCGAAGGCTCGTGGCCCTGCGGATCGTCAACTTCATGAGCCGGAATTTCGCTACCGGCGAGGTCCCTCTCACCGCGGCCAGGATCTCGGAAAGTCTCGAGATCCCGCGAGGGCTCACGACGGAGCTCGTCGAGGAGCTCACGGAAAGCGGGATCCTCATCGAGGCGGCCAACCGCGGCCGTGACGAGACCGCATACGTCCCGGCGCGGGACACGGATCAGCTGACGGTGAAGTTCGTCATGGATGCCATGGACAGACGGGGCCTGGATCAGATCCCCGTGGCAACGACAGAGGAACTGGAGCGGATTGCGCAGAGCCTGAAGGACCTTGGCGAGGCCGTGGAGAAATCGCCGGCAAACCTCCGCCTCAAAGACATCTGAGATCGGGGACGTTGTTAACTAATTATAATAACTTTTTGTCGGCAGGCTGCGGCGCCGAGTTATTATAATTAGTTAACAACGTCCCCATACATGGAGGATGAGTTTGCCCAATTTGTTACCGACGTCCCCCGTCGTACGCGTCGTCGAGCTCTGGAAGGAGTACCACGAAAACGGACAGGTCGTGACCCAGGCCCTCCGCGGGGCGAACCTGGAGGCGGCCTCCGGGGAGGTGCTCGCCCTGTTCGGGAAAAGCGGCTCCGGGAAAACGACCCTCCTCAACATGCTCGCGGGCCTGGATCACCCCACGCGGGGCCTGATCGAGATCGACGGGAAAGACCTGGAAGCCCTGGGAGAGGCAGGCCGCACAGAGCTGCGCAGGAACCGCCTGGGCTTCGTTTTCCAGTTCTTCAACCTGCTGCCCACCCTGACGGCCTTCGAAAATGTCTATCTCGCTCTCGAGCTGGCCGGAAAACTCAACCCTGGAGCCGCGCGAGCCGCCCTGGAAAAGGTGGGCCTCAAGGGAAAGGAAAACCGTTATCCCCACGAGCTTTCGGGCGGCGAGCAGCAGCGCATCGCCATCGCGCGGGCCATCGTGAAAGAGCCCGCGCTGATCCTGGCCGACGAGCCCACGGGCAATCTCGACACGGTCACGGGCAACCAGATCCTGGAGCTTCTCACGGAGCGCTGCCGGGAGGCGGCCATGACCCTCATCATGGTGACCCACACGCCGCTTGCCTGCAAATACGCCGACCGGATCCTCACCATGGTGGACGGCGTGATCACGGAAGACGAAAAATGCAACTGACTGTTTTATGCTCAATCCCGGACGCCAATACTCGACACGCGCCAATAGTTGTGCTGAGCCAATCGAACCAATGAAACTGTCTTTTCGAACTCTTTGTTCCCGAGCCAATAGAACGAATAGAACCAATTGAACGGTTTTATTCTTCCCTTAACACTTTACTTAACCACTTAAAAACATAACACACCGCTAAGCGGTGGAACCAACGAACCAACTAAGTAACGAACTGTTTCTCTCTAACCCTTTACCCCGGGTATCTCCTTGCGCATCGTTACCCGATCCTTCTTACGTTATCTCTACCGGCGGCGCAGCCTCAGCCTTCTTCAGCTGCTGGGGATCGCCTGCGGGGTTGCCGCCGTCATCGGGATGGCGCTTTCGGCGCAGTCGGCCCTGACCAGCTTTTCCCAGGCCGTGGAGTTTCTCCGCGGTAAATCCTCCCACACCCTCGAGAGGCTCGCCGGTCCCCTGGACGAAGCGATCCTGCGGGAGCTCATCAGCGACCCTGCCGTCACGTCCTTCGCACCGGTCGTGGAGCGGCGGCTGAAACTCGCCAACGGCGATCTCGTCCGAATCCTGGGCATCGACCCCTTCCTCGACCGGGCCATCCGGCCCGAGATCTCCCGGGCCCCGTTCGAACGACGTTCCGGCGGCTCCTTCGAGGATTCGCTTGCCTTCCTGCTGGACGAGCGGGCCATCCTGCTCGAGGAGGATCTTGCCCGCGAACTCGGACTCGCAAAAGGCGGTGCCCTCAACACCCTGAAGGGCCGCCTCAAGGTGATCGGCACCTTTCCAAACCCCTCCGGCGAGCCTCTCATCCTCATGGACATCGCCCATGCCCAGAAGCTGCTCGAGCTGCCCGGGAAAATCGACCATGTCGACCTCATCCTCAGCGACGAGAGCGGGTTTGTCTCCCGCTGGCAGGAAGGATACCGCATCCAGTCCAAGCGCCAGCGCCAGGAGACGTTCGGCGCCATGGTGGGGGCTTTCCGGCTCAACCTGGAAGCGCTCTCACTCATGGCCCTCTTCGTGAGCGTCTTCCTGATCTACAACACGGCCATGTTCGCCGTCGTGAGCCGCCGTCGCGACGCAGGCATCCTCCGGAGCCTCGGCGCCAGCCGGGGCGAAGTCGCGAGGGCCTTTCTGACCGAGATCGCCCTCTTCGGCATCCTCGGCGGGCTCCTCGGCAGCGTGTTCGGTTTCCTGCTGAGCCGGGCGCTGACGGACATCATCGGCGGCACCATCAGCAGCCTCTATTTCTTCCTGCGGCCCACACCGATGCCCTGGTCCTGGTGGATCCCGGCAGCCGGCGTCGTCGTGGGCCTCGGGGCGAGCCTCCTCGGAAGCCTGCTTCCCGTGCTCGAGCTCTCCCATGCAGACCCCGTGCTGACCCTGCGGGGGCGCTCGGGGAGCCGGGAAAACCGACGCCGGGCCTGGCTCGTGGCGTTGGCGGGCGTATTCTTCCTCGTTGCCAGCATCATCATCCTCGCGTTCTTCTCGAAGCAGATCTACGTGGCCTTCATCGGCGTTTTCGGCTTCCTGTTCGGGCTGAGCCTGCTGACGGGCATCATCATGGTGCTTGCCGAACCGCTGCTGCGGCGCCTGCTGGGCGGCGTGGGAAAGCTCCCCGGCCGCATCGCCGCAGGCAACATCATCCGGAACCTGGGCCGGACCGGTGTTGCCGTGGCTGCCTTCATGGTGGCCCTTTCCATGTCCATCGGCCTGGGATCCATGATCGGCAGCTTCCGGGAATCCCTGATCTGGTGGATGGGAACCCAGCTGCGCGGCGACATGTACATCTCCAACGCAACGGACATGGAGGTGCCCGAGGACTTCTACGCGGAGATCCGGTCCATCCCCGGGATCGGCGGCGTCGACACCTACCGCAAGGTGCCGGTCCTCTACCGCGGCCGCACGGTGCACGTGGCGGCCATCAAGGCCGACGTCCTCCAGCGCTTCGCCCGTTTCGGCTGGGTCGCAGGCGGCGACGAGCACTGGGAGGCTGTGAAGAAGGGTGACATCATCGTCTCGGAGAGCTTCGCCCGGAGCTTCGGGGCGGGCCCCGGAAGCGAGGTCACCCTCGATGGGGTTACGGGCCCGGTCCGCCTGCGCATCGAGGGCGTCTTCTACGACTACTCGACGGAGCACGGCCTAATCATGATGGACCGCGAGACCTACATCGGCCTCTACGGCGACCGCACGATCAACAGCATCGCCGTTTTCATCGACCCGGGTGAGCCGCGCAGGAAACAAATCCTCGATGATGTACGCAGCCGGTCCCTGTCGCGGGGGCTCCCGGCCTCCACGCGCGAGCAGTTCCACAGCAACATCCTCGAGGTCTTCGACAGCACCTTTGCCGTGACACGCTCCATGAGGGTCATCGCCATTGTCATCGCCTTTTTCGGGATCACGGGGGCCCTGCTGACGCTCTTCATCGAGCGGCAGCACGATTTCGGCATCCTGAGGGCCCTGGGGTTCTCGACGGGCCAGGTGGCCGGCATGACGCTCCTGGAGGCAATCGGGATGGGGCTCGTGAGCTTCGTCCTGAGCTCCGGCGTGGGGACCCTTCTGGCGATCCTGCTGATCCGCGTCATCAACTTGAGGAGCTTCAACTGGACGATCTTCTACTACCCCGACTGGCAACCCTACGCGCTGACGGCATTGACGGCGCTTGCCGCCAGCATCGGGGCGGCGCTCTACCCGATCTGGAAGGTGCACCGGACGTATCCGCAGATGCAAATCCGCGAAGAATAACGCGCCCGGTGTGCGCGAGTTTTAAGTTTCAAGTTTTAGGTGACCGCTGACGCGGCGTTTTAAGTTTTAGGTTTTAAACATAGCGACACATTAAAGTGCGCATAGACGTTTCAAGGTGGCATTGCCTGTGCGCCATTCGTCGAACACATTCTCAACGGCGACAGCAACCGAAGTGAGCGTCGAGAAGTACTGAT
>Ga0105103_10001583_pt1 | contig 12333 bp, 11 predicted proteins | sample PPLLaktember2015_2_FD_79107 | JGI IMG/M metagenome (GOLD analysis project Ga0105103, IMG submission 79107) | Freshwater sediment microbial communities from Prairie Pothole Lake near Jamestown, North Dakota, USA - PPLs Lake P7 Core (6) Depth... | ecosystem: Environmental > Aquatic > Freshwater >...
CGCAGGCCGTAGGGCGTGAGGTCGAAGTGACGGCGCACCAGCGCGGTCAGCTCGTCGCGGCCGATCATGCCGGTGCCGAAGGTCTCGACCATGATCGAGGTCGGCTCGGCGACGCCGATCGCGTAGGACACCTGCACCTCGCAGCGCGCGGCCAGGCCGGCGGCGACGATGTTCTTGGCGACGTAGCGCGCGGCATAGGCGGCCGAGCGGTCGACCTTGCTCGGATCCTTGCCCGAGAAAGCGCCGCCGCCGTGCGGGCAGGCGCCGCCGTAGGTGTCGACGATGATCTTGCGGCCGGTCAGGCCGCAATCGCCCTGCGGGCCGCCGATGACGAAGCGGCCGGTCGGGTTGACCAGATAGCGGGTGTTCTTCAACCATTCCTTGGGCAGCACCGGCTTGATGACCTCCTCGATCACCGCCTCGATGAACGAGGCCTTCATCTTCGTCGGCGTCTCGCTCTGGTCGGGGCTGTGCTGGCTGCTCAGCACCACGGTATCGATGCTGTGCGGCCTGCCGTCCACGTAGCGCATCGTCACCTGGCTCTTGGCGTCGGGGCGCAGGAAAGGCAGCTTGCCGCTCTTGCGCAGCTGGGCCTGTCGCTCCACCAGGCGGTGGGCATAGTGGATCGGCGCGGGCATCAGCGCTGGCGTCTCGTCACAGGCATAGCCGAACATCAACCCCTGGTCGCCGGCGCCGGTGTTCAGGTGGTCATCCGAGGCGTGGTCCACACCCTGGGCGATGTCGTTGGACTGCTTGTCGTAGGCCACCAGTACCGCGCAGCCCTTGTAGTCGATGCCGTATTCGGTGTTGTCGTAGCCGATGCGCTTAATGGTGTCGCGCGCCACCTGGATGTAGTCGACATGCGCATTGGTGGTGATCTCGCCGGCCAGCACCACCAGGCCGGTATTGGTCAGCGTTTCGGCGGCGACGCGCGATCGCGGATCCTGCTTGAAGATCGCATCGAGAATGGCGTCGGAGACCTGGTCGGCCACCTTGTCGGGGTGGCCTTCGGACACGGATTCGGACGTGAAAAGGAAATCGTTCGACACTCTTAAACTCCCGGGCTGACGGTTGCGGATCGCGTTGCCGACCGTAGCTTTGGAGGAGCGGCGAACGCTTTAGCAGTATTTCGAGAGCTGCATCCCAAGGCCCAGCCCGCAGCGCCCTGCAAGTAGTTCATAACTCGGCGCTGGCCGCATTATACGAAGCATGCTTTTCCTGCTGCGCTGGCTATCCCGGCGGTCCCTGCGATTCCTGCACGCCCTGGGCGCTTTTCTGGGATGGCTGGTCTATGCGCTGTCGCCCAGCTACCGCAAGCGCCTGCGCGGCAACGCCCGGCGCGCCGGCATTTCGCTGCAGCAGCGGCGCCAGTCGGTGGCCGAAGCCGGCAAGATGGTGTTGGAAAGCCTGCGCCTTTGGCTGCGCCCGAGCAACAAGCCGATCGCCGACCCGGTGCAGTGGCAGGGCGAGCAGCTGATCGAGGACGCCCTGGCGCTCGGCCGCGGGCTGGTGTTCCTGACACCGCACATGGGCAGCTTCGAGGTCACCGCACAGGCCTATGCGCAGCGCTACGGCGCGCGCAAGCCGATCACCGTGATGTTCCGTCCGGCGCGCTACCGCATGATGCGCGAGCTGCAAGAGAGCGCCCGCGCCCGCCCAGCACTGGCCACGGCGCCGGCGTCCCTCGGCGGTGTGCGGCAGATGATGCGCGCGCTCAAGCGCGGCGAGGCCGTCGGCCTGCTGCCCGACCAGGTGCCGCCGCAAGGCATGGGCGTGTGGGCCGACTTCTTCGGTGTCCCGGCCTACACCATGACGCTGGCGGCGCGGCTGGCGCAGCAGACGGGCGCGCCCATCGTGCTGGCCTGGTGCGAGCGGCTGCCGGCCGGTGGCGGCTTCCACCTGCGCCTGAGCCGGCTCGCCGAGCCGCTGCCGACGCGGGGCGAAGATGCCGATGCGCTGCAGGTGGCGCAGGCCTCGGTCATCAACCGGGCGATGCAGCAGCTGATCCTGCAATGCCCCCAGCAGTACCTGTGGGGATACCACCGCTACAAGAAGCCGCGCCGCGTCGAAGGGGTGCCGGCTGCGGTCGACACGCCATGAAGACGTGGCCGGCGCATGCGCTTCTGGCCCTGCTATGGCTGCTGCACTGGCTGCCCTTGTCGTGGCAGGCCATGCTGGGCGGCGCGCTCGGCCGGGCGCTCTATACCGTGGCCCGCGAGCGGCGGCGCATCTCGGCACGCAATGTGCAGCTGTGCCTGCCCGAACTGAATGCCGAACAACGCCGCGCCCTGCTGCGCGACCATTTCCGCTGGCTGGGACGCAGCGCCGTCGAACGTGCGCTGCTGTGGTACGGCCGCCCGGCGCGGCTGCGCCGCCTGATCCACGTCGAGGGCGACGTGCACCTCGCTGAACGCAGCGAGCGGCCGGTGATGTGGCTGGTGCCGCATTTCGTCGCGCTGGAGGCCGCTGGCATGGCGACGCAGCTGCTCCAGAGCCGGCCGGTGGCCTCGATCTACCAGGCGCAGAGCCATCCGGTGTTCGATGACGCGATGCGCCGAGGCCGCTCACGCTTCGGCCAGGGCGAACTGTTCTCGCGCCGCGACACCGTCCGGCCGCTGGTACGTGCGATCCGCCGCGGTCATGCCTTCTTCAACCTGCCGGACATGGACTTCGGCCCCAAGGACTCGGCCTTCGTGCCCTTCTTCGGCCGACCTGCGGCCACGCTGCTGGCGCCGTCGCGGCTGGCCCGGGCGCTGGACATGGTGGTGCAGCCGGTGGTGGCGACCATCCTGCCCGGTGGCCAGGGCTACCGTGTGCGTTTCCTGCCGCCGTGGACCGACTGGCCCAGCGGCGACCCGCTAGCCGACGCGGGACGCATGAACGAATGGATCGAGTCCGAGGTGCGCGCCGATCCGGCGCAATACCTGTGGGTGCACAAGCGTTTCAAGACGCAGCCCGAAGGCCAGCCGGACTTGTATGCGCCGCGTTGATAATTGAACCATGAGATTGCGCTTTACCAAGATGCAAGGCGCGGGCAACGACTTCGTGATGCTCGACGCCACGCGATCGCCGCTGGAGCTGAGCCCCGAGCAGTTCCGCTCGCTGGCCGACCGGCATTTCGGCATCGGCGCCGACCAGATCCTGGTGGTCGAGCCACCGCGCTCGCCTGGCGTGGACTTCGGCTACCGCATCTACAACGCCAGCGGCGACGAGGTCGAACATTGCGGCAACGGCGCGCGCTGCTTCGTGCGCTTCGTGCGCGAGCGCGGGCTGACCGACAAGCGCCGCATCAAGGTCGAGACCGTCAACCGGCAGATCGAATTGCAACTGCGCGACGATGGCCGCGTCACGGTCGACATGCAAGCGCCGGAGTTTGCGCACGAGCGCATCCCTTTCCTGGCGGCGGGCATGACGCCGCGCAAGCTGGGCGACTTCGAGCTCTGGCCGCTGGAGTTGATCGACGCCAGTGTCGAGGTGGCCGTGCTTTCGATGGGCAACCCGCATGCGGTGCAGCGCGTCGACGATGTCACCGCCGCCGACGTGGCGGCGCTCGGCCCCGAGATCGAGGTGCTGGACTGCTTTCCGCAGAAGGTCAACGCCGGCTTCATGCAGGTGGTCTCGCGCACGCACATTGCGCTGCGCGTGTTCGAGCGCGGCTCGGGCGAGACGCTGGCCTGCGGCACGGGGGCCTGCGCCGCGGTGGTGGCTGGCATTCGGCTGGGCTGGCTGGACCCGCAGGTCGAGGTCTTCACCCGCGGCGGACGCCTCAGCGTCGAATGGGCCGGCATGGGTCAACCCGTGTTGATGACCGGCCCGACGGCCACCGTTTTCGAAGGGGAAATCGAACTGTGACGATCCAAGGCATCACCGAGAACGACATCAGCAACTACCTGCTGAACACGCCCGGCTTCTTCGAGCGCCATGCCGAGTTGCTGGCCACCGTGCAGCTGACCAGCCCGCACGGCCAGCGCGCGGTGTCGCTGCAGGAGCGGCAGATGGAGATGCTGCGCGAGCGCATCAAGGGACTGGAGCACAAGATCATCGAGATGATCCGCAACGGTCAGGACAACGTGGCCATCGCCGACCGGCTGCACCAGTGGACCATGGCGCTGCTGCTCACCGCCGATGCAGCCGAATTGCCGCAGGTGCTGCTGGACGACCTGTCGCAGCGCTTCCAGATCCCGCAGGCCGCATTGCGACTGTGGGGCGTGGCCGAAGCCTATGCCGCGCTGCCGGCGGCGCAACCGGTCAGCGGCGACCTGAAGGCCTTCGCCACCAGCCTGTCGCTGCCGTATTGCGGCGCGAATTCAGGCTTCGAGGCCTCGGCGTGGTTCGACGACGCCGCAGACGTCAAGTCCATGGCCATGGTGCCGCTGCGCCTGGACGGCACACCCGACGCCTTCGGCCTGCTTGCGCTGGGTTCGCCTGACCCGACACGCTACGCCGCACAGATGGGCACCGATTTTCTGTCGCGTATCGGCGAGGTGGCCAGCGCCAGCCTGTCGCGGCTGATTGCCAAGGGCTGAGGCGCACACGCATGGTCGCCGTGGCGACCGAGCTGGACGGCGCGTTGCAGCGCTACATCGAACACCTGCGCGTCGAGCGCCGCCTGGCGCCGCGCAGCGTACAGATGGTGCACGACGCCTTGCTGCGGCTGCAGCAGTCGGCCGCGGACGCCCGGGTGGACCTGCGGCAGGTGCAACCAATGCACGTGCGGCGGTGGGCCGCGCAGTTGCGCGAGCGGCCGCTGGCCGCGCGCAGCATCGCCATCCACCTGTCGGCCTGGCGCGGGCTGTACCGCTGGTGGGGGCGCAGCGGCGAAGTGCGCATCAACCCGGTCGAAGGTGTGCGCGCGCCCAAGGCGCCGAAGCTGCTGCCCAAGGCGTTGTCGGTGGAGCAGGCAGTTTCGCTGGCCGCCTTCGAGCCGACCTTGGGCGACCCGGCGCTGCGATCGCGCGACCACTGCATGGTCGAGTTGCTGTACGGCAGTGGCCTGCGCGTGGCCGAGCTGGTGGGGCTGGACCTGCGCGCCAGCGACGCTGCGGCGGGCTGGATCGACGCGGCCGACGCCAGCGCCCAGGTGCTGGGCAAGGGCAGCAAGCGTCGCAGCGTGCCGGTGGGCCCGGCCGCGCTGGCGGCGCTGCGCGCCTGGCTGCAGGTCCGTGGCCAGATTGCCGCGCCCGACGAGCCGGCGCTGTTCGTCAGCCGGCGCGGCACGCGGCTCACGCCCAGCCAGGTGCGCTCGCGGCTGAAAGGCCTGGCGCAGCAGGCCGAGCTGCCCACCCACGTGCATCCGCACATGCTGCGCCACAGCTTCGCCTCGCACCTGCTCCAAAGCAGCGGCGACCTGCGCGCCGTGCAGGAGTTGCTAGGCCACGCCAACATCTCGACCACACAGGTCTACACGCGGCTGGATTTCCAGCATCTGGCGAAGGTCTACGACGCCGCCCATCCCCGGGCGAAGCGCAAGTGAAGGTCGTCCGCCTGCGCGATGGCAAGGAGCGTTCGCTGCTGCGCCGCCACCCCTGGGTGTTCGAAGGCAGCATCGCCAAGGGCAAAGCCGACCCGGGCGAGACCGTGCGGGTCGAGGCCCACGACGGCCGCTTCCTGGCCTGGGGCGCGTACAGCCCGCAGTCGGCGATCCGCGTACGCGCCTGGAGCTTCATTGAGTCCGAGCGCATCGACGCCGCGTTCTTCGTGCGGCGGGTGCAGCGCGCGGTGGCGCTGCGCGCCAGGCTGGCGGTGGACAGCGATGCGGTGCGGCTGGTGCACGGCGAGGCCGACGGCCTGCCGGGGCTGGTGGTGGACCGCTACGGCGACACGCTGGTGGCTCAGGTGGGCTTCGCAGGCGCCGAGCGCTGGAAGGACGCGATCGCTGATGCGCTGCTGGCGGCCGCCGGCGCGGCACGGCTGTACGAGCGCTCGGACCTGGGCGTGCGCAAGCTCGAGGGCCTGCCCGAGCAGCAGCGCTGGCTGCGCGGCGATGGCCCGACGCAGCTGCAGATGCGCGAGCACGGCTGGACGCTGCAGGTCGACATCGCGCAGGGCCACAAGACCGGCACCTACCTGGACCAGCGCGACAACCGGCTGCACTTTGCGCAGGCGGTGCGCCATTTCTCCTGCGCCGAGGTGCTCAACTGCTACAGCTACACCGGCGGCTTCACGCTGGCCGCACTGGCCGGCGGTGCGCGGCAGGTGACCAGTGTGGATAGCTCGGCGCCGGCGCTGACGCTGGCGCAGCAGCATGTACAGAGCAACGGCTTCGACGCCACCCGGCACGAGGCGGTGGACGCCGACGTCAACGCCTACCTGCGCGCTGCGCTGGAGCAGGGCCGGCGCTTCGACGCCATCGTGCTCGATCCGCCGAAGTTCGCGCACACGGCGGCGCAGGCCGAGCGCGCAGCGCGCGCCTACAAGGACATCAACCGCCTGGGGCTGAAGCTGCTGCGCCCGGGCGGGCTGCTCTTCACCTTCTCGTGCTCGGGCGGAATCGGGCCGGAGCTGTTCCACAAGATCGTCGCCGGCGCCGGCATCGACGCCGGCGTGGACGCCGCCATCCTGCGGCGCATGGCCGCGGCCGCCGACCATCCGACGACGCTGGAATTCCCCGAGAGCGACTACCTCACCGGCCTGGCGCTGCTGGCGCGTGCCTGACTGGCGTCGGGCAAGCCGATGGCCGGCTCGAACTTGGCGCGCTGTACGCTGAAATAGGCCTTCACCTGGCGCACGTTGGCGTCCTGCGTCAGCAGCCGCTGCACCAGCGCGTGGTAGGCCGGCATATCGGCCGCCCACACCACCAGCACGAAATCCGGCCCCGGCGACACGCGGTAGCACTGCTGCACCGCGGCTTCAGCCACCGCGCGCTGCTGAAAGGCTTCCAGGTGCTCGGCACCCTGGCGATCCAGCGTCACCTCCACCACCGCCGTCAGCCCGTGGCCCAGCCGCTCGTGCGACAGCAACGCCACGCGCCGCTCAATCACGCCGACGTCCACCAGCCTGCGCACGCGGCGCAGGCAGGTGGCCGGCGACACATGCGCGGCCAACGCCAAGTCCTGATTGGACTGCGAGGCGTCCTTCTGCAGCAGGTCCAGCAGACGCAGGTCGGTGGAGTCGAGCGTGAGATACCTCACGAAATGATCACCAATAAGTTGAGTTCAGATGATGAATCCTTTCACGTACCATGTCAACGAACACACTACGCTCAAAGAACTCAAGTTCTTGCAATCTTATTGCATGACACTCAGCCTACTATGCCGGCATTCCAACGACTCGACCTGAAGGCTCCCCATGTGCGGCATCGTCGGCGCGGTCAGCAACCGCAACATCGTCCCCATCCTGATCGAAGGCCTGAAGCGCCTGGAATACCGCGGCTATGACAGCTGCGGCGTGGCTGTGCATCAGGACGGCCAGCTCAAGCGCGCGCGCAGCACCGCCCGCGTGGCCGAACTGGAGTCCGGCGTGGCCCAGGACGCCATCGCCGCGGGCACCGGCATCGCCCACACGCGCTGGGCCACGCACGGCGCGCCCGTGGTGCACAACGCCCACCCGCACTTCAGCCGCAACCGCATTGCGCTGGTGCACAACGGCATCATCGAGAACCACGACGAGTTGCGCGCCGAGCTGCAGGGCCGCGGCTATGTCTTCGAAAGTCAGACCGACACCGAGGTCATCGCCCACCTCGTGGACCACCTGTACGACGGCGACCTCTTCGACGCCGTGCAGCGCGCCACTCAGCGGCTGAAGGGTGCCTATGCGATCGCCGTGTTCTGCCGCGACGAGCCGCAGCGCGTGGTCGGCGCGCGCGAAGGCTCGCCGCTGATCCTGGGGCTGGGCAAGGGCGAGAACTTCCTGGCCAGCGATGCGATGGCGCTGGCAGGCGTGACCGACCAGATCGTCTACTTGGAAGAGGGCGACGTGGTCGACCTGCAGCTGGGCAAAACCTGGATCGCCGCGCGCCAGAGCGACGGCCGATTCAAGGACGTGCAGCGCGAGGTGCGCACGGTGGTGGCGCACAGCGGCGCGGCCGAGCTGGGGCCTTACCGCCACTACATGCAAAAGGAAATCTTCGAGCAGCCGCGCGCCATTGCCGACACGCTGGACGCGGTGGCCGGCATCAGCCCCGAGCTTTTCGGGGACGGCGCCTATAAGGTGTTCAAGGACGTGCAGCAGGTGCTGATCCTGGCCTGCGGCACCAGCTACTACAGCGGCAGCACCGCCAAGTACTGGCTGGAGTCCATCGCCGGTATCCCCACCAGCGTGGAGATCGCCAGCGAGTACCGCTACCGCGACAGCGTGCCCAACCCGAAGACCCTGGTGGTCACCATCAGCCAGAGCGGCGAGACCGCCGACACGCTGGCCGCGCTGAAGCATGCGCGTGCCATGGGAATGGAACACACGCTGACCATCTGCAACGTGGCCACCAGTGCGATGGTGCGCGAATGCAGGTTCGCCTACATCACCCGTGCCGGCGTGGAGGTCGGCGTGGCCTCGACCAAGGCCTTCACCACCCAGCTGGTGGGCCTGTTCCTGCTCACACTCTCGCTGGCGCAGGTGCGTGGTCGCCTGAGCGACGCGCAGGAGGCCGAGCACCTGAAGGCGCTGCGCCACCTGCCGGTGGCGGTGCAGGCCGTGCTGGCGCTGGAGCCGCAGATCATCGCCTGGGCGGAGGACTTCGCGCGCAAGGAGAATGCGCTGTTCCTGGGCCGCGGGCTGCACTACCCGATCGCGCTGGAAGGGGCGCTGAAGCTCAAGGAGATCAGCTACATCCATGCCGAGGCCTACCCCGCAGGAGAGCTGAAGCATGGCCCGCTGGCGCTGGTGACCAGCGCCATGCCAGTGGTGACGGTGGCGCCGAACGACGCGCTGGTCGACAAGCTGAAGAGCAACATGCAGGAGGTGCGCGCGCGCGGCGGCGAACTCTTCGTCATCGCCGACGAAGGCACGCGCATCGACAGCGGCCCCGGCGTGCGCGTGATCCGAATGCCCGAGCACTACGGCGTGCTGTCACCGATCCTGCATGTGGTGCCGCTGCAGTTGTTGGCCTATCACACGGCCTGCGCGCGAGGCACGGATGTGGACAAGCCGCGCAACTTGGCTAAGTCGGTCACCGTAGAGTGATCGACTGAGCGTTGGTTCAGATTTTGGTCGCTCAGAACAAAGTTGCTAACTGGTTAACAAAGTTTCAAAAGGCCTGCTCTCGAATACAACAAAGTTGCCAACGTAGCTGGTGAAGCAATCCGGGGGTCTCCTGTCCGCGCCGACCGAACTTTGACCTCCAAAAGGTGGGTCGAAGTTCGGTCGGCTCGCACAGCCAGAGCTACTTGGACCACGCCATTCGTCATTCGGATTGGAACGGCGACGCGCTACACGACCGTGCTGAGTTGAAGCGCACGCGCTGCCACTGGCATGTAGAGCCATTGCTCCTTCACTGGCCGTCCCGTCGCTCGCAACAGCGCATCCGCGTATGCCGCCAGTTGCGGGCCATGCTCCTGCGCCAGCATTCCATCGGCGGATGCGTCACGCGGGTTCGACTTGTGGTCAAAGAGAATCCAGCCGTTCGTCGTGTCGACCAGCAAGTCAATCCGGCCGCGCAGTCGAGTGCCGTCAACCCGCTGAACCTCCATTGGCACGAGGCTTCGCCAGCATGAAGACGTTCTTGAAGACCTTGCAGCAGCGCGCACCGGCCGACCTCGACGACACCGAACGCAAGGCCGCGTAGCATCATCAACCAGGAGCCGCCACCATCAACGGTTCAACACGAAGCGGGACATCGCCCCGGCGCACAAGAGGATCGGCAGAATGAAGAATGATCTAGCCAAGCCGATGGTCCGCGCGGATCTGCTGCAGCGACTGCAAAGCGAACCGAGCTGGGATGTGATCGTCATCGGTGGCGGCGCCACCGGCCTCGGCATCGCGGTCGACGCCGCCAGCCGCGGTCTGTCGACCGTCGTGCTGGACGCGCAGGACTTCTCCGCCGGCACCTCGAGCCGCAGTACCAAGCTGATCCATGGCGGCGTTCGCTACCTCGCCCAGGGCAACGTGAGCCTGGTGCGCGAGGCGCTCAAGGAGCGCCGCATCCTTATCGACAACGCACCGAAGCTGGTCTCGGCCAAGCCCTTCGTCGTGCCCTGCTATGGTCTGCTCGAGCGCGAATACATGCGCATCGGCCTGGGCATGTACGACGGACTGGCCGGCCAGTACGGCATCGGCCGTACCGAGTGGCTCAGCAAAGCCGAAACCCTGAAGCGTCTGCCCGGCGTCAAGGCCGAGGGCCTGCGCGGCGGCGTGCAGTTCTGGGACGGCCAGTTCGACGATGCTCGCCTCGTGATCGCGCTGATGCGCACCGCCTACCAGTGGGGCGCGGTGCCGCTGAACTACATGAACGTCAGCGGCATGGCGCGCGGCAGCAAGGGCATCACCGCCGTCACCGCCACCGACGTCGAAACCGGCCGCCAGTACACGCTCGAGGGCAAGGCGATCTTCAATGCCTGCGGCGTGTGGGTCGACGCGATCCGCCGCCTGGTCGACCCGAACGCGAGCCGTCTGGTGCGCACCTCGCGCGGCTCGCACATCCTGGTCGACCTCGCCTTCATGCCCGCCGCGGCCGGTATGCTGATCGCCAAGACGCGCGACGGCCGCGTGCTGTTTGCGATTCCGTGGCACGGCCAGCTGTTGATCGGCACCACCGACGTCGAGCAGAACGACCCCAGTTTCAGGCCCGAGGCCACCGAGGACGAGATCGGCTTCATCATCGAAACCGCCGCGGGTTACCTGGCCCGGCCGATCCGGCGCAGCGACGTTAAGGCCACCTTCTCCGGCCTGCGCCCGCTCTTCGATCCGGCCGCGACCGGCAGCGCCGGCAGCACCGCCAAGGTGTCGCGCGAGCACGCCGTCATCCCCGAGTTCGGCAACCTGATCACGGTCACCGGCGGCAAGTGGACGACCTACCGCAAGATGGCGCTCGACGCGATCGGTGCCGCGGGTGGCCTGGGCCTGCTGCCGCAGCGGGATTGCATCACCGAGACCCTGCGCCTGAGCGACGACGCCACGGTCGACGCGGCCCGGGTCGAAGCGGCTGCGCTCGCGGACCCCGCCGCTGCCGACATCGAGGCCTTCACCCGCCATGCCCGCGACTTCGAGGGTGCGCGCACGGTCGAGGATGTGCTCCATCGCCGCGTGCGCCTGGGCCAGCTCGACGCCGCCGTGACCGCGGCTCTCGCTGACCGCGTCAAGGCTGCGCTGGCCGCCGCATAGCCGGGCGTTGCTCCCCGCAAACCTCCGGGGTCGGCGCCAAGCACTCGCGGCCAGCACCCGATGCGGGTCTTCGCAGGCCGCGCGCTTCGGCGGTCCGGCGCTCAACGGCGCGACGATGTCGCGCGCCAGGAAAACGGCCCCGCACCCATCGATGGGCGCGGGGCCTGGGACAGGCCTTGCACCGCCGGCCGGCGGCGCACACGTGAGCTTCAACGCACCTTGCCGGCCTTCCAGGCGTTGAGCAGCGTCTCGTAGGCGATGGTCTCGCCCTTCGGCTTCTCATTGGCCAGCTTCTTCCAGGGCGCACTCTTGTCGCTGAGCCACTTGTCGGGCGAGCTCTTAGGGTTGAGCTTCGGCGCGCAGCGTGCCATGCCGGCGCGCTCGAGCCGCGCCATCACCTGGTCCATCTCGTCAGCCAGGTTGTCCATCGCCGCCTGCGGCGTCTTCTCGCCGGTGACGGCCACGGCGACGTTCTTCCACCACAGCTGTGCCAGCTTCGGATAGTCGGGCACGTTGGTGCCGGTGGGCGTCCAGGCAACACGCGCCGGGCTGCGATAGAACTCGACGAGACCGCCCAGCTTGGGCGCCAGGTCCGTCATCGCCTTGCTCTGGATGTCGCTCTCGCGGATCGGTGTCAGGCCGACGATGGTCTTCTTCAGGCTCGTCGTCTTGGCGGTGACGAACTGTGCGTAGAGCCAGGCGGCTGCGGTCTTGTTCTCGTCGTGCTTGTCGAAGAAGGTCCAGCTGCCGACGTCCTGGTAGCCGTTCTGCATGCCCTGCTTCCAGTAAGGCCCGTTCGGCCCGGGCGCCATGCGCCACTTCGGCGTGCCGTCGGCGTTGACGACCGGCAGGCCGGGCTTGGTCATGTCGGCGGTGAACGCGGTGTACCAGAAGATCTGCTGCGCGATCTGACCCTGCGCGGGCACCGGGCCGGCCTCGCCGAAGGTCATGCCGGTGGCTTCCTTCGGCGCGTACTTCTTCATCCAGTCGACGTACTTGGTGAGCGCGTAGACGGCCGCCGGCGAGTTGGTGGCGCCGCCGCGCGAGACCGAGGCGCCGAGCGGCGTGCAGCCGTCGGCC
>Ga0105103_10001585_pt1 | contig 12321 bp, 10 predicted proteins | sample PPLLaktember2015_2_FD_79107 | JGI IMG/M metagenome (GOLD analysis project Ga0105103, IMG submission 79107) | Freshwater sediment microbial communities from Prairie Pothole Lake near Jamestown, North Dakota, USA - PPLs Lake P7 Core (6) Depth... | ecosystem: Environmental > Aquatic > Freshwater >...
AGCGATCTCAGCAGAGGCAATGCATCACTGGAGGTCCGCATGAGGTCTAATGTAAAGGGAAAGGCCCATATCGCCTGGCAGTCCAGGGACATACTGCCGGATCAGATGGGACGACATGCCACCTACAGCCGTGCCAGCGAAGACCTTACCGGCGCCTTCAACATCGAGAAGTTCCTTCAGCTCTGGTCCAACAGCACACTGGGCTCCATGAGCACGGACTGGCTTGCCTGCAGCTAGCCCTTCCTGTCTTACTGTCCTTTTCCCTGATGTCTGCGGACCTGTGTTCTGTCTCCTTTTAGTCGCTTAATCAGCCCTTTCTCTCGAAAGAATCAAATCCTATTACATCTTTGACCGAGCGGAAGGAATGATCATGAAGGTTCTTGTCAGTGATTCATTGGCTGAGGAAGGCGTGAAGAGGCTTCAGACGGGAGCAGAGGTTGATGTCATTACCAACCTCTCTCCCGAGGAGCTCATAGAAAAGATAAAGGACTACGATGCACTGGTCATACGCAGTGGGACCAAGGTCACTGCCGATGTGATCAAGGCAGCAGATCGGCTCAAGGTCATAGGCAGAGCCGGAGTGGGAATAGACAATGTCGATGTGGAGGCTGCCACCAAGAAGGGAATCATAGTCCTGAATACCCCCGGCGGAAACACCATCTCCGCCGCCGAGCACACCATCGCCATGATGCTGGCCCTGGCCAGGAACATTCCCCAGGCCAACTCTGCTCTGCACAAAGGGGAATGGAACCGCAAGAAGTACACCGGTGTGGAGTTCTTCAATAAGACCCTGGGCGTGGTGGGACTGGGCCGGGTGGGTGCCGAGGTTGCGGCACGCATGAAATCATTCGGCATGCAGATTTTAGCTTATGATCCCTTTGTAACCGAGGAGAGAGCCCAGCAGATGGGCATAACCCTGGCCGACCTGGAGACAGTGCTGCGGGGGGGCGACTTCATAACTGTGCATACTCCCCTGACCAATGAGACCAGAAACCTCATCGATGATGATGAGTTCAAGATCATGAAGCCCGGCGTGAGAATAGTCAACTGCGCCCGGGGCGGTATCATCAATGAGGCGGCCCTGGCCCGAGCCGTGGCGGAGGGAACTGTAGCCGGAGCGGCTGTGGATGTCTTTACCAAGGAGCCTCCCACAGGAAATCCCATGCTGGAGCAGGAGAAAATCATTGTCACCCCGCACCTGGGCGCCTCCACCGCCGAAGCCCAGGTCAATGTGGCCCTGGCCGTGGCGGACCAGATCCTGGCCATAGCCAGGGGAGGGCTGCCCACCAATGCCATCAACATGCCTGCCATCTCGCCCGAAACTTTAGCGGTGATGGAGCCCTTCATGAGCCTGGCGGAGCGGATGGGATCGCTGGCTGGACAGCTGGTAGGATCCGGCTTCGAGGCCCTGGAGCTGACCTACAGCGGCAGCCTGTCGGAGAAGGACACCAGACCGGTGAGCATATCGGCCATAATCGGCCTTCTCGGCTGCGTCATGGGTGACGGCAGCGTCAACTTCGTCAATGCCCAGAGGACCCTCAAGGAGATGGGAGTCAAGCTTTTGGAGAGCAAGACTGAGTCGGCAAACGGCTACAGCAATGCCATCACCCTCAAGCTGACCAAGGACGGCAAGAGCACCGTCCTGCAGGGCACGGTTTCGGGCAAGGAAAAGCGCATCGTCCAGCTCAACGAATATCATACCTACATACCATCTGAGGGAGACATGGTGGTGGCGGTCATCGAGGACCGGCCCAATATCATCGGCCCCTGCTGCGTGGTTTTGGGCGAGGGCAAGATCAACATCGGCGGCATGCATGTGGGCCGCATAGCGGAAGGAGAGCCTCAGCTCATGGTCTTGAGCGTGGATCATATGGCCTCGGATGAGATCATGAAGAGGCTGAAAGAGGTGCCGGGCGTGGTCAGCGCCAAGATGGTGGAGCTGTAGAAAAAGAAGATCTTGATATGCAGATCTGAGGGGAGGGATTATTTATCCCTCTAATTTTACTTTTCAATAGCTTTGGCCTTTAACCTGTCATCTTCCCAAAGCAGATATCCCTCTGAACCTCTCTACTGCCTCAGCTATGCACTCTGCCACATAGTTTACATCCTCCCGGCTGTTGGAGCGGCCCATGGTGATGCGCAGGGAGCCGTGGCACTCTTCCGGCTTGAGTCCCAAAGCCAGCAGCACATGGGATGGCTCCAGCTTATGTGAGGAGCAGGCCGATCCCGTGGAGACGGCAACGCCCTTGGAGTCGAGATAAAGCAGAAGCGACTCGCCTTCCACATAGGAAAAGCCGAAGTTCAGGCTGCCGGGAAGCCTCTTTTCCATGCTTCCATTAATCCAAGCCTCTTTTACCCGCTCCAGCACCAGGCCAGCCAGCCGGTCTCGCAGACCTGTCAGCCTCTGCCCTTCGGCTGCCATCTCTTCCCGGGCCAGATCCGCTGCCCTGGCCAGGCCCGCAATTCCCGCCACGTTCTCCGTTCCGGAGCGCAGTCCCCTCTCGTGCCCGCCGCCGGTGGCCAGGCTCTGTATCTTGGTGCCCCTGCGGATGTATAATGCCCCCACTCCCTTGGGCCCGTAGAGCTTGTGGGCCGAGAGGGAGAGGAGATCCGCGCCCATGGCCTCAACATCCACGGGGATCTTGCCCACAGTCTGCACGGCATCGGTATGCAGGTAAATGTCTCTTTCCGCTGCCAGACTGCCTATCTCCTTCAGGGGCTGAATGGTTCCGATCTCATTGTTGGCATGCATCATGGATATGAGTATGGTGTCCGGGCGGATGGCCCTCTCCAGCTCTGATAGCTCCACCAGGCCCTCACGGTTTACAGGCAGATAGGTCACTGAGAAGCCCTCCTGCTCCAGGCTGCGGCAGGTCTCCAGAATGGCCGGATGCTCGATATTGCTGGTGATGATATGCCGGCCAGAATTGCGGTTTTTGTAGGCTATGCCCCGTAGAGCAATATTGTCCGACTCAGTCCCTCCCGAGGTGAAGACGATCTCCTCCGGATCGGCATTGAGCAGGCGGGCCAACTTCTGGCGCGACTCTTCCAGAGCCTCTTTTGCCTCCCGACCAAAGCCGTGCAGACTGGAGGCATTGCCGAACTTGTCGGAGAAGTAAGGCAGCATGGCCGCCAGGACCTCTGGAGCTACAGGGGTAGTGGCAGAGTGGTCCATGTAAATGGGTTTCATTGCCTGTATTTTAGTATGCTAGGGTAAATAGCTGGCGAAATCAGTCAATTGGCTCAGGCAGAGACGGATTTCAGGGACAAGAAACTATAAGTAAAGAGCCGGAGGACGGGGGGGCATGGAAATATCCATCCCCCTGTTCTCCACGCCGCTTCTTATATCCGCAGCCCTGATCGGCCTTGGCTTTCTAGCCTATCTCGTTTCGGCCCGAGCCGGCGTGGTCCTCATGGGAGCAGGCGGCATGATCATGGGCGGAGTGGTCATTCTCGATCTTCCCCAGGGCATGGGCCTGCAAAGCCTGGTTTTATTCGGAATGACTGTGCTGGTAGGTGGATGGATGATTTATATTGGCATCAGAAATGGTTAGACTACAGGTCTGAGGCGGTAATTCTGATTTTGACTGTTTTGATAAGAGATCTTTTATCTCTGCCGTGATTAATGCTTGATAGCCATATCAATTGCACAATGATGGAAGATATGCATTGAAGCCATTGACTGGCAACAGGAGGGTTTCTTACTATGAATCGAATAGCGTACAAACTGGCGATTGTTGCTGCTTTTTTCTTGATCTCAATTGCCAGTTGCAGCCTCGATTCGGGTAACACTGGTCTGTCCCCCATACCCCATGACCTGAAAGGGTATGGCTCTGACCGGATAACACCTGAAAACTCCGGGGCTGAAGTGTTAACCAATAGGAGAAATGTTTTATCCAATAATTCCAGCCTTGCCGAGATTGTCAATGAGGACGTAATGCCTGCGCCTCCCCGGCCCAATATCATAATCATACTGGCCGACAATATGGGCTATATGGACCCGGGCTGCTATGGCGGCGGGGCAGTGCTGGGAGCGCCAACCCCCAGGATGGATCAGATGGCCGCCGAGGGCCTGAGGCTCACTTCATTTTACTCTGAGACCCAGTGCACCCCCACCAGGGCGGCAATCATGACCGGCAGGCTGCCCATCAGGACGGGCATGTCCCTGGCATCCGAGGCAGGCTCAATGGCAGGCATGTCTCCCGAGGAGACCACGCTGGCAAAAATGCTGTCCGATGCAGGCTATAAGACAGCCATGTTCGGCAAATGGCACCTGGGAGATATAGAGGAGAGCATGCCTCAGAATATGGGTTTCGATGAATGGTTCGGGATACTGTATCATCTCAATACCTATAGCCTGAAAGACCGCATCGGTTATGATCCCAAATGGTCTGAGAATTTGAATGAGAATTACGGATTGGTGCAGGCCAGGAAAGGCGAGAGCCTAAAAATGGTAATGCCGCTGAACACCAGTTCACTGGGAATTGTGGATGAGCAGTGCGTGGATAGGGCCATTGCTTACATCAATGATCAGGCCAACTCCACCGAGCCCTTCTTCATCTACCTTCCCCTGGCCAGGACCCATTTTCCCAGCGTTCCGAATCAGAAATTTGCGGGAAATTCCAGCCGAGGCCCATACGGCGATGGTGTTATGGAGACCGACTATCATATCGGCCAGGTTCTGGACGCACTTCGGGATACCGGAAAGGAGAATGATACCATAGTGGTCTTCACCAGTGATAACGGGCCGACGCTGGACCAGTGGCCTGATGCGGGATATTCACCATTCCGGGGCGGAATAGGCACAGTCTATGAAGGAGGAGTGCGCGTTCCCTGCATATTCAGGTGGCCGGGCATTATCGGAAAGGGAAGGGTATCCAACGAGATCATGTGCAGCATGGATCTCTTCAGCACCTTTGCCCATCTGGGCGGTGGAAGCATTCCCTCAGACCGGCCAATCGACAGCATGGACCAATCAAAGTTCCTGCTGGGGGCGCAGGACAACTCCAGCCGAGAGTGGGTTGTATGGTATACAGGAACGGACAGTAGCGCTACGACTCTCCCGGCAGCCATGCGCTGGCATCAGTTCAAGATCATCAGGAAGGGATTTGATTCATTCCAGGGACCTGAAAGCGATTACTCCCAAATTCCTGCCGTCTATAATATCGAAATGGATCCCGGCGAAGAGCATAATATCGCAGGGGAGCACGATTTCGTGATAACCGCATTCCAGACGGTCTATAGAGGGCTTGTGGCCAGCATGAGAGAGTATCCCAATACGCCATCCAGGGCATATCCGATAGTGGGAGGTGCAAAGTAAAAAAAAGCCCGAGGAGTTTAAATCGTCTTTAATTTTTTGTATAGGATTATTATATTTTTAAGCTTCTTCTGGGGGTACATTTTCCGATTAAGCCTTCCAGTCACAGGGGATTGTCTTGACTTTGCAGAATCTGAAGACAAAGATTAATAACCGCTGAGAGGCCACTTATCATGGAATGAGCAAGACAGCCGCACTGCCAGGCTTTCATCTGCTGGCCAAGCCCACGGGAGCTCTATGCAATTTGGGCTGCAAATACTGCTTCTTTCTCTCCAAGAAGGACCTGTATCCCGACAGCTCTTTTAGAATGACTGATGAGCTTTTAGAGAACTATATCCGCCAGTACATTGAGGCTCAGAAGGCTCCCCTGGCCACCATCGCCTGGCAGGGCGGAGAGCCGACCCTCATGGGCCTGGATTTCTTCCGGAAGTCTGTTCAGTATGAGCAGAAGTTCAGGCGCCCGAATATGATCATTCAGAACACCATGCAGACCAATGGAACTCTGCTGGATGATGAATGGTGCGAGTTCTTCCGGGAGAATAATTTTCTCATCGGCCTATCCCTGGACGGGCCGAGAGAGCTTCATGATGCCTACAGGGTAGACAAAACCGGAAGGCCAACCTTTGACCGGGTGATGAGAGCGGCAAAACTGCTGCGCCACCATAAGGTGGACTACAATATCCTGACCACGGTGCATGCCGCCAATGCCGAGCATCCTCTGGAGGTATATCGTTTTTTAAGAGACGAGGTCAAAGCCGATTTCATCCAGTTCATACCCATAGTGGAGAGGGATAACGATACCGGCTTTCAGGAGGGAGATACTGTCACCGATCGATCGGTCAAGGCCGATCAGTATGGCCGCTTCCTGATCTCCGTCTTCAATGAGTGGGTGCAAAAGGATGTGGGGCGGGTGTTTGTCCAGATCTTCGATGTGGCTTTGGCCGCCTGGGCGGGAGCGCCCCCTGGGATCTGCGCCTTCTCAGAGACCTGCGGGACGGCCATGGCCATGGAGCACAATGGGGACATATACTCCTGCGATCATTTTGTGGAGCCGAAATACTTTCTGGGCAACATCAATGAGAAGAGCATGGCCCGGATGGCCAGCTCCAAAAAGCAGAAGAAGTTCGGGCAGGATAAGCTCGACGGCTTGCCGGAGTACTGCCGCCGCTGCGACTTCAGATTCGTCTGCAACGGCGAATGTCCCAAGAACCGCTTTATCAAGACTTCAGATGGAGAGCCGGGATTGAATTATCTCTGCGCCGGCTACAGGGAGTTCTTCAGACACATAGACGGGCCCATGCGCTTTATGGCTCATGAGCTACGCTGTGGCCGGGCTCCTGCCGGGATTATGAAGTACACCAAAAACGGCCAGATCCCGCAGGTGGTCTTCAAGCCGGGCAGAAACGATCCCTGCCCCTGCGGCAGCGGGCTGAAGTACAAGAAATGCCACGGGAAGGGCGGATAAAGGCAAATCTCTGAGAAGATCAAAATAGCTTCTCCTAAAAATATGTTTTTTAAAAATATTTTGATTCTATATTATGGCGGTTCAGCTTCTCTTTCCCATCGATATATATGCCAGGACCAGGACTCCCAGGGCAGCAGCGACGAAGCCGAATCCTGGCGTTGATGTCGGCAACTGCTTGGCGGCCTCTGCAGCCTCCTTGGCTGCCTCTTCAGCCTTGGTGGCAGCTTCATCCGCGACCTGGGCCTTTTCCTGCAAGGCCTTCGCCGCTTCACCTATTTTTTCCGCACCAGGAGTAGCATTAGTCATATTCTGTAGCTGTTTGGCTGCTGATTCCACCTGTCCTGTAGCCTCGCCGGCCTTCTTTGCGGTCTGTTCTGCCTTTTGCGCCATCTCGGAAACATTTCCAGAGCCTGCCTGGGCGCTTGCAGCGCTCACGGCCAGCAGCAACACCAGTGCTGCTGCGAAAACTACTCCAACATTCTTCATAAACATGCCTCTGAATTGCAGGCAATGAATTGATTGAGATATATATCTGCTGGAAGAATCCCTGAATCTGATAAAAAAAAACAGAGAACATATGATATCAGCTATTTATCCGGTCCTCGGAAATCTCCCGGTATATGCCTGTGACCACTGCCACCATGGCCGGCGCCAGGAAAAATCCGGCAACTCCTGCCACCAGGCCGCCGCCAAGAAAGGAAAGCAGCACCAACAGAGGATGCAGAGATGACCTGGAATAGACGATGTAAGGCCGGATGAAGAGCTCTGCTACATGGACCAGGATGGAAGCAGCCAGGAAGAATAGAGCTGCATCCAGAGGACCCGATTCGATGTACCGGCCCACGGCTGTGGGGATGAAGACCAGCCAGGTGAGAAATGGAACCAGTCCCGCCAGGAAGACTATGCTGGCCATGGCCAGGGGACGGGGAACTGAGAAGAGGTAGAATATGGCCACTGATGTGATACCTCCCGCAATGGCGGTATAAATGCTGCCTATGTAAACTCCGCAGAGAATGCCGTCTATTCTGGTCAGACAGCGCAGCTCGAAGCTCCCTTCTTCCAGATCCAAAGTCTCCCGAGCCGCCTGCGCCAGCCGGTCGCTATCCAGCAATAAAAAGTAGCAGACGACGAAGGCAATCAGGATGTTGATTATTCCCAGGACGATGGTCGAGCCGAGCTGGAAGAAGGGGAGGCTGGCCAGGAGATTGAGGCCCATTGCCATCAGATCGGCCATGCTGCGGGAGATCTCATCCAGAAGGAACACCGGAATGTGAATCCAGAAGACAAATTCAGAGAGCAGCGAGATGATCTCCTGCTGATGGCCTTCCAGCCAGCGGATCTGATTGGAGGTCTCAATCAATCCCGTGGCAAATATGGCTGATAATGGCACCACAATGCAGACCACGGCTGCGAGCGATCCTATGCGCCGGCTGCGGCGGAATTGGTCCCGAACGGGGCGTCCCACATAGGCGAACACGAAGCCTAAGACCAGGCCGTCAAGAAGGGGCCAGATATAATAGGAGAGCAGGACGATAAGGACTAGAGTTGAGGCCATAAGCCATTTTTTCTTGCCCAGGCAGCAGGGCAGATCGGAGGGCATGGACAAGCCCGCCAATGCTGCGGAAAGGATATCAAGCTTTGGGAGAGCCCAATGCTAGCGTTTTCGCTTTTCTAAGCAGCCGAACTTCATTTAGCGTCAAGCCCAAAGCTGATCCAAATCCAAGTTGAATACGCATGACTTTTATCCCTGCCGCAGCAAGCGGCGGAGTATAGCGTTTTAAATAATTGCCGAGGAGTTTTTTAACCATTTCATATCCGCAGATCCTCCTTCCTGAACACATACTCCCCTTCCACATGCACCTCTTTCGGCATCCCCCCAAAGCTGGCCTGCAGTATCAGCTCCCCGATCTCCTCCTTCATCACCCTGACAATGCCCATGATGGACGAAGTAGGCCGGGCGTTGACATCCACCGCCCTGGGCTCCTCCCCCAGAACGAAGTCGATTCCCGCGTACCCTCGCAGGCCTAGAGCCTCAGAGGCCTTCTTCGCCTCTGCCCATATCTCCCAGGCGCGAGGCGTCCGGTAGGGCACCTGGCTGCCCTGGTATCTGGGCCCCTCACCGGAGAAGTCTATGATCTGGCGGTTGATGGTCAGGGGCAAAAAGCCCTCCCGACCGGCGATGAAGCTGGCCGAGAGGTGCAGCCCCTCATGGTAGCGGGTGACAATCTCCCCCGGCCCGGCCCGGGCATAGGAGGTGATGCGCACCCCCTCCGAGCCGCAGCCGGTGCGCGGCTTGACCACATAGCGCATATAGCCCTTTTCAACGGGATCGGGCCGCTCCACGATCTCGGCCACAGGCACTCCCGCCCGCTCCAGAGCCCGGGTGCAGAGCAGCTTGTCTGCGGCGAGAGCTGCCGCTGCCGGGCTGCATCCCAGGTTAACCGTATTCTTCTCCAGGATCTCCAGAAGACGTGGCTGCATGCCGTCCGGAGCTATCAGGAGCCCTGCGTCTGCTTCGTCTTCCAGGAGGGCCTCAAAGTCGCCTTCTCTTCGCATCTGAACCGGCCGGCCTTTCTCCAGCCTGGGTCCGCTGGTGGGATAGATGACATCATGCCCGCTCCTGGCAAAGCTTCCCACCAGTGCGGCCAGCATGGCCCGGCCCTCCAGCTCCACCGTTCCCCCCAGGCCGAGAGCGGAGGCATATTCTGCAACAAGGATCTTCATGACAGCTCCGGAGGAGATTGCCGCCTAATCTACTTAAATCCCAGGTCTATTCTATTCAGACTATTCCCTGAAATGCTTTCCTTGCCCTGCCGGGGATCGATTGTTTTTTATGCATGCTTGAATCTCTAACGTCTCAGGTTGATCATCGATGTCCGGTTACTGGGATCCGCATATTGAGCGCATGCCCCTTGAGGACCTGCATGCCTTGCAAGAGGATCGTCTCAAATCCGTGGTGCGTTATGTCTACGATCACTCCGCCTTCTATCGCCGGAGATTCAAGGAGGCCGGCGTAGAGCCGGGCGACATTAAATCTTTGGCTGATGTCGCCAAGCTGCCCTTCACCAAGAAGGTGGACCTGAGGGACAACTACCCTACAGGCATGTTCAGCGCCCCCAAGAGCCAGGTGGTGCGCTACCACGTCTCCAGCGGCACCACCGGCAAGCCCACTGTTGTCGGCTACACCAAGGGCGATATCGAGACCTGGTCCGAGTCCCTGGCCAGGGCCCTGACCTCCATAGGCCTCGGGTCCGACGATGTGGTCCAGGTGGGATACGGCTACGGCCTTTTCACCGGCGGCCTGGGGCTGCATTACGGTGCGGAGCGCATAGGTGCGGCAGTGCTGCCTGTAGGAACAGGCAACACAGAGCGGCAGATAGAGCTGATGCAGGACCTGGGGACAACGGCCATTGCCTGCACGCCGTCATATTTCCTGCATATCATGGAGGTGGCGGAGAAGATGGGCATCTCCATCAAGAACGACACTCTGCTCAAAACAGGCATATTCGGAGCCGAGCCCTGGTCCCTGGAGACTCGAAGGAGGATCGAGGATGCCACAGGCATCAAGGCCTACGACATCTACGGCACCAGCGAGATTTCCGGGCCCCTATTCACCGAGTGCTATGTCCAGAAGGGCATTCACGTCTGGGGAGATATGTTCCTGACCGAGGTCATAGATCCCAAGACTGGGGAGGCAGTGGAAGACGGCGAGAGAGGTGAGCTGGTCTTCACCACCCTTCATAAATATGCCCTGCCACTCATCCGCTACCGCATCGGCGACCTGTCGATTATGGATAGCGAGCCCTGCGAGTGTGGCCGAACCCATCCCAGGATAATGAAAATACTGGGCCGGACGGACGACATGCTCATCATCCGGGGCATCAATGTCTTCCCCAGCCAGGTGGAGTCGGTCCTGATGAACATCCCCGAGGTGGGCGACCACTGGGAGATCCTGGTGGACCGCAAGGGGCCCCTGGATATGATGACCGTGAGAGTGGAGCTGACCGAGACCGGCTTCTCGGACAAGATCGGAGACCTGATGAAGCTGAAAAAGAAGGTCTCAAAGGAATTGAAAGGCGTGCTGAACATAGCAGCTGAAGTGGATCTGGTCGAGCCGGGCACCATACCCCGCTCCATGGGCAAAGCCAAGAGAGTCACAGATAACCGCAAGGTGTAGGAGGCTAATGATATGTCAGAGATCAAGCAAATCTCCCTTTTTGTAGAGAACCGGCCGGGCAGAACGGCCAAGGTTGCCAAGACGCTGTCGGACGCAGGCGTGAACATCCGGGCTCTCACCATAGCCGAGGCGGGGGACTTCGGAGTCATCCGCATGGTTCTGGATGATGCGGAGAAGGGCTACAGGGTTTTGAAGGAGAAGGCCTTCACCGTATCCATGACCGATGTCCTGGCTGTGGAGATGAAGGACACACCAGGGGGGCTGTATGAGATCGTCAACACCCTGGGAGAGAGTGAGGTCAATGTGGACTACGCCTATGCCTTTGTCACGGCGCGGGCTGAGCGTGCCATGCTCATCCTGCGGGTGGACGACATAGCCAAGGCCAGGAAAGTATTGGGCGAGAAGAAGGTCAAGATAGCCACCAAGGAGGAGATCCAGGCCATATAGGCCTATCTTCCGTCACAATTTTATACTATTTTTAGGCTTATGACAGTAATTCTATCTTCTTCAGCCACAGTTCCTGGGGACTGTAGACCATTATCATGCTCTGGCTACTGTTCTCATGGCCCGGATGGCAGATAGCAGTATCTATTGTCTCCTCGCAGCGAGACGGAACTTATGAGCAAAGGCCGGCTCGATGGTGGATGAGTTCAAGGATTCAGGAATTGGCCGAAATCTTGAATTACCAATACCATACTGGCACTATCTGTGAAGCCTCTCCGCTCGCTGCTAAATCTCTGCACCCTATTTCTTGTCAGCTTGCTCCTTCTCTCCCCCACCGCCCACTCTCATGTTCCCCTCATGGCCGAGGACAATGATAACATCTCCCTGGCCATGCACATATCCGATGCAGACAAGTCCTGGGCGGTCTACGGCCTGCTGCCAGAGCAGGCGGCTCACTATTACAGCCTGGACCGAGCGGAGGGCGAGCCGATGTATCTATCGCTTTTCAAGACCGCCGACCCCAGGGAGAGCCAATTCCAGCCGTCTCTGCTGCTCATCGGTCCAGGATTGAGAGAGGATGAAACGCCTGATGGGTCGCCAGCCCTGCCGCCGGGTGCATTGAAGCTGAAGTTCCTTTTGGCAGAGCAGAAGATGGCATCCAATGCCACCTACGAGCCCTTCGGCCCCAGCAGCTTCATAGAGCTGGCGGAGATCAATATCACGGCTCAGCAGTCCGGCCGCTATTATGCCGCAGTCTATGGCGCGGCTCCGGAAGGGTTCGGCAACAATAGCTCAGCCGGAGCCGAGGGCAGCGGTCATTACGGCCTGGCCGTGGGCTATAAAGAGGAGTTCAGCTTCACCGACCGCTTCGTCACTCCCCTGAGGCTCATATCGGTCTACCTCTGGGAGGGGCAGAGC